>ERZ724515.470-NODE-470-length-15835-cov-26.640875_pt1 | contig 15835 bp, 19 predicted proteins | sample MGYA00376048_ERZ724515 | MGnify/ENA primary metagenome ERZ724515 (study PRJEB28724, sample SAMN07190885) | wastewater metagenome | isolation source: influent of sewage treatment plant in Hong Hong | place: Hong Kong | collected 2016-03-17 ... | reverse complement strand
ATTTATCAACTTTAGTTCTTGAATTTATTGGAATCTATGTGCGAAAGTTGAGTTACTTTTTTCATATACTCTCTTTTTTTATACTTTCCTAGATTTTATCTAAAAATTATTATTGATTTTATTAATTAATTAGTAAACCATTTTATTACATTACTTTAGATATAATCATTATAATTTTATCAATTAAGGCTTATATTATTTATGGAATTTAAAATAGATGCAACTTCAAATGGTGCCAGAGCTTGTACAATTAAAACAGCTCATAGCACAATCTTAACTCCTGTTTTTATGCCAGTTGGAACTCAAGGAACTGTAAAAGCTCTTGACGCAAATGACATGTTAGAACTTGGAGCAAAAATCATACTTGGAAATACTTATCACTTATATTTAAGACCAGGAAGTAAACTTGTAAAAAAATTTGGTGGACTTCATGGTTTTTCAAAATTTCCAAACTCATTTTTAACAGACTCAGGTGGTTTTCAAGCTTTTTCACTAAGTGATAATTCTAAACCAGATGAAAATGGAATTATGTTTAAATCTCATATTGATGGAAGTAAACATTACTTTACTCCAAAAAGTGTACTTGATACTCAATATGATTTAAACTCTGACATTATGATGATTTTAGATGATTTAGTTGCACTTCCTAATACAAAAGAAAGAATTTCAAAATCAATTGAAAGAACTACAAAATGGGCAAAAGAAGCAATCGAATATCATATGGAACAAAAAGCTAAAGGTATTGGAACACACCAAAACATCTTTGCAATTATCCAAGGTGGAACAGATAAAGAGTTTAGAAAACAAAGCGCTGAACAACTTTGTGCATTAAGTGATTATGATGGTTTTGCAATTGGTGGATTAAGTGTTGGAGAGCCAAATGCTGACATGTATGAAACTGTTGAGTGGACTACACAATTTATGCCAAAAGATAAACCTAGATATTTAATGGGTGTTGGAACACCTGAAGATTTAATAGAAAATATCGAACGTGGTGTTGATATGTTTGACTGTGTAATGCCAACAAGAAATGCAAGAAATGGAACTTTATTTACAAGTTTTGGAAGAGTAAATATCAAAAAAGCCCAGTTCAAAGATGATGTTACTCCAATAGATGAAACTTGTGAATGTTATACTTGTAAAAACTTCTCAAAAGCATACTTAAATCACCTTTTTAGAGCTGGGGAAATTACATATTTTAGACTTGGTTCTATTCACAATATTTACTATTATTTGAATTTAATGAAACAAGCAAGAGAAGCTATCCTTGCAAATAACTGGATAGAGTTTAAAAAAGAGTTTTACGCTAAAAGAAGCAAATAAACTCTTTTTTGATAAAATAAAATATACAAAAAATAAGGATAATTTTTATGGTAGTTGATGATAACTTAATAGCAAAATTAGCAAAACTTTCAAGTTTAGAAATTGATGATTCAAGAAAAGAGACACTAAAATCAGAACTAACAGATATTATAAACTTTGTTGAAAATCTAAATGAGATTGATGTTTCAGGAATTGAAGCTACATTTAGCACTATTGAAGGTGGAACTCCTTTAAGAGAAGATGTTTCAAATCAAGATTTAGAACTATCAACTCATATTTTAAAACATGCTCCAAAAAGTGAAGATGGTTATTTCATCGTTCCAAAAATTATTGAGTAAAAGATAAATTATGATTACAGTTTACGGAATAAAAACTTGTGGAAGTGTGAGAAACGCTCTAAAATTTTTCAAAGATAATAACATAGAAGTTGAATTTTTTGATTTTAAAAAAGAGACTCCATCAAGTGATAAAATAAAAAATTGGACTACAAAAGCTGATATAAATGTGCTTTTTAATAATAAAGGAACAAAATATAAAACATTAAATTTAAAAGAGTTAAACTTAGATGAAAATGGAAAATATGAATGGTTATGTAAAGAACCTCTTTTATTTAAAAGACCTGTTGTTGAGTTTGATGATAAGTTAGTAGTTGCTTGGGATGAAGAGGTTTATAAAAATACTTTTTTAAAATAGTGTAGAAAATTTCTACCCTATTTTAAAATTTGTAGGCTACATTAAAGTAGTGTGCAAAGCCTGTTGTATCTGTTTCTTTATTATTTAAAACTTCACCATCTTTCCATTGTGTCATATCTTTATAAGCTTTTAATCCATATCCTAAAGCCCATTTTCTGTCATGTAACCATAAACCTAAATATGATTGCAAAGAGTCGCTTGTTCTATAAGTTCTTTCAAAACTATTATTATCTAAATCACTTCCAAATTCATAATCTATATAACCTTGAAATGATATAAATTTACTTTCACTAAAATTGTAAATAGGTTTAAACCAATTTATATGGGCAACATAGCCATCAAAACTATTTTCATTACTTGCACCATAATTTTCTTCAATATATCTAGTATAAAGATTTACTCCACTTTTACCTAGCCAAGGAATATCAATATCACTTCCTAGTCCCATCCAAATTACTTTTAAACCATTTCCATTTGGTTCATCTGCATAATATATATCAAATGCAAAGAAAAGCTCTTTTAATGCTCCATAAGATAAATCTTTATTTAACAAATAATCAATAGAGATTCTAGGTTCAATATCTACAAAGAAATTATTACTCCCGTGCTTATCGCTACTTGAACTATTTAGCGCATCAATAAAATCCACATATCCATATAAATCAAGCCACTCATATCTTCCACCAAATTCAAACTCCACATAAGTATCATCAAAAGAAAATGGTCCACCTTTTTGATTTTCACCATGATATAAATGTAGTGTTTCCCAATTTGAATTTGTTATTGAACTAATATCTTTTGCAAAAATATTAGTTCCACTTATTATGAAAATTAAAGCAAAAAGTTTTAAAGCCCATTTTCTCATTAGTTTAAATCTTTTCTAGCTTCTTTTAATGTATCAGCAATCATAAATGATAATTCTAAAGCTTGGTCAGCATTCATTCGAGGGTCACATTGAGTATGATATCTACTTGAAAGATTCTCTTGAGTAACAGCTGAAGATGCACTTCCTGTACATTCTGTTACATTTTGTCCTGTCATTTCAAGATGAATCCCACCAGCATAAGTACCCTCTGCATTATGGATTTGGAAAAATTGTTTTACTTCACTTAGAATTGCTTCAAAATCTCTTGTTTTATAACCATTATCAGCTTTGATTGTATTTCCATGCATTGGATCACTTGACCATAATACATTTTTACCCTCAGATTTAACTCTTTGTAAAAGCTTAGGAAAATAATCACCAACTTTGTTTGCACCCATTCTAACGATTAAGTTCAATCTTCCTGCTTCATTATTTGGATTTAGAGTATCAATTAATTGGATTAATTCATCTTCTTTCATTGTTGGACCCACTTTACATCCAATTGGATTGTTTATTCCTCTAAAATATTCAATATGAGCATCTCTTAAATCTCTTGTTCTATCACCAATCCATAACATATGAGCAGCACAATTAAACCAATCACCAGTAATTGAATCTTTTCTTGTCAAAGCTTGTTCATAATTTAACAATAACGCTTCATGAGAAGTAAACAGAGTTGTTTGATTTAATTGTGGAGTATTTTCACTTGTAATTCCACAAGCTTTCATAAATGTTAAACTCTCAGATATTTTATTTGCAAGTTCTTCATATTTTGCACCTAAATAATTATCTTTTACAAAATCTAAATTCCAAATATGTACTTGATTTAAATCAGCCATTCCTCCTCTTGAGAATGCTCTTAGAAGATTCATAGTCGCCGCACTTTGATTGTATGCTTTTAGAAGTTTTTTAGCTCTTGGGTTTCTTGCTTTTTGTGTAAACTCCATGTCATTTATGATATCGCCTCTATACGAAGGCAAAGAAACACCATCTATTTCTTCAAAGTCAGCACTTCTTGGTTTTGCAAATTGTCCAGCAACACGCCCCACTTTTACAACAGGACAACCTCCAGAGAAAGTTAAAACAACTGCCATTTGCATCATTACTTTAAATAAATCTTTTATATTTGTTGCATTAAATGCTGCAAATGATTCAGCACAATCTCCGCCTTGAAGTAAAAATGCTTTTCCATTTACAACATCTGCTAATTGTTTTTTTAAATTCAAAGCTTCTCCTGCAAAAATCAAAGGGGGATATGAAGCTAATTCTGTTTCTACTTTTGCTAATTTTTCTAAATCATTATAAGTTGGTTGTTGTTTTATGGGGAAATCTCTCCAACTACTTGGATTCCAATTATTCATCTATTTTACCTTTACATTTTTTAATTATTAAATGATTCTAGCAAAATAATTCTTAAGGAGTAAGTGAGGTTTTGTTGTTGAGTTGTAATTTAAGTAGCTTATTTTAGCTACTTAAATTTTAGTGAACTAACTTTGAAAGCAAATCTTTAAATGATACTTTAAATGCATCCAAACCATCAATTAATAGTTTTTCATAAATAGCATCCATTTTAATGCCTTTAACTTTTAAATTATCAAAATATTTGTCACAAGCAACTTCACTCATTAATGATGTTTCTTCTTTTGAACCATCCTTAACCCAATCTTCAATTGTTGCAAGAGGTGCTGTATTTATTGAATTTGGATAAATTAAATTATCAATATAATAACTAGGATTTAAATCATCACCTTTTACTCCTGTACTTGCAAAAAGAGTTCTGATATTTGGATTTTGGAATTTATTTACTTCATGATAACATTTTGTAGCATTTATAATTCCTAATTTTGATGCTTGTAAACCTTTTAATGTAAAATCTGCATCAGTAAGTCTATCAAATCTTGAAACAAACACTGAAACAACAGCTTTTATGTCTTTATTTGAATCTTTAATTCCTTCATCTAAAGCCTGAGTACATTTTATTGCTTGTTCAGGAGAAAAAATCAAAGTTGCATTTACATTTATCCCTTTTGAAGTTAATTCTCTCATAGCAATATATCCAGCTTGGGTTGCAGGAACTTTTATCATTACATTGTCTGCATTTATTAATGAATAAAGTCTAACTCCTTCTTCGATAGTTCCTGCTGCGTCATCGCATAAAAGAGGATCTACTTCAATAGATATAAAACCATCATCAGCATCATTTTTATGCAATCCATCAAGTAAATAGGCCGCTCTTTTGATATCTGTTAATGCTAATTCTTCATAAATAGTTTTTGCATTATTAGCTTGTAGCATATCTAGTTGTTGTTTATATGCAACAGAATTTGTAATTGACGATTCAAAAATTGCAGGATTTGAAGTAGCTCCTTGAATAATTTGTTTTTTTATAATCTCTTTAAATCTTGTTTCTAAAAAATCTCTTTCAATAAAATCACACCATAAAGAGTAATTAATATCTTCTTTTAATCCCATTTTTATTCCTTTAAAATGTCCCATTTTAAAGGGACCTATCTATTTTTAACTTCTTTTAGCGATGAAAATAAATTTCATCTAAAGAAGCAAACTCTAAAGGGCTTTAAGAATAAAGCCTATTTAATATAATCTAAAATTTTTGTTAAATCTTTCTCATCAATAATAATACTTGCTTCTTTTTTTAAAACTTCTCTTGCACAAAAAGCAACTCTTATATCTGCATGAGCAAACATAGATAAGTCATTTGCACCATCTCCACAAACCAAAGTTTCTGCCCTTGTAATACCCATCAAAGATTGAATTCTTTGAAGCATATCTCCTTTTGAATAACCAAACATCATGTCTCCACCAATAAGCCCCGTTAGTTTTCCATCTTTTTCATGCAATACGTTTGAAAAATCAGCATCAAGACCTAATTTTTCACGAGCAGGAGTTGTTCCTAATCTAAAGCCACCAGAAAAACAAACTACTTTATATCCCATTTTTTGAAGTGCTGGAACTAATTCCATAGCACCTGGCATCAAAGGAAGATTTGAGCAAATATCAACAACTTTTTGATAATCCATTCCTTTTAGAAGTGCAACCCTTGTTGTTAAAGACTCAAAAAAATCTAATCTTCCGCTCATTGCTTCTTCTGTGATTTTTTTAACCTCTTCTCCAATACCTAACTCTTCAGCAAGAAAATCTATAGTTTCTCCATCCATCAAAGTTGAATCGAAATCAAAAACAGCTAATTTCATTAATTTTCCCTAGTTTTAGTCTTTTAAAGGTATAATATTATCTAATTTTAACTAAATATATAAAAGGAATTCTTTTCCCAATGTTTGAAACACTTATACATAAACTTCAAGAAGATAAATTTTTAACACTTGAAACAACGCCTCAACATGAACCATCAATGCACAATATTATTGAAAAAATTAAAAAATTAAAACTAAATGAAAAAGTTGATGGTTTTTCTTGTACAGATAATCCGCTTGCAAAATTAAAATACAATGCTCTTTTTGCAGCTTTGAAATTACAAATGGAATTTAATAAACCAGTAATTGCAACGATGAGTATGAGAGATAGAAATAAAATTGCTTTACAATCTGATTTAATGGGAGCAAATGATTTTGATGTTAGAGCAATTTTGGCTTTAACTGGAGATCCTGCAAAAATGAGTGATCAACCTCATGCAAAAGGAGTTTTTGAAGCAAACTCATTAATGCTTTTAAAAATTATAAAATCTTTTAATTATGGTATGGACTTCGCAGGACGCCCTTTTAAAATTGAACCAAAACAGATTTTTCCTTTTGCTGTTGTAAATTCATATGCAAAAAATTTCTCTTCTTTAGAAAGAAAAATGAATCAAAAGATTCAAAATGGAGCTGTTGGAATAATCTCTCAACCTGTTTTTGATATAGAAAATGCTAAAAAACTTTTAGAATCATTTAATATTGCCAAACAAGATGTTGAAGGAGATAAGAAAAAAGCTCAACTTATTTTTGGATTATTTCCTGTTACAAAATTAAGAACAGCCTTATTTTTATCAGCTCAAGTTCCAGGTATTTATGTACCACAATTTTGGATAGATGCTCTTGAAGCTGCACACAACATTTCTGAAGAAGAAGAGTATAAAGTAGGAATGCAATTAAGCAGTGATTTATTTAAAGAAATAAATAAACTTCATCCAAAAATCCATCTAATGACTGCAAATAGATTTGATATTGCAAATGAGATAATTTCTTGAAATTAGCCTCTATTGATGTAGGACTTAAAAGAATTGGAGTTGCTATTTGTCTAGCTTCAAATATCGTAACTCCACAAAATGCAATTTTAAGAAAAAATAGAAATCAAGCAGCCAATGATGTAAATGCTTTTTTAAAGGAGTGGGAAATTGAAAAACTAATAGTTGGGTTTCCAAGTTCTAGTGAAGATACACAAAATAGAATCAAGCACTTTATTGGCTTACTCGAATTAAAAATTCCTTTTGAATTTCAAGAAGAAAATATGAGTTCAATTGAAGCAGAAGAGATGATGAAAGGCGAAATCAAATATAAAAGAGATGGTAGAGTTGATTCTTTGGCTGCTAAAATAATACTTGAAAGGTTTTTAGCTAAAAAATAATTTTTCATTATTTTATTAAATCTTAAAAAGTTAAAACCTTTGAAGCTTTCATTGTCCAATCTCCTAAAATATCCATCGTTCCTTTTACATCATTACTAAAATATGGCTCATTTTTATTTAATCCACATCTTGCCATACATGTTCCACAAACTTTTAGTTCAACACCATCTTTATATAACTCCTTTAGCATTTGTACCAAGTCATAATCATAAAAATCTGGTTTTTTTGTAATATCTCTTGCTAAATCAACGGCGTCATTCATTAAAAATATTTTAACTTCTTCCTTTTTTGTAAAAATATTTTTCGCCAATCTTAAAGCATTATAAGTCTTGTCACTCCCGTCATAAGGTTGATTATTTAAAATAAATAGTATCATTTTTTTTCTTTTATAAAACTATTTAGCAAATAAGCTAAATACATAAATGATGTTAACAAAAAAGCTACTTATTTGTCAAGTTTAAATATAATAAAAAAATTTTAATGTTTAAGGTAATTATTTAATGTTAGGGATGGAAGAAAAAATAAAAATATTTAAAGCTTTAGGAAATGAAACTAGGTTTTTGATATTTAAAAATATTTTTACAGGTGGATATGCTTGTTCTATTGATGAGAGTAAACCAAAAGATGATATTATAGCTCAAGCTACTTGTGTTACAACTATCGCTGAACACTTTAACTTTTCACTTCCGACTATTTCAAGGCATTTGAAAGAGTTAAAAGATGCAAATATAATAATTATGAGAAAAAAAAGTAATAAAATTTATATCGAACCTAATCCTGAAATTATCAAAGAACTATCATCTTGTTTTACAGATTTAGTAAATAATTATAATCAAGTTTTTCAGTTTGATAATACAAAAAATTAATCTTTTTTCAAAACATTTACAACAACAGCTATTGCAAAACCTGCATCATGTGTTATTGAAAGATGAGATTTTTTTATATTGAATTTTTCTCTAATTTTTTTCTTATATTTAATCTTTGGATTTCCTAGTTTTCCCTTTGATATTTTAATATCATGAAAACCACAAACTGCACCAATTCCAGTTCCAATTGCTTTTGAAGCTGCCTCTTTTGCAGCCCAAAACCCAGCAGCAGTTTCTGGCTTTTTTATAAGCTCAATTTCATTTGTATTTAAAAACTTTTCATAAGCCTTTATTCCAAACTTTTCATACATTTTTTCTATTCTATTTATTGAAGTTATATCTATGCCTATCATTTAAACCTATCTTTTGTATAATCCCAAAATGAAACTATTTTTTAAAAAATTATTATACCTTATCACCATGCTTTTTATTATTAGCCTAATATCATTTTTAGCAATAAACGCAGCTCCAAACTCTTTTTTTGCAAGTGGTGAATTAAATCCAAATATTACACCTGAATCAATTGAGCAGTTAAAAGCTATTTATGGTTTGGATAAACCTCTATATATTCAATTTTTTTCTTGGATTTATTCTATTGTTCAACTTGATTTTGGGATTTCTTTCGCAAGTGGAGAGATGGTAAAAGATGAGATTTTAAGCAGAATGCCTATTACTTTGATTTTAAATATTGTCTCTATGGTTTTAATATTTGTAATCTCTTTATATTTTGGAATAAAATCAGCACTTAATAAAAACTCGTTTTTTGATAAATTTACAGGTCAATTATCACTTCTAAGTTTTTCAATGCCCTCTTTTTATCTAGCACTTTTAGGAGTTCTAATATTTGCTATAAACTTTGAAATATTGCCAATTGCAGGACTTCATAGTGTTCCAAATGATGGAAGTTTAACTTATTATTTAGATTATGCTTGGCATTTGGTTTTACCTATTTTTATTATTGTTTTTGGTGGAATTGGAAGTTTGATTTTATACATTAGAGGTTTGACTATTGAGATTTTAAAATCTGATTATATTTTCTTTTCAAGAGCTAGAGGATTAACTCAAAAACAAATTTTAAGATACTACATTTTGCCAAATTTATATCCACCAGTTATTACACTTTTAGGACTTTCGCTTCCTGGAATCATTGGTGGTTCAGTTATTCTTGAAACAATTTTTTCAATAGATGGAATGGGATTATTGTTTTATCAAAGTGCTTTAAGTCATGATTATCCTGTAATTATGGGAATTTTGATAATTGGTGCCTTTTTGACACTAATTGGTAATATGATTGCAGATTTAGTTTTACTAAAACTAAATCCAAATTATGAAGAAAAATAGATTTTACTACAAGGAAAAATTTTGCAAATTTTAAAAACTATAGAAGAGTTGCAAGAAGTTAGAAAAAATATAACAGGAACTGTTGGATTTGTACCAACAATGGGTGCTTTACACAATGGTCATATTTCACTTATCAAACAAGCTAGAGATGAAAATGATATTGTAATTGTTTCAATATTTGTAAATCCAACTCAATTTTTACCAGGTGAAGATTTAGACGCATATCCAAGAAAGGATGAAGCAGATAAAAAAATTTGTGAAATATGCAAAGTTGATTATCTTTTTATGCCTGAAATTTCTACTATGTATGCAAAGGAAGAAGTTTTAATTAAAGCTCCAAATAAAAGTTATATTTTAGAAGGTAAAACAAGACCTGGGCATTTTGATGGAGTTTTAAGAGTCGTTTTAAAACTATTTAATTTAACTCAGCCAACAAATGCCTATTTTGGAAAAAAAGATGCTCAACAACTCTCATTAATCACTCAAATGGTAAAAAATTTGTTTTTACCAATAAATATTGTTCCTTGTGATATTGTAAGAGAAGCTGATGGATTAGCACTTAGTTCTAGAAATGTATATTTAGATTCTACTCAAAGAGTTGATGCACTTCTTATTTCAAAATCTTTATATATGGCAGGTTCACTAATTGCAAGTGGTGAGCGAAGTGTACAAGCTGTAAAAGATAAAATTTATGAAATTATGAAAACTTTAGATGTTGAATATGTAGCAATTGTTGATAGAGACTTTAATGAATTAAGTTTTATAGAGCCAAAAAATACAGTTATTCTTGTGGTTGCTAGATTTGGCAATACAAGGCTTCTTGATAATATTTGGCTTTAAGATTTTGTATTAATAAGAGTTTATGATAAAATTGCAAAAAAATTAAGATAAAAAGAATAAATATATGAAATTTTCAGTAAAAAACCCTAAAAAAACTCTACATTTAGTAAGTCTTGGTTGTACAAAAAACCTTGTAGATTCAGAGATTATGTTAGGTAAATTAAAAGATTATACAATAACAGATGATGCCTCAACTGCCGATGTTATTATAGTAAATACATGTGGATTTATAGATAGTGCAAAACAAGAGAGTTTAAATACAATTTTTAATCTACATGATGAAAGAAAAAAAGAGTCAGTTTTAGTAATGGCTGGATGTTTAAGCCAAAGATACCAAGGAGAACTTCAAAAAGAATTACCAGAAATTGATGTTTTTACTGGTGTTGGAGATTACGATAAAATAGATTTGCTTGTACATGAAAAAAGAAGTGCTTTTACAAAAGAAGTATTTTTGGCTTCAGATGAAAATGAAAGAGTTATTACAGGTTCTTCATATCACGCTTATGTAAAACTAAGCGAAGGCTGTAATCAGACTTGTTCCTTTTGTGCAATTCCATCATTTAAAGGAAAGCTTCATTCAAGGACTTTAGCCTCTTTAGTTAAAGAAGTTAAAGCCTTAGTATCAAAGGGGTATGTTGATTTTTCTTTTGTATCACAAGATTCATCATCATTTTTAAGAGACCAAAATATAAATAATGGACTTGAACTTTTAATTGAAGAAGTTGAAAAAATAGAAGGTATAAAAACAGCTAGAATCTTATATCTTTATCCATCAACTACAACTTTGAGTTTAATAGATAAAATTGCTGACTCAAAAGTATTCGTAAACTACTTTGATATGCCTTTACAACATATAACTCCATCAATGCTAAAAATCATGAAAAGAGGGAAAGGTGTTGAAAAACTAAATGAACTTATGAATCACATGAGAAGCAAACCAAACTCTTTTGTAAGAACTACATTTATTGCTGGACATCCTGGAGAAACAGTTGAAGACCATGAAGCACTTTGTAAATATATAAAAGAGTTCAAGTTTGATAGAGCAAATGTATTTTCATACTCAACAGAAGAAGGTACAGTAGCAGCACAGTCAAAAGAGATGGTTGAGCAAGAAATAATTGATGCAAGAGCAGAAGAAATTGGCGAAATAATAGCTCAAACAACTCAAGAATCACTTGAAGTTGAAATTGGAAAAACTTTTGAAGTTTATATTGATGGAGAAAGTGATGAACATGAATATCTTTTAAGTGCTAGAAAAACTGTTTGGGCACCAGATATTGACGGAGAAATTTACATCAATGACAATGAACTTAAAGAAGGGGAACAAATCAAATTTGGACAAATCTATACAGTAAAAGTTACAGAACTTGTTGGAGATAAACTTCTAGCAACTGTTATTAAATAGTTATGAATTTAGATTTTAGTGTAATTAAGAATCAAAAAAACCTCTTAGCTTTTTCAGCTGGAGTCGATTCCTGCGCACTATTTTTTTTACTTCTTGAACAAAATATTTCCTTTGATATTGCTATTGTAAACTATAATGTAAGAATACAAGCAATGCAAGAAGTTGCATATGCAAGAGAATTAGCTTTAAAATATAATAAACAGATTTTTATAAGAGATATAAAATTAGAAAATAGTTCAAACTTTGAAAAAACTGCAAGAGATATAAGATATAAGTTTTTTGAAGAGATAATTTTAGAAAATTCTTATGAAAATCTAATCACAGCACATCAATTAAATGATAAATTAGAGTGGTTTATGATGCAATTAAGTAAGGGTGCTGGATTGGTTGAACTTCTTGGGTTTAATGAATTTGAAGAAAAAGAAAATTATAAAATCTATAAACCTCTTCTTAATACTACTAAAGATGAATTAGAAAATTATTTAAGAAATAATAATTATAAATACTTTGTTGATAAATCAAATTTTGATGAAAAATATAAAAGAAACTATTTTAGACATAATTTTTCAAATAAGTTTTTAGAAGAATTTAAAGCAGGTACAAAAAAATCTTTTGAATATCTACAAAACGACTTAAACTCTTTAAATATTCAAAATAAACCTCTAAAGAAAATAGAAGAATTAGAAATATTTCCAAACCAAAATGATGATAATTTAAATATTAGAATTATTGATTTAAGTCTAAAAAAAAGAGGTATTTTATTAACATCTGCCCAAAGAAATGAAATATTAAAACAAAAAGAAATTACTATTTCTCATAAAATAAACATCTCTATTTTAGAAGATTATATTTGGATAGCTCCAAACTCTACTGAAGTTATGGATAAAAAATTTAAAGACTTATGTAGAATAAAAAATATTCCTAAAAATATAAGAAGTTATATCTTTAAAAAAAGTATAAATTTAAATGAATTAATTTATTAAAAATCTTTTCATCTTTTGCATTTTAATAAGCTCTTGTCTTGTCTCTTCTTTGTGATTTTTCAGAAAATTAATACTTTTAAAGAATAGTTCTTCAAGTTTTTTCAAATCATTTAATTCTAAATCAAAGTTTTCAATTGAATCATCTTTTAAATAACTATCAAACCATCTTACCATTGCATCTGCTTTTGCAAACGAATCCAAAGAGTCAATATAAATTAACTCCTTGAGTGCTTTTAGAGACCTGTTTCTTCTTTCCATGCGTCAATCAACCCTTGAGTAACTTTCATAACTTGATTAACTGCATTGATGTTGTCGTCAATTCCAGCACTAAATAACGTTTCTATTTGATATAGATATAAACCATCTAAATAATAAGCAACTTCTCCACCATCAAAATCTAATACATTTCTAAGCTCATCAAAAATTGCTATTGTTCTATTTATGTAAGTAAACTTTTGTTCAACTTCTCCATCTTGCATAGCACTCTTAACAAATGAAAGATATTTAATAACTCCCTCATAAAGTTTTAATACTAAAACATAAGGGTCATCTGATATTGCACTTTGTTGATTGTATACTTCTATTCCCATAAATTAAAACTCCAAATTATCATTTTTATCATATCAGTATATAATATATTTGCTTAAATCAAAAATTATTTAATAACCTTACGAACTACTAGTAGATTGTTGAATAAGCATTTTTAAACCAGAAAAAGAAGATTCCATTTGATTGATAATTGCTCCATAAGAACTAAATTGTAACGCAAGTTGTTCATATTTTGCATTTAATGCTTTCTCTGCTTTCTCTTTCTCATCATTTAGATTTTTCTCTCGCTTAGTCATAGAAGATTCATAAGTATTTAAAATACCTCCTGAAAACTTCATTTCATCAAGGGTCTCTTTTAACACAGTTCCTATCCCTTTATCCTCAGCACTTCCCAAAAACAACTCTTTTAATCCATCCATATCTTCTTGTACGGCTTTATTAAATTTTGTTGAATCTAAAGATAATCCACCAAATTTATCTAATTCTATTCCATAATTAAATATTGATTTGTCATTTGAGCTTCCATAAGAATCAAATAGTTTGCTTTTTATTTGACTTACAATATTCCTAATTGATGCTTTATCTTCAATTTTAGAATCTGTATTGAAAATTTCACTATCTATTAACGCAACTAATTCGTTATATTTTGTAATAAAACTATTCATTTGTGTTTCAACTTGAGAGTTGTCTTCTACGACATTGATAGTTGAATCGCCAACTTTATTTGCTGTAATTTTTAAACCATCTACTGTAATATTATTTGAAGATACATTATATTCTACACCATCAACTTTAGCAATCATATTTTTAGCTTCTAAAATATGATTTGTTGAATTGATAGCTGTTCCATCAGTTGTAAATCCTAATGATTGACTTGCCGTACCACTTATTGATAAGGCGTTATCTATTCCTGAAGTTTCACTTTTAATAATTAATCTAAAAGAATCACTACCTACTTGTTCAACTGAAGCACTTATTCCTGCTTTACTATTAATAGCGTCTGATAACTGAGCATAAGTCATATTTGTAGTATCAAATGTTTCAGTTACACCATTTATTTCTATATTTAAATTACCAGCATTAATAATGGCATCTTTGGTAGTAGCATTTACAGAATTTGACTGATAAACATCTTTTTGAGCAAGTTGAGTTACATTAACACTTGTAAATCCCTTTTTCAAAGCTTTTACATCAGCTGCATCAAAAGTTACAGAATCTCCAGAAGTTGTTGCACTTTTTTGTTCAAATGCAGTTACCCCTCCTGAGACAAATAAATCAAAAGGTTTTACAGCTTCTAATAGTTCTGATACTTTAGTTTGAATAGTTGAAATAACCTCTTTTTCACCAGTTATTTTTTCTATTTTTGTTTCATATGGAGCTACTGTTGATTTTCTTTCTGCTGTTTTTAATTTTTCAATTAAATCACTATTCAAAGAAGCCGCTTGACCTGAACCTAATCCTAAAACTCCATTAGCCATTTGTTATCCTTTATCTTTTTAAACCAAGTAGTGTCTGTATCATCTCATCTATTACAGTAACTATCTTCGCATTTGCAGTGTATGCTGCTTGAAATTTAACCAAATTCAGCATCTCTTCATCATTATTAACTTTCGTTAACTGGTCATAAGAACTTTGTATCGATTGTTTAACACTTTTTTGTGTCTCTTTTAAAAACTTTGTATTCTCTTTATCTGCAGCAACATTTACTTTTAAATCCCTAAAAAATTCTAATAATGAAATTTTTTTATCAGAATCTATATCTTGCCCAAAGCCATCATATTTTAAATCTGTTTTCCACTGAATCGTAGCTAAATAATCCAACTTTTCCTGATTCAAATCATTAACAGCATTAGCATTAAACTTCAATGTTTTTACACTTGTTCCACTAAACAAGCCTACTGAATTCATAATTCCCATATTATTATCTGAAGCAGATTCTCCATATATGTATGTACTTGTTGAAGTATCCTTTATATATTTATCAGAAATATCAGATAATGTTTGTACGAATGAGTCTAATTTATCTAAATAGGTTTGATATTTATTCGTATCTAATACTGAAGATAAATTTTCAATTTGAGCCTTTAATATGCCACTTTTTAGATTTATCTCTTTATCAAAAATTCCAATTGCTAATTTTGATTCAGCATCTAAACTAATATCTTCATTTCTATATACAACCTCTTTATCTTCAATGATGGAAGGATTTGTATCATCAATCTTTTGAATACTAATTCGTCCATCAAAATCATTCATATTTCCAGTAAATTTAGATTCTATCCTTAAATAATTATCTTTTGTATTATTTATAATTTTATCTCCATTTGAACTAACTGCATAATCTCCATTATAAGCTGTTACAATACCCTTCATATTTGTATTCGAATTT
>ERZ724515.463-NODE-463-length-15896-cov-14.544536_pt1 | contig 15896 bp, 16 predicted proteins | sample MGYA00376048_ERZ724515 | MGnify/ENA primary metagenome ERZ724515 (study PRJEB28724, sample SAMN07190885) | wastewater metagenome | isolation source: influent of sewage treatment plant in Hong Hong | place: Hong Kong | collected 2016-03-17 ... | reverse complement strand
CTATTCAAGGTATTATGAATGGAACTTGTAACTATATGCTAACAAGAATGATAAATGATGGTGTTAGTTATGATGAAATTCTAAAAGAAGCTCAAGATTTAGGTTATGCAGAAGCTGATCCAACTTTTGATGTTGGAGGATTTGATGCTTCACATAAACTTCTAATTTTAGCTTCTATTGCTTATGGAATTGACGCAAAACCAGAAGATATTTTAATTGAAGGTATTCAAAATATAACAACTGCTGATATTGAATTTGCAAAAGAGTTTGAATACTCAATTAAACTTTTAGGAATTGCAAAAAAAGTTGGTAGTGAAGTTGGATTAAGAGTTCATCCCGTTTTAATTCCTCAAGATAAAATGATTGCAAAAGTTGATGGTGTTATGAATGGTATCTCTGTTATTGGAGATAAAGTTGGAGAAACTATGTTTTATGGTGCAGGTGCAGGTGGTGATGCAACAGCATCAGCAGTTGTTGCAAATATTATAGATATAGCTAGAAAAGGAAAAGGTTCTCCAATGCTTGGTTTTGAAAATCAACCAGGTGAAAAAATCACTTTAATGCCTAAAGACAATATTCAAACAAAATATTACTTAAGACTTGAAGTTGCTGATAAATCTGGAGCTTTAGCAAAAATTGCAACTATTTTAGGAGATAATTCAATTTCTATAGAAGCAATGATGCAAAAACCATTAAATAACTCAACTGCAAATTTACTACTTACAACGCATACTTGTATCGAAAAAGATATTTCAAAAGCTATAAATGAACTTGAAAATTCAGGTGTTGTTTTAAGTAAACCTGCAATGATAAGAATAGAAGAATAAGTTTCTATTCTATAATAATTTGAAAAGAAATTCACAAACACTAATCACACAAAATATTCCTACACTTATAAAGCAATTAGCAATTCCTGCTAGTACAGGAATGTTTTTTAATACTATGTATAATGTTGTAGATACTTTTTATGCAGGACTTATCTCAACACAAGCCATATCATCACTAACTCTATCTTTTATAATATTCTTTTTAATTATTGGTTTTGGTTATGGTTTTAGTTCTGCAATCACAGGACTTTTGGGAAATGCCCTTGGTAAAAAGAAATATAAATTAGCTTCTATTTATGCACATAAAGGTCTAATTTTTGTACCATTAATTGGTCTAAGTTTAAGTATTCTAGGGTTTTTCTTTGCACCATCATTATTTATGCTCTTGGGTGCAAAAGAAGAGTATTTACAAATATCCCTTGATTATATAAATCCTATTTTATTTGGTGCGATATTTTTTATGTTTAACTTTTCACTAAACTCTATTTTAGTGGCAACTGGAGATACGAAAACATATAGAAATAGTTTAATATTTGGTTTTTTTGCAAATTTAGTTTTTAATCCTTTATTTATGTATGGATTTTTATTTATCCCTGCAATGGGAATAAAAGGAATTGCTATTGCTACAGTTTTAATTCAAATAATAAATATGTTTTATCTATTTTACAAAGTTTTACAAACAAAACTCATTCACTTTGAAAAACTTGAATATTTTATACCAAATATTAGAGTCTATAAACAATTTTTAATTCAAGGTATCCCTTCAAGTTTAAATATGCTTACCATGGCTATTGGTTCATTAATTCTCACATATTTTGTTTCACATTATGGAATGTATGCAGTTGCTGGATTTGGAATAGGATATAGAGTAGAACAACTTATGCTTTTACCTGCACTTGGACTTAGTACTGCTGTTTTATCTTTGGTTTCAAATAATTATGGAGCAAAAAAATATGATAGGGTAATAGAAACAGTAAAAATATCTATTAAATATGGATTTTTTATCTCAACTATTGGAATTATAATTTTGACAATTTTTGGGAAGTTTATCATCTCTTTATTTGATTCAAATCCAATAGTCGTGGATTTTGGGATTGATTATTTACTTATTGAAATTTGGATATTTTATGCTTATGTTATTTTGTTTATTTGTGTTTCAACTCTACAAGCCATTAAACAGCCTAAAATGATAATGTATATAGGAATTTATAGACAAATAGTTGCAAAACTTATAATTTCGTACTTGATTGTAAAATATTTTGAATTAGATTTTGTATATTTATGGTTTGGAATTTTATTTATGATTTATAGCGCAGCGATTTTTGCTTATTTTTATACAAATAGACTACTGAAATTTTTAACTAACAAAAGTCTATAAGAGAGAAAATTCTTTCTCTCTTTATAAAATTATTTAGTAGTCGATGTATCTTTCATATCATTTTTTGAGTCAGTTTTCATATCAGTACCACATTTACCAGCCCCGCATGAACCTTTCATCTCTTTTTTCATACTACAACTACATTTTTCTTTAGTTTCACAAGTACACTTCTTTTTATCTTCACAATTACATTTATGTTCTTTATCCTTCATATCACAAGCCACTTTTGAATCTTTCATCATAGCTGCGCCACATTTACCTGCTCCACACGATCCACCTGCAAAAACAGAAGTTGTAGCAAGTAAAATACCTAATAATAATCCAGATAATTTCATCTTTATAGTCATTCTAATTCCTCATATTTATTTTAAAGATTATTATACATCATTTATGTGCATTAAATGTGTAGTTTTTTATTACAAACTGTATAAAAAATTACTGGTATTATAATAAGTGTCAAAAATGTTGAACTAATCATCCCACCAATCATTGGTGCTGCGATTCTTTGCATCACTTCACTTCCAACTCCATTTATATACATAATAGGAATTAATGCCCCTAAAATTGTAAATAAAGTCATTAATTTTGGTCTAAGTCTTAAAACTGCACCTTTATATATTGCTTTTGCAATTTCTTCATTTGAAATATTATTGATAGTTTGTTTTAATTCAATCATAGCATCATTTAAATATACAAGCATAACGATTGATGTTTCAGCGGCAACTCCTAAAAGTGCTAAAAATCCAACGATTACGGCTATTGATATATTAAAGTTTAAATATTCTAAATATAATATTCCACCAGTTAATGCAAATGGAAGTGTAAGAAATATAATTAAAGTGTAAATCATATTTTTCAAAGCTAAATAAATCAAAATAAATATAATCATAAATGTAATTGGAATAATATAAACCAATTTTGCCATTGCTGATTCCAAATATTCACTTTGACCTGCCCACTCAAAATAGTAACCACTTGGTAACTCTATTTGCTTTAAAAGTTCATTTGCTTCATCTTTATATTGTTTTGTAGAAATACTCTCTTTTGGTGTGATATAAATAAAACTTACATTTAAAGCTTTTTCAGATGATATTACAGATGGTCCTTCTTCATATTTTAGTGTTGCAAATAATCTTAAGGGTTGAAATCCTAAATCTGTTTTTATTTGAATATTCTCTAAAGCATTTATATCTTCCCTTTGACTAGCTTCAAATCTAAGAGTTATTGGGTATCTTTCTAGTTTATCAATAAAAGTAGAGATTTGACTTCCTCCAATACCCAAAGAGATTGTTTCTAAAACATCTTTTTTACTTATTCCATATCGTGAAATCATCTCATCATCTGTTTTTATATTTAGATAATATCCTGAATTTACTTTATCAGCTGAAACAGATAGTGTACCATCATAAGCCCTTAACTTTTGTTCAATTTGTTTAGATGTCTCTTCTAATATTTTATGGTCATTTCCATAAAGTTTTATTCCTAAAGGTGTTCTAATACCAGTTAGAAGCATATCAATTCGCCCTCTAATTGGATATGTCCAAGAGTTTATAAGTCCTTGAACTTGAAGTTTTTCATTCATCTCTTCCATTAGCTTTTTATAGGTCATTCCCTCTCGCCACTCTTCTTGTGGTTTAAAAGTAATAATTGTTTCAATCATTGAAAGAGGTGCAGGATCTGTTGCACTCAAAACTCGTCCTACTTTTGCAAAAACAGTTTCCACTTCTGGAAATGATTTTATTATCTGGTCTGTTTTTTGTGCTAACTCTTTTGCCATATCAATACCAATTCCATAAGGAGTTACTGGCATATACATAAAAGTTTGCTCATTCATCATTGGCATAAATTCCCAATTTTGTTTTTGATAAACAGAAAATGCAAAAACAATCATTCCAATATAAATAACAATCACTAAATATCTTAATTTTAAAGCCATTTTTAGAAATGGCGAATAAATATTTATAAAAAATTTGTTTAAGATATTTTTATCTTCAGCCATTATTTTTCCACGAATTAGAAAAACCATCAAAATTGGAACTAGGGTGATAGATAAAATTGCTCCTGTCATCATTGCAAAAGATTTCGTAAAAGCTAGTGGGGTAAATAATCTTCCTTCTTGACCAGTAAGTGCAAAAATCGGGAAAAATGAAACTACAACCAAAATCAATGCAAAGAAAATAGGGCGACCCACTTGTTTTGCTGATTTTATGATTATTTCAACTCTCTCTTCTTTTGAAATATTTTCTTTACCTTGTAAATATTTGTGTGCATTTTCAACCATAACAATAGTTGCATCAACCATCGCTCCTATAGCTATTGCAATGCCTCCCAAACTCATTATATTTGAGCTAATTCCAAAAGCTTTCATAAGAAAAAAACTAATCATTACAGTTATTGGAAGAGTAATGATAATAATTAAAGCAGATCTAAAATGAAACAAAAATAGTGTTGCAATGATTGCTACAATAATTGACTCTTCAAAAAGTGTATGTTTTAAAGTATCAATAGCTTTATCTATTAGAGAAGTTCTATCATATACTTCAACAACTTTCACATCTTGCATTTTTAAAGTTGATAATTTTTCTTTAACGGCTTTTATTACACTATATGGATTTTCATTGTGTCGAACTACTACTATTCCACCTATCGTCTCTCCTTGCCCATTTAAATCAACCATACCTCTTCTATCTTTTGAAGTAATATTAACTTGAGCAATATCTTTTATTTTCAAAGGTATATTATTAAAAGTTTTGATTGTAATATTTTCAATATCAATTAGAGATTTTAGGTAACCACGAGCAGTAATTATATGCTCATAACCATTTTCTAAAATAATTCTTCCACCATCATCACTATTATTTGCAACTATTTTTTCTTTTATCTCATTTATATTTAAATCATATTGAACTAATTTATCTTGATTTAGTGTTATTTCATAGTTTCTTACATAACCACCTATTGAGGCAATTTCACTAACTCCATCAACACCTAAAAGTGCATATTTTAAATAATAATCTTGAAGAGTTCTTAACTCATCTAAGCTTTTTGTATTTGATTTTAAAGCATATTCATAAGCCCAACCAACACCTGTTGCATCAGGACCTAATTGAACTGTTGCACCAGTTGGGAAAGTTCCTTGCAAAGTTGAAAGTTGTTCTAAAACTCTACTTCTTGAATCATAAATATCTGTTTTATCTTTAAATATTATATATATCATTGCATTTGAAAATGATGTCATTGCTCGAACTGTTTCAATATTTGGTAAACTCATCAAATTTGAAATCAAAGGATATGATATTTGTTCTTCTATTGTTTTTGGGCTTTGACCACTCCACTCAACTTGTATAATTACTTGAGGTGCTGATAAATCTGGAAGTGCATCTAAATTTGTATTTTTAATTGCCCAAAATGAAGCTACTGATAAAAGAAAGATTGAAAATAAAACTAAAAATTTATTTCTTATACTATATGAAATTATACTCTCTACCATGATAGTTACCAGTTCTCATCATCTGATTTATATAACGCATTTGTTGTAGCATCTGAATCAAGCAAGAATAGGGCATTATTAATAACCTCATCATTTTGTTCCAATCCACCTAAAATCTCATATTTGTTTGAAGATATTCTTTTTGCTTCAATTTTTACAGGTTTAAACTCCCCATTTGCTAAAGGTTTAAATACATAATAATCATTTGCTTTTTTTAGAACCGCTGTTTTTGGAAGGGTCAACATCACATCTTTTTTAATATTTATATCAACTTTTCCAAACATACTAGGTACTAATTTTAAATCTTTATTATCAAGAACAAATCTTACATCAACTGTTTTAGTCTTCTCATCTATTATTGGATAAATGAAATCTACTTTAGCAGTTATCTTTTCATTTACACCATCAATACTGATTTGAGCATCTTTATCTTTTTTTATATATTCTAAATCACTTTGATAAACTGAAGCTATAAACCAAATTTTATCTACACTTGCTAATTGTAAAAGCATCATTCCTTTATTTACAGAGCTTGATTGATTTATATTTTTTTCTAACACTATAGCGTTAATTGGAGAAGTTACAACTATTCCTGATAGATTAATCTTTCCATCTTTTATTCGTTGTTGTTCACTTTTAGAAATAGCTAAATTATCAAGTCTTGATAGTGTGGTTTGATAAATACTTTGATTAAAACTTTTAGCTACTTGTAATTCATTTTGAATACTTAATACATCTTGTGAATAAATAGAGTATAAAGGCTCATCTTTTTTTATTGTCATATACTTTTTATTCGCATTTAATTTTGTAATATATCCATCAAATCTACTTACAATATCTGTTATAGATGATTCATCTATTTTTGTAATTCCATAAAAGCTTTTGTCAAAACTAACTTCTTCTTTTTGCACTTTTGTAGTTGTTTTATTAAAAACTTGTTTTGCATCTAATATTTGTGCTTGTAATAAACCACTTAAAAGTAGGGTAGATAAAACTATTTTTTTAATCATTTTAAACCTTTATTTGTAAGATATAAAAGTTGTGAATAACTCTCATAATATTTTTGTAATTCATCTAAAGCCTTTGTTTCATAAGTAATCAATTCATTTAGATTATTGATACTCTCTTGAGGTTTTGCCATATCAAAACTGTTATAACTATCTAAATTTTGTTGGATTTTTTGTTTTAGAGGTATTATCTCTTTTTGTATTAACTTATAGTTTTTAGCACTTCTATTTAAACTATTTAATGTTATATCGGTTTGAATATCCAGACTATGAATTGAACTATTTAATCTATTATTAGTCTCATTTGTACTTAATTTTGCTTTTAAACTATTTATATTTTCAGTTTTATATATAGGAAGAGGAATACCAACTGTTAGATTTGCATAATCTTGTTCATTGTTTTGCATATACTCAACACTTAAAGTTACACTTGATAATTTTTTTGAATCTTCTAAAGTTGCCATATCTTTGAATTTTAAACTATCTTCTTCTAAAGCTTTTAACTTTGGATGACTTAATACAATATCTCTATCTATTTGTGCTTTATTTAACTCTTTTACATCTATTGATTCATCAATAGTTTGCGTATCTTGATATGTAATTAATTTCAAATTTAAATACATATTATAAATCATTGTATTTAAGTTATCAAGTTCAAGTTTTAAATCCAAAGAAGATACTTTTGTATTTAATATTTCACCTAAAGTTGCTTTTTGATATTTGTATAAAGAGTTATATAACTCCTCAAGTTTTGCAGTGTTTTGTAAATAACTCTCTATTAATTTATATCTTTTTTGCAAAATTATTATTGAATAAGAGTATTCATATATTTTTGATTCAAGTTCAAGTTTTTTATCTTCTAAATCAAAAGTTTTAATATTTCTATCTTTTAAAGCTATAGACTCTTCAATTTCAAGTCTATTTCCAAAAGGGATAACCTGAGATAACTCGACTCCATACTCCTTTTGGTTTGATAATGGTTTATTTAATCCAATATTATTTACCTTAAAAGCCAACATTGGATTTTCCCAATTTTTTGAAACATTTATTTGCTCTTGAGCAACTTTTACTGAAGTTTCAAGGCTTTTTATATCATTATTCTTTTCAAAACTACTTTTTGCTAACTCATCTATTGTTACAGCTGATAAAAGTGAGATAGCAAAAGATAGGCTTAGTATTAGTTTTATCATTAGAAATTTACACTACCTTTAATAGTGTGAACAACCTCATCAGTAGCTTTGAATTTCAGTTGATATTGCCAAGTTCCACCCATAGAGATATTTACAGATACTTTATATTTTCCATCAACTAAAACAGCATTCTCTTCACTTTCCATATAAGGCATTCCAGGCATTTCAGGCATAAAGAATTTTATTTTTACTTTTGCATTATCTACTATTTTAGAATCTTTCGATAACTCAATTACAAAATCATTTTTCCCAACAACCAAAGCTTTTGGTGATGTTAATTTTATATCAAAACCATCTTTTTGACCATTTTGTTCTAATAATTCTGCGTGTAAAAATCCAAATGTAAGGAAAATTCCTAAAACTATTTTTAGTAAATTCTTCATTGATATACTCCTAAGTATTAAATTAGAAGTATTTTATTTGTTTTGTGAGTAGTTAGTGTGTATTCATCTGTTCAATAGTTTGATTATCTTGCACTGTTCCTCTTTCATGTAATTTTTTCATTATATTATCTTTTTTTGATTGAGGAAGATTTTGTCCCACTTTGATTTTACAGCTCACATTTGTTGGTTTTAATTCCAAAATAGCTGTTTTTTCAATCATTTTTGTATACATTGGTTTATCATAAGCAATTTTTTCATAACCACCATCACTTTGAAGTTTTTCCATCAAAGCATTCAAAACATCTGATTTCTTATTTAGATCTTCTACAAAATCAATTTTCCCTTCAATAAACACTGAAGCAAAGAACTGTGTTGCAGGACATGCTGCAAGGGTATCGCTAAAATATGATGGTATTATAGAATAGGGCTTTACAACTAAAAATGAAGCCAAACTATTCTGTTTTATTGTCTCTATTTTTTTACCTTCCTTTGCTCCATGAAAATATATTGAATCTTTATATTTAACAAAATTTAAAGCAACACAATATGGTTTATTATCACTTATAAGGCTTAATGTACCATATTCACACTCATTTAAAATATTATCTATACTTTTTTCATCTTCAATATTAAACTCTTCTCTTCTCATTTATGTTCCTTCAATTATTTACATTTAATTTTATTCTCGTATAATACACATTATCTGTATATCTTACAAGATACAATTTTATATATTTTTATAGGTACAGTTTATGTATAAATTTGAACAAAATGCTATTCCACTTTATATTCAATAGTACAATTCAAGCAGCTTATAATCAACTATAAAAGTGGATACTTTGTCTGTAAGGATATTTATCAAGAATTTACAAGCTATTCAAAAGATAATTCTGAAAAAATTATCACAAAAAAAGATTATAAAATTGATTTCTTTCCCTCATGTTTAAATAAATCATCTTTCCAAAAAAGAAGTTGGCTTACACTTTAGAAATTTTCTTAAAAGATGGATATTGGGAAAAATAACCAAGAAGAATTAGGAATTTAAATAAGCGAAAACATAATGCTATGAAAAAAGCACTAAATAATGAAATTATGATTATAAGAGAAGGGAATGGATTAAGCTTTTTATTAAAACCTTTGATAAATATAGACTTAGATAAATTAGAAAAAATATCATTACAGAATAATATAAAAATCTATTTCAAAGAATATTTTAAAAGTCAAAAAGTTTTAGATTTAGGATTTGGAGGGTTTGAAGAAAATGAAATTGATGATGCAATAAAATCTTTTAGTCAAATTTGGCAAAAGGCAAAATCTAACTAAAAATCCAAAGTAAAAGTAGTACCCTCATCAATTTGTGATTCAACGATAATTTTTATTTTATAGATATTACAAAGATGATTTACAATACTTAAACCTATTCCAAAACCACCTTGTTCTGTTGTAGCTCGATAATATCTTTTATAAATATCTTTTATTTTTTCATCGAATATGCCAATACCATTATCTGATATTTTTAGCTCATTATCTTTTAAAGAAATATCAATTTTTCCACCAATATTATTATATTTTATTGCATTTGAAATCAAATTATTAAAGATTCTAATAAAATCATCTTTATCTATTTTATAAAAGAAATCTTCTATATTTTTATTTATAATTATCTTCTTTTTTGAGGCAATTAAATCTAAATATTCCATTTGCTCATTGATTAAATTTTTTAAATTATAATCTTGTGCATTTTTGATAGTATCTTTATTTTCTAAAAACAGATATGTTAAATCACTGTAAATTTCAGAAACCCTTTTAACACTTATTCTTATTCTTTCGATTTGTTTTTCACTTAGATTTTTACCTTCTGCTGACATCAAAATGGCACTTATTGGAGTGTTTAATTCATGAGTTGTATCTTTAATAAAATTGTTTAATTTCTCTCTTTCATCTTTTATAGGCTTTAAAAATAGTTTTGCCAAATAAAATCCAATTATTGCTATAAAAAGATACATAATTAAAAAAATTGATATTATTTGTATCTTTAAATTATCTATTTTATCCGCTAAACTTATATCTTTTATGACTATATAATCAATTCCTAAATGCCCCACTGTTGAATTATCAACCAAAATTATAGAATAGTTATCCATAATAAATTTTTGTCCAAAATCAACACTTTCAAGGAAATTACCAAAAATAAGATTTTTATTCTTATCATAAAAAGAGATTTTGTAATCTTGTGAATTTAAATATTTTTCTTTATCAAAATTAGTTTCCATCATATGAGAAACAATTATTTGATTTGAAGCTTTTGAAGCTATATTTTGGATATTTGATTTCACTAAATCAATATACATAGTTTTTTCATTTTGATAATAAAGAACCCCAACAAGTATCATCAAGATAAATGAAGAAGCTAAATATAAAAATAGAAATCTAAAAAATGTTGTTCTTTCACTTCTTGTTAAATCTATAACCAACTCCTCTTAGATTTATAATGCACTCATCAGGCAATATTTTTCTTAAATTTTTTATATAAGTTCTAATAGTAGATGATGTAGGAAACTCTTCATAAGCCCAAATATTTGAGCAAAGTTCTTCAATACTTACTATTTTTGAACTCTTATTTATCAAATATTCTAAAACTTCACACTCTTTTTTTGCTAAAGGAATTTGTTCTTTTTCTTTTTTTATTAGTAAGTTCTTTTTATCCAAAAAAATATCTTTTGAGATTGAGATTAAGTGTTCTTCATCAATATTGAACAATCTTTTTATGTTATTTATTCGTATATCAAGCTCTTTTAGTTCGAAAGGTTTTTTTATGTAGTCATCACAACCAGATTTAAAACCCTTTTCAATATCATCTACTTGATTAAGTGATGTTAAAAAAATTGTAGGAGTATAAATCTTTTGTTGTCTTAAATCTTCTAATAGTTCAAAACCATTAAGAATAGGAACATTTACATCTAAAAGTAGTAAATCAAATTTTTGGCAATACAATAAATCTTGTGCTTCTAAACCTGTAAAAACAGTTGTAACTTCATATTTTTGTGAGACTAAATGCTCTTCTATAATTTCACTAAGTATTAAATCGTCTTCTAATAAAAGTATTTTCATAATAGAGACTCTTTTTTTGTGTTTAAATTGAGTAAAAAAAGTAGCGTTTATAAAAAACTACTACTTTTAATTTGATTAGAATTGTCTTCTTGGTCTTTCTTCTCTTGGTTTTGCTTCATTAACTCTTAAAGTTCTACCTTCGCAATCATTTCCATTTAAAGCTTCGATTGCTTTTGAACCAGCAGCTGAATCTTCCATTTCAATAAAACCAAATCCTTTAGATTTTCCAGTTTCTCTGTCCATGATAACTTTTGCACTTTTAACTGCACCAAACTTTGAGAAAACTTCTTCTAACTCTTTATCATTCATTCTGTATGATAAATTCCCTACGTAAATATTCATCTATTCTGTCCTTTGTAAATGTACGATTATTATGCCTGATTATTTTCAAATAATCAAGTATTTTGAAAATTTCTTTTTAAAGCTTCGCTTAATCTGCTTGAAACCTCGTTAAAACCGAGGATTGAAATAATGTCATAAACTGATGGAGCTTGTGTTCCACCTGTTAATGCTATTCTAATTGGTTGAAAAAGCTGTGGAAACTTAAGCCCATTATCATTGATAAATGGCTTTGTAATCTCTTCAACTGTTGAAACATTATATAAATTTTCTTTATTTTTTTCTAATAAAACAAGATATTTTTCTAAAAAATCTTTAGTATCTTCTTTTACAAATTTTTTAACTCCAGCTTCTTCATAAGATGTTGGAACTTCTAAAATATCTGTAATAGATTTTTTTAATTCAACAATAGTTTGTGCTCTTTGTTTTCCTAAATCTAAAAGTTCAGTTCTTTTTGGATGATGAGATAAATCTAAATCAAAGAATTTTAATTCTTCTACTAATCTATCATTTGAAACAGCTTTGATATATTCAGAGTTTAACCATAAAAGCTTTTCTGCATTATAAGCTGATGCTGATTTATTTATATTTGATGGGTCAAATAGCTCTAACATCTCTTCCATTGAGAATATCTCTTGGTCACCATTTGACCAACCAAGTCTTACTAAGAAGTTTAATAATGCTTCTGGTAAATATCCTTGATTTTTATAATCCATAACATCCATTGCACCATCTCTTTTAGATAACTTCTTACCTTGAGGATTATTTATCATAGGTACATGGTAAAATTTAGGAACTTTAAATCCTAATGCATTATAAACTACTATTTGCTTTGGAGTATTTGAAAGATGGTCATCACCTCTAATTACATCTGTCATTTCCATCAAAGCATCATCAACAGCAACAACAAAGTTATATGTTGGCATTCCATTACTTCTAGCTATTACAAAATCATCAACTGTTGAAGCATCAAATTTCATAGAACCTTTTACACCATCTTCAAACTCAATAGTTCCACTTGTTGGAGCTTTTATTCTAATAACAGGTTCAACTCCTTGCGGAATTTGTGGTAACACTTTTCCATCTTCTGGTCTCCAAGTTCCATCATATCTTGGATTTTCTTTTGCAGCTTCTTGTGCAGCTCTTAAAGCATCTAATTCATCTCTACTCATATAACATTTATAAGCATTACCATTTTCTAAAAGTTTATCTATATAAATTTTGTAAATATCTGTTCTTTGTGATTGATATAAAACTTCACCATCATAATTTAATCCAACCCAATCAAAAGCATTTATGATTGCCTTCATCGCTTCTTCATTATTTCTTGCTGTATCTGTATCTTCAATTCTAAGTCTAAATTCACCACCAGTTTTTCTAGCCCATAAATAACTATATAGTGAAGTTCTTAATCCACCAATATGTAAATATCCTGTTGGACTTGGTGCAAATCTTGTAATTGCCATTAAATTATTTCTCCTCTTCTTTTTTATTTTGTATATAAAATCCTACGCCTGTAACAATTGCAACAATTGCTATAAATACAAGTAATGATATTTCAAGAATTCCCATTTGCTTCTTTCTCCTTTAACTGTCCACAAGCTGCACTTATATCTAAGCCTTTTGATTCTCTAATTGTACAAATTACACTTTTTTCATTTAAATAATCTTTGAATCTTAGCATATCTTCCACTTCTGGTCGCTGATATGTGGTTCCTGGATATGGATTAAAGAAAATTAAATTCACTTTTGATTGTATTCCATTTAGAAGTTTTACAAGTTTTTTTGCAGCGTCAAGTGAATCATTCTTATTTTTAATTACTAAATACTCAAACATAACTTTTTTTCTTGTATCAATAGGAAATTTTTTAACCGCATCAATAATTGAGGCAATGTTATAAGCTTTATTCATAGGAATTAACTCACTTCTTAACTCATCATCAACAGCATGAAGTGAAATTGCCAACTGTATTCCTAAATCAATTTTTCCTAATTTTTCTATTTTTGAAGCAATCCCAGAAGTTGATACGGTTTGTCTTCTTCTACTAATTGCTAATCCATCAAGTTCTGAGAAAATTTCAACAGCTTTTATGAAATTATCAAAATTGTCAAGTGGTTCACCCATTCCCATATAAACAATATTTAAAGCTTTATTTTCAGCTATATCATTATCTCTTTTTATATTTACAATTTGAGCAATATATTCTCCTATTGTAAGATTTCTTACAAATCCACCCTTTGCAGTTAGACAAAAACTACATCCAACTTTACATCCAACTTGAGATGAGATACAAACAGTGTATTTTTCACTTCTTACAATATTTCCATCTTCATCTTTTTTCTTTTCTTTCATTAAAAGTAAAACAGCTTCAACTGTGTGGTTATCTCTTAATTTAAAAAGATATTTTATACTTCCATCACTACTTTGCTCTTTTTTTACAATTTGCATAATATCTATTGGATAATTTGTTTTTAAATCATCTAATAAATCTTTTGGTATATTTTTCATTTCATCGTAAGAACTAACATATTTTTTATAAAGCCAGTTATAAACCTGTTTTGCTCTAAATGATGGTTTTAATTTTTCTTTTAATTCATCTAATGTGTAATCATATATAGATGATAATTCTTCTTTTGCCATTTTATTCTTTCTATTTTATAATATTTTTTTCAATTAAATAATTTGTTAATTTTTCCATTGCCTCTTTATGATTTTTCAAAAAATCTTCATGGGCATTTTGATTTGTATAGTTTGTAACTACAAATATTCCAGCAACTGGAATTTCAAACTCTTTTGCAACACTTAAAACTGAAAAATATTCCATATTTTCAATTCCAACTCCATAATCTAAGAATTCTTTGCATAAAGCCTGATTTGTAGATATGTAATTTGAAGAATTTACAATAGTATCATTTCTTGCAAATTTGTTTTCTGATTCAAGTACATTATCAAGTGGTGTATATGCACTGCTCGTTAAAAATCCTAGTTCTATATTAGAAGCTCTTTTTGATTCAACTATATCAAAAATTTTGTGGTTACCATAAGAACCAGCACTTCCTATAAAAAGTAGATATTCTGGCTTATTGAATAGGCAAGTTCTTGTAAGATTTATAGCAGATTCAATTAATCCAACACCAATAGTTTGAGCAAATGAAAATGTTTCATTTCTTCCAGCACATATAATCATTTACACTCCAGTACAAAATTTGGATTAATTGTTATATTTTGTTCATTACTTATAGGTGCCACATCAGCAGCCATTTTTGACATACCCAAAGATGACATTTCAGCTCTTGCATAAGTTACATTTCCACTGATTGATTCAAAAATATTTATTTTAGAAATTTCACAATATTTAGAAACTTGAGTAGATAAAGATTTAGCATAAGAATCAATCCAATGAATTGCTTCTAATCTAAGAGCATCTAAACTTTTATTTTGTAAATCATCACTTGTTTTCCAAGAAATATTTGAAATATTTAGTTTTACTTCTTCTGATTTTACACTCTCTTTTATTGAAATTAATTTATCAATAAAATCATTTAAGTCTTTTGCATTTTTTGATTCTATGCTGTATCTTAAATTTCCAAGATAACCTATAAATTCTTGTTTATTATCATGATATTTATATTTAGGACTTAATGTGAAACTTCCATTTTTAAGGCTTACATCATTTGTTTTTTTGAAAAAATCATTGAATCTTTCAATCTCACTATTTATTTTACTTTCATCTTTTTTTTCGACGCTAATTGATATATTAGTAGTTAATAAATCTGGATTTACAATTTTTGAAAAACTTTTATTAAAATTTACCTCATATGAAAATCCTAAAATAGGAATTAATAATAAGGGTATAAATAATCTTTTTTTCATTATCTTCTTTCTATATTCTAACTGGAATATTATTTGCTCTTAAATATCTTTTTAAATCCATAATATCTATTTCTTTAAAATGAAAAATTGAAGCTGCTAATGCTGCACTAGCACCACACTCGAAAGCCTCTTTTATATGTTCCATTGTTCCAGCTCCACCACTTGCAATTACAGGAATGTCCACAAGTTTTGAAATTTGACCTGTAATATTTAATTCAAATCCAGTTTTTGCACCATCTGTATCCATAGAAGTTAAAAGTATTTCACCAGCACCTCTATCATATACCTCTTTTGCCC
>ERZ724515.462-NODE-462-length-15922-cov-9.713682_pt1 | contig 15922 bp, 12 predicted proteins | sample MGYA00376048_ERZ724515 | MGnify/ENA primary metagenome ERZ724515 (study PRJEB28724, sample SAMN07190885) | wastewater metagenome | isolation source: influent of sewage treatment plant in Hong Hong | place: Hong Kong | collected 2016-03-17 ... | reverse complement strand
GCTTTTAAAACATCAGCAGTTGGAGAGTTTGAACCAGCAACTAATCCATCAGCATCACCAAGTCTTACCATCATACAACCAAAAAATCTTGGCTCAGTAGTCATAATTTCAGTAGCTTCTTCTCTTGAAAGATTTTTACTTTTTCTTAACTCAACTAATTCATCAATATATTTATCAATATTATCAAAATTTTTAGGGTCAATAATTGTTGCACCCTCAATATTAGCACCACATTTAGCTGCATCAGCTTTGATAGTAGCTTCATTTCCAATTAAAACAACTTTAGCTGTTTTTTCTTCTAAAACTTGTTGAGTAGCTTTTAAAACTCTCTCATCTTCAGGTTCTGGAAGAACTATAGTTCTTAATTTTAATTTTGCTTTCTCTTTAATACTTTCTATTAAACCCATGTTAAGTTATCCTTTCTACTTTAAACTTTGTAGCAAGATTATAATTTAAAAACATAGCAATAACATAGCAATTATTATTTATTTTATTATGAATTATTATAGTTTAACAGTAGAAAAAATGGATGATAAATTTGTTGAATTTCGTAAAAATAGGAGTTGATAAGAGTTTGAAAAACAAAGCAAGATTAGATAGATTTTTTATTTGTATATTAAAAGCTATGATGTACAAAAAATGTACATCATATGCAATTTTTAGTTATATTCTATTTTGTAACAAATTATTTAGCTTTTGCAAGATTATAAGTATCTCTTGCAATTACTAACTCTTCATTTGTTGGGATAATAAATATTTTTGTTTTTGAAGAATCTTTTTGAATTTCTCTTATTCCAGATTTTCTGATTTTATTTGCTTCTTTATCAATTTCAATTCCCATAAATTCTAAATTTTCACAAACTTTTTCTCTTATTAAATCTGAATTTTCTCCAATTCCTGCAGTGAAACAAATAGCATCAACCCCACCCATTAATCCTGCATATGAACATAAATATTTTTTAATTCTATTACATAACATTTCTATTGCAATTTTAGATCTTTTATCTCCATCATTAGAAGCTTTTATAACTTCTCTTAAATCAGAACTAATTCCAGAAATACCTAAAATACCAGATTTCTTATTTAAATAATCAAGAATTTGATTTGCATTTAATCCTTTTCTTTCCATTAAATATGGAATAACACCAGCATCAATATCTCCTGATCTTGTTCCCATAATTAAACCTTCAAGAGGAGTTAATCCCATTGATGTACTAATTGATTTTCCATCTCTAACCGCAGAAACAGAAGAACCATTTCCTAAATGACAAACAATAATTTTAGAATCTTCTTTATTTAATAGTTTAACAGCTTCATTTGATACATAGTAGTGACTAGTTCCATGAAATCCGTATTTTCTTAAGTGATGTTCTGTATAGTCTCCATAAGGTACTGCATATAAGAAATTTTCTTCAGGCATTGTTTGATGAAATGCTGTATCAAATGTTGCTATATTTGGAACATTTGGCATTAACTCTCTACAAATTTTTATACCTAAAAGGTGAGCAGGATTATGCAATGGTGCAAGAGGAACTAACTCTTCAATTTTTTTAATTACATCTTCATCTATTAATGTTGATTCTTTAAAATATTCTCCACCATGTACAACTCTATGTCCAATAGCTTCTATTTCAGAAATCGAATCTATAACTTTTGTTTCATCATTTGTTAAAATTCTTAAAACCAGTTCAATAGCCTCTTTATGTGTAGGAATAGGAAGTTCAAAACTTAATTTTTTGTTTTCTCCTATTTCATGTTTTAAAATTCCATCTATACCAATTCTTTCAACTAATCCACTCGCTTTTACTTCTGTTGTTTGTGCATCTATTAATTGATATTTCAACGAAGATGACCCTGCATTTAATACAAATACTAACATTTATTTTTCCTTTTTTTAATTTAATTTTACTTTTGGTAAATTCTTCAGTTTAATGAAAATCATAGAAGTCATCATAGCATCGCTATAAGCATCGTGTTTCCCAAAACTTGGAATTTTCAACTCATTCATTATTGTATTGAATCTCAAATCAATGTTTGCTTGAGGTATTCTTTCGATTTTATAATCATAATAGATTGCAGAAACTTCAAGAATTTTATTAGGAAGAGTAATTCCTAATTTTGGTTTTACATATTTATTAATCATAGCTACATCAAATTCTAGGTAATAACCAACTAGCGTTCTATTTCCAATAAAATGTAAAAATTCTTCAATTACCGTATCCATATCCTCTGCATCTTGTAAATCACACTCTCTAATATGATGAACTTTTATAGCTTCTGCTTGAAGTTTTGTTTTTGGTTTTACAAATTTTACAAATTTTTTACTAGCAATTATTGTATTATTTTTTATAATAACTGCACCTATTGAAACAATATCATCTTTTTTAGGGTCAAGACCAGTTGTTTCACAGTCAAAACAAACATATTCATCGTTTGTATTTTCTTCAAATAAAAATAAGAAATCTTTATTTTTTAGATTTCTTTTATTAAAATAATTTTTTATAACTCTAAACATAGTTTAACTTAAAGTGGAATTCTAATTTCTTTTTAAATTTATTTACAATTTTGAAGGACTCTTTTAATAAATCTTTTTCCATTGTATTTAAATTACTTGGATTGATGTAGTTATCAACTTTTTCATTTTTATCTAATTTTTCAAGATTTGATTTTAGATTTATATTTGTTAAAAAATTAAATGCCATAGTTATTTCAGTTGCTAATTCATTTTCTATTACACCAAGTTCATTCAACTTCTTTATTCTTTTAGCTGTACTTGTATTATAAAGTTTGTGTTCTAGACTTAAACTTCGTACCCCTTGAACAATTATAAATATACCACCTTTTTTGATATTTAATTCATTTTTATGTTTATTATCTTTACTATCTAAAACAAAACCATCAAAGAAACCTAATGGAACATTAAAACTTGTAATGATTTTTGCAAAATGAGCATTAAATTGTTGAGAATTACTAGCTATTTTAAATATGTACTCTTTTAATCTAAGTACTAATTCTCTATTTCCAGAAACACATACTGCATCATAGAAAATTGCTAGATTCATGAAATTGTCAGGTGATGGTTGTGTAATCCATTCATAAATTAAATCTTTAAAGCTAGATTCTTTTCTACACCAATATGGATTTGAAACCATTATGTTTCCTTCACATCTTGGGAAACCAAAATCAACTAAAGTTTCAGTAAATTTGTTTGTAAATTCTTTGAGTTTTTCATCACTAATAATACAATCATCATCGATTATTATTGCATTATCTTGGTCAGTTTTTAAGATTTGTTCTCCTCTTCCTTCACTTCCCATCACAACTAGGCAAGATTTTCCTTGTAACTCTTCAGGAGCTAAAATTATATATAGTTTATCAAGTAATTTTTTATTTAATTGATTAACTAATTTAGAAATAAACTCAATTTTAACACCTTTTGCATTTAAAGATTTGATTATTTTTATAAATGATAATGACGCCTCTTTTAACTCTTCTACAGTTTCAGCTTTTACTATTTGATTTGAAACAGAGAAAGTATTTGTTGCAAAAAATGATGATAATGAAATTTGATCTAAAATCCCAACAATCTCTTTTTTATCATTTTGTACAATAACTCTTTTAAGGCCATGTTTTGCCATAATTAATTGAGCATTAAATAAAAAGTCATCTTCATCTACATAAATTAAACCTTTTGAAGCAATTTTTACAACTTTATCATCAAAGTCCATTCTATTTAAAATAACTTTTTGTCTAAAATCAGAATCTGTAACAATATACATTTCTCCTGCTTCATCTCTTAATAAAATTGTAGGAATCTTTTCTTTTTTTATTATTGATGCAGCTTCAAATATTGTTTTTTCAGTATCAATAATAACAGCTTTATGAATTTTTGCATCTTTTATTTTTGCAATCATAATATTAGCCATTTCTTTATTGTTTTCAGAGTTAATATTATTATTTAATTTTTCTGAAATTGATTGAAAAAAGTATTTTTTTAACTTATCATTTTCATGTAAAGTTTTCATAAAGATTTCTCTTGGTAATGTATAACAAATAGTCTCTTCTGCTGTAATAAAACTATTTTTTGAGAAATTCTCAATCAATGAAATAGAGTCAAATATTTCATTCTTTGAGTATAAACTTAATACTTCATTTTCTTTCTTTTCTTGGATTAAACCTTTTAAAATAAAGTACAAATGAGTAGGTTCACTATCTTGTTTTTGTACTATTTCATTTTCTTTAAAATAAACAACATCAATATTTTCAACAAAGGTTTCTAATTCATTTTGAGTTAAGTTTTCAAAAGGATGAATTGACGATATAAAGGATTCTTGTTCTAGTATACTCATGAGTTCTCTTTTATGTTAATTTAGTGAACTAAATATTAACTAAAAAAGAATAAGAAAATTATTATTTTATTTAAATAAGTATTTAAAAAGTGGTAAAAAGTATCAATTCTTATCAAAGGATTTTTTTCCTTTGATAATTTAGGTAATTAGTGAGAAACTGCTCCGTCTGCACCAATACCTGTATTTGCTCTTACATTTTGAGCTCTAAATAATTCTCTCTCTTTTTTTGCTTTTTCAGAATTATCAATTTTTGAGAAAAACCAAATTGAGATAAATGCTGCTGCAATAGAGAATATAGCAGGTTGTTTATATGGGAAAATAGCCGCAGGATTTTTTAGTACATCTACCCAAATATTTGGACCTAAAATAACTAATACAACAGCTGTGATTAAACCAATAAATCCACCAATAAATGCACCTCTTGTTGTTAATCCTCTCCAGTAAATTGAAAGAATTAAAATTGGGAAGTTTGCAGATGCAGCAATACCAAATGCTAACCCAACCATATAAGCAATATTTTGTGATTCAAAAGCAATACCTAATATAACTCCAACTATTCCAATTATAATAACTGTAATTTTTGAAATTTGTACAACTTTTTCATCAGATGCGTTTGGATTAATAACATTCGCATAAATATCATGTGAAATAGCAGAAGCTCCCGCAAGTGTTAAACCTGAAACAACTGCCAAAATTGTAGCAAATGCAACAGCTGAGATAAATCCTAAGAAAGCATTTCCACCTAGCATATGAGATAAGTGAATAGAAGCCATATTACTTCCACCAAATAGTTTTCCACCATCCATATAAGCTTTTGCACCATCAAAATATTGAGCACCTTCAGGACTATTTAAAAATGCGATAGCTCCAAATCCTACGATTGTGATAATAACCCAGAAGTATGCAACAAAACCCGTTGCATAAACAACAGACTTTCTAGCTTCTTTTGCATTTCCAACAGTAAAGAATCTCATTAAGATATGTGGTAAACCAGCAGTTCCAAGCATTAATGCTAAACTTAATGAAATTGCAGAAATAGAATCTTCAATAAATCCACCTGGACTTAAAATTGCTTCAGCTGATTTATGACTTTCAACAGCTTTTACAGCCAATGCTTCAAAAGAAAAATCAAAGTTATATAGAACCATAACAGCCATAAATGAAACACCAGAAAGTAATAAACAAGCTTTGATAATTTGAACCCAAGTAGTTGCAAGCATACCACCAAAAGTTACATAAACTATCATTAATGCTCCAACCATAAATACAGCATAAGAGTAGTCCATACCAAATAAAACTTGAATTAGTTTTCCAGCTCCAACCATTTGAGCAATAAGATATAAAACAACAACTGTTAAAGAACCAAATGCAGCAAGTGTTCTAATCTCTTTTTGTCCTAATCTATATGCAGCAATATCTGCAAAAGTAAATTTACCTAAGTTTCTTAATTTTTCAGCCATAAAGAAAAGAATAATCGGCCAACCAACAAGGAAAGAAACAGCATAAATAACACCATCATAACCTTTCATATAAATAAGCCCAGATACCCCTAAAAAAGCTGCTGCTGACATATAATCTCCAGCGATTGCTAAACCATTTTGAAAACCTGTAATTCCTCCACCTGCTGTGTAAAAATCACTTGCAGATTTTGTTTTTTTAGCTGCCCAGTAAGTAACTCCTAAAGTTCCTGCAATAAATACAAAGAACATTATAATTGCTGAAACATTTAAATCTCTTTTTGTTGCATCAAATGTTGCATCACCAGCTGCAAATAGACTTAAAGCAATAACTGAAATTAGTAATAATATTTTTAACATTAAATTAGTCCTTTTACATCTTTTCTTATTTCATTAGTTAATTCTTCAAACTCTGTATTTGCTCTTCTTACATATACTAAAGTTGTTATGAAACTAATTACTAAAATAGCTAATGCTATTGGAAAACCTATTGTAGTCATACTATCACCAATTTTTGTTGCTAAGAATTGTTTATTAAAAGCAATAGTCAAAATGTAAGAGTAAAACAATACTAATACAAAAACACCTAGTTTAACACCTAAACTAGTTCTTTTTGAAACTAATTCTTGATATTTAGGATTAGATTCAATTCTTTCTACTAATTCGTCATTCATTTATGTTCCCTTTTTGTGACAAACTATTCCTTTTTAGCTTAATTTAATTAATAGCATTAAAATAGCAAAAATAGGAAATGTCTTCTATTATACAAACTAATGAAAATTTAGAATATTTTTTTATAATAATTGTATAGAAAATGATATATCTTTGTAGATTTGTAACATAAAATATGATTATAAAATATCACATTTAGTTGAATATTTTAAGCATTTTATAAGAATTTTAAAAAAAGAAGAGGCTTGATAAAATATAAGATTTAATTATAATTTTTAATATTTATTTAAGAATGTAAATATATGAGATTTAAAAAAGAATTACTAAAGAGAAAAAATCTCTTTAGTAAGTAATAACTAGTGAGCAACAGCTCCATCAGCACCAATACCAGTTTCAGCTCTAACACTTTGTGCTTCATAAGCTTCGATTTCTTCTTTTGCTCTAGCAGATTTATCTGTAATAGAGAAGAACCAAATAGCAACGAATGCAGCAGTTACAGAGAATAACGCTGGGTGTTTATAAGGGAAAATTGCAGTTGGATTTTTCATAATATCAACCCATACAGTTGGACTTAATACCACTAGAATAACAGCTGTTAATAATCCGATGAATCCACCAATAAATGCACCTCTTGTAGTCAATTTAGACCAGTAAATTGATAAGAATAAAATCGGGAAGTTAGCAGATGCAGCAATAGCAAATGCAAGACCAACCATGAATGCAATATTTTGGTTTTCAAACGCAATTCCTAAGATAACTCCTAAGATACCAATAACAATAACTGATCTTTTTGAAACTTTAATTTCATCAGCTTCAGTAGCCATTCCTTTTTTCATAACGATTGCATAAATATCGTGAGAAATAGATGATGCACCAGCAAGTGTTAATCCAGAAACAACCGCTAAGATTGTAGCAAATGCAACAGCTGAAATAAATCCTAAGAATATATCTCCACCAACGATATGTGATAAGTGAATAGCAGCCATATTAGCTCCACCAAATAGTTTTCCACCATCAGCATAAGTTTTACCAGCTTCAAAATATTGAGCACCTTCTGGAGTATTTAAGAATACAATAGCTCCTAAACCAATTACAGCAATGATTAAATAGAAGTAACCGATAAATCCAGTTGCATAAACAACAGATTTTCTAGCTTCTTTTGCATTTCCTACTGTAAAGAATCTCATCAAGATATGTGGTAAACCAGCAGTTCCTAACATTAAAGCCATACCTAAAGAAATAGCAGAAATAGGATCAGAAATAAATTTACCTGGAGCCATAATTGATTGACCTGATTTATGAGTCTCAACAGCTTTAGTTGCAAGTGCAGAGAAAGAGAAATCAAATGCCGCAAGTACCATAACACCCATGAAAGTTACACCAGATAATAATAATACAGCTTTGATGATTTGAACCCAAGTAGTTGCAAGCATACCACCAAAAGTTACATAAACAATCATCATAATACCAACAAGGATAACCGCATACTCATAATCCATACCAAATAAGATTTGAATTAATTTTCCAGCTCCAACCATTTGAGCAATCAGATATAAAGTAACAACAGATAATGAACCAAATGCAGCTAGAATTCTAATCTCTTTTTGAGATAATCTATAAGCAGCAATATCTGTAAATGTAAATTTACCTAAGTTTCTTAATTTTTCAGCCATTAAGAATAAAATTACTGGCCAACCAACTAAAAATCCAACAGCATAAACTAAACCATCATATCCATTTAAGTAAATCATACCTGAAATACCAAGGAAAGAAGCAGCAGACATATAATCTCCAGCAATAGCCATACCATTTTGGAATCCTGTAATTCCTCCACCAGCTGTATAGAAATCTGAAGCAGATTTAGTTTTACTAGCAGCCCATTTTGTAATACCTAATGTTCCAGCAATAAAAATGAAGAACATAATAATAGCAGAGATATTTAAATCTCTTTTACCTTCGAAAGATGCATCACCAGCAGCAAAAAGCCCTAATGCAACTAAAGTTAATAAAGCAAATATTTTTAACATTATAATAGATCCTTTACATCATTTTTAATAGAAAGTTCTAAGTCTTCAAACTCACTATTAGCTCTATTAACATAAATTAATGTAGTAATAAAACTAATTACAATAATCGCAGCCCCAACAGGGTATGCTAAAGTCATAACACCCTCTCCAATTTTTACAGCCAATAATTCTTTGTTAAAAGCTATAACTAATACATATCCATAGAACATCACTAAAACAAATAGTGATAGTATAGTAGCAAATGAATTTCTTTTAGAAACTAACTCATTATACTTAGGATTAGATTTAATTTTTTTTACTAATTCTTTATCCATCATTTCCTCCTGAGATTTAGGTCGTAGTTAAACGTACTTTGAAATAATAAACTATTAAAGTTGCAATAAGATAGCATTTAGTAAATATTTATAAAATTGATTTGTTTTATTAGTAAAATAATCTTTTTTAAGGGTTTATAGATATAAGTTTTAAAAAAATTATTGAAGTCATAATAGCATCATTCAGTGCATCATGTTTCCCAAAATTCGGTATGTTTAGATTTTTCAGTATGGTATTAAATTTCAAATCAACTAATCCATAATAACTAGACTTTCTTCTTGTTTTATAATACATAGAAGATACTTCAATAGTTTTATTGGGAAGCTTTATACCGATAAATTCTTGTGTATATCTAGAAATAATAGCAATATCGAACTCAATGTAATAACCAACAATAGTTCTTGAACCAATAAATTCTAATAATTGGAATATTGCTTTTTGTGCTTCAATTCCATTTTCTAAATCAATAGGTCTTATATGATGTATTTTTATTGATTCTGAATCTATATTTTTTGAAGGTTTAAGAAAAATATTAAAAGTTTTACTCATCAAAATTTTATTATCTTTGATATGAACTGCACCAATAGAAAGAATTTCATCTTTTTTTGGATTTAAGCCACTTGTTTCACAATCTAAGCATACATATTCATTTTTAGGAGATTCATCAAATAAAAATTCAAATTTTTTATCTTTTAACTTTTTTTTATTAAAATTTATAAGAATTTTTTTAAGCATTAAGAAATTTTATCTATTTTAAAAGTATATGAAATAAATTTCTTAAAATCATTTACAATTTTAAAAGAGTCTTTTAGTAAATCTCTTTCTATTTTACCGAAAGTATGAGTATCTATTTCATTATCAAATTTTTTTCCATTTTGAATAGCATTAAGTTGAAATTTTAGTCTTAAAGTATTTACAAAATCGAAAGCTTCGATTAATTCAGCAGCTCTATTTTTTTCTATTATTTTTTTATCTTCAAGTATTTTTATTCTTCTAAGAGTCGTTGTTTCTTTTATTTTTTCTTTTAAAGCTAGAGTTCTTACTCCTTGCACTATTGGAAAAATTGCTGTTTTCTTAATATCTATGTTACTTTTTTTTGTTATAAAATTTGAAATAATATTTGGAGTATCAAAAGTTAGAGTAGTTTTTGCAAAATAAGCCATAAAAACATCTTTATTTAAGAGTTTATCAAATAATCCATCCTTTAGATTTATCAATAACTCTTTATCTCCAGCAACTGCAAAAGAGTCAAAGAATATCGCTAAATCTATATAGTTTTGCATATTTGGTTTTTCTATCCATTTGTTTATTTCATTTTTATATTCGCTTACTGTTTTACACCAAAATGGATTTGAAGCCATGATATTACCTTCGCATAGTGGATAACCAAAATCATTTAAACATTTTATCATTTGATTCATATAAGGTCTAAATTGTTCTACATCAATATCATTTTTTACAATTAAAGCATTATCCTGATCTGTTTTAATTATTTGTTCATTTCTTCCTTCACTTCCCATAACAATAAAACATGCTTTTTGTTGAAGTTCAATAGGGACTATTAAATCATATAATTTTTGATAAACTTTTGTATTTAATTGACCAATTAAATTTGAAATGTGATTTACTTTTACACCTTTTGCATGAAGGTTTTTTATGATATTTAGTAAATTCTCACTTGCGTCTTTTAGTTCATCTATATTTTTTGCTTTTTTTATTTTTGAATCAACCATATATGTATGGTTTGAAAAATGAGAAAGAATATCTATTTGTTCTAAAATACCAATCATCTCATTGTTATGATTTAGAACCCCAATTCTTTTAATATTTCTTTTTACTAAAATTGTAAGTGCTTCAAATAAATAATCATCATTAAATACAGTTAAAAGAGGAAATTTAGCAATATCTTTTACAGGAATATTTAAATCTCTTCCTTCTAGCAAAACTCTAGTTTTTAATATTGAATCTGTAATTATTCCATACTCTTTATTCTTTTTTTTTACAATAATACTTGATGTTTTGTATTCCATAGATTTTTGAATAGCATTTATTAATGTTGTATCTTCATCAATAATACAAGGTTCATGAATTAGAGTATCTTCAACTTTTGAAATCATGTAAGATGAGAGTTCAGATGTATATTTTTTATCTTTTAAAGTTTGTATTTTATTTACTAAATCTTTTAAAAAATAATCTCTAAATTGTTGATTTTGTTCAATTAATTTTAAAAAAATATTTTTCTCTAATTCATAACAAATTAAATCTTCATAAACTTTGAAAGTATTTGTTACTTTTGAATATATCAATGAATTTGAATCAAAAGAGTCCTCTTCTTGATAATCAATAACCACTTCATTATCAATAGAGTATTCATAAACAGAACCTTTTATTATTATAAAAAAATGGCTGGGGATTTTTTCAGCACTAATTAAGATAGAATCTCTAGGATAGTAGGCTATATCCATATTTTTTATACATATTTCCATCTCTTCAGGGCTTAAAACTTCAAATGGATGTATTTTTGAAAGAAAAGTTTTTTGGTCTTTTAAACTCATTGTTTTATTCTTTTTATATTTACTATTTTATTGTTCAATAGCTTCACTAGCACCTGATGGAATTCTTATTTTATCAACTAATTCTTCTACATATATTGGAGGCTTTGGTGTAAATCTTGAAACAATTAATGCAATTATTAGATGTAGTAAAGTTCCTATCGTTCCTATTCCACTAGGATTTATTCCGAATAGATAATTTTGTGAATCTGTATTGATAAAAGCAAAATAAACAATATATCCCAAAGTAAAAGTAAATCCAGTAAATATCCCAGCAATAGCACCTTGTTTATTCATTCTTTTGTCAAATATTCCTAATATAATAGATGGAAAAAATGTAGCAGCAGCTAATCCAAAAGCAAAAGCAACAGTTTGTGCAACATAAGTAGTAGGATTTATTCCTAAATAACCTGCAATTAATATTGCAATAATAACTGAAATTCTAGCGATTAATAATTCTGTTTTTTCATTTAAAGTGGTTTTTTCTGTTGTTTTATCCTTAAAAATAATTCTACCAATTAAATCATGTGAAATAGAAGAAGTAATTACTATAAGTAATCCTGATGCAGTTGCTAATGCAGCAGCTAATGCACCCGCTGCAATCAATGCAATTACCCAATTTGGTAAATTTGCAATTTCTGGATTAGCAAGAGTTATAATATCTTTATCAATATATAATTCATTTTGAATTCTATTATTTTTTAGTAATTCTTCATTAGAAAAAAATTCTTTAGGATTTAGAGTTAATCTATGATTATCTGGAGCTTTTTTAATTCCATCATATATTGGTTTCCCATCTTTTGCATCAAAGGCATCTCCTGCTGCATATTGAATTTTACCATCATTATTTCTATCATTCCATGCAATTAATCCTGAATTTTCCCATGCTTGAAACCATTTCCCATGATTTATAGTTTCATTGTTTGTATGTATTCCTCCATTTATAAATGGTTTATATTCAACATTTTGTACATTTTTAATTAAGTTAATTCTTGAAAAAGAGCTAACTGAAGATATTGTAGTATATATTATAGCTATAAAAATAAGCGCCCAAGCAGCAGATAATCTTGCATCATTAACCGTTGGCACAGTGAAAAATTTAACTATAACATGTGGTAAAGCAGCAGTTCCTAGCATTAAAGCAGCAGTTAGCATAAATATATTTAAAATATCTGCTGGTTGAGTATATGCACTAAATCCTAAATCTAAAAGAGATTGATCAAGAGCATGTAAAAGATAAGTTCCTTTTTCAATAGTATGAACACCTGTATCAAATGCAAATGTAGTTTTTGAAAAAATACTTAATTGAGGTAAAAAAGTATCTGTAATTTGTAATGATAAAAAAATTGCAGGAATCATATATGCCATTGTCATTACAATATACTGTGCAACTTGAGTATAAGTGATACCTTTCATTCCTCCAAAAATAGTATAAAAGAATACTATACACATACCAATAATAACACCAGTATTAACATCAATTTCTAAAAATCTTGAAAATATGATACCTACACCTCTTATTTGACCTGATACATAAACAAAAGATATAAATACTATTGAAATAATTGTAATTAATCTTGCTGTATTTGAGTAGTATCTATCACCAATAAAATCTGAAAGTGTAAATTTTCCAAATTTTCTTAAATAAGGTGCAAATAACATAGCTAGTAGTACATATCCACCTGTCCAACCCATAATATAAGCACTTCCATCATTACCTTGAAAAGAGATAATCCCTGCTAATGAAATAAATGAAGCAGCAGAAATCCATTCAGCTGCTATTGCCATTCCATTTGCTATAGGACTAACTCCTGAACTTGCTATATAAAATTCTTTAGTTGAGGCTGCTTTTGTCCATAAAGCAATTCCTATGTAAAGTGTAAAAGATACGCCAACAAATAAGTAGATTAAAGCCTGTAATTCCATTTTAAGTCTTTATTTACTCGTTAAAGCCATATTTTTTGTCAATATTCATCATTAATTTAATATAAACAAAAACTAAAATAATGAACACATATATGCTACCTTGTTGAGCAAACCAATAGCCTAATTTTACACCTGATATTTCAATCACATTTAATTCATTTACAAATAAAATACCGCATCCAAAAGAGAATATAAACCAGATAATTAGTAGCTTAATAATAATTGAAATATTCTCTTTCCAATATGCTTGAGCTTTTTCTTGATTCATTATTTTCTCCTTTCAAAAAGTTTTTTTAATTTGTAAAATATAAAATAGGTAGTTTTTAATCTGTGATTATAATAGTAGTAAATAGCAAAAGCATAGCAATTTGCTTTTTTTTAAATGAATTTTAAAAAAAGTAGTTGAAACTCTTTTATGCAGAATAGTATCTATCTATTTTGTAGCCAAGACCTCTAATATTCTTTATGAAATCTTCTTTTAATGCTTTTTTTAATCTTGATATTTCTGCTCTAATAGTTGGATTATCAATATCTTCTGCATCCCAAATATCTTCTCTAAATCTTTCAAAATCTACAATCATATTTATATTAAGTGCAAGAATATGAATAATTTCAAGTTGTTTTTTTGTTAGACTTTGTGGTTCTCCATTAAAATATAGAGTTTGTTTATCTTTTGAGTAAGAATAATTTTCAGAAAATTTAATATGAGAAGTGTTATTTTGCTCTTTTTTTAGAATTTGATTGATTTTTATGCCTAATTCACCTAAATGAAAAGGTTTTTTAATATATTCTCTACAACCTAAATTGTAAGCTTTACTTATGTCCTCTATATCTATCAATGCAGAAATAAAAATTGTTGGAATGTAAACTTTTTTACTATTTAATTCAGTTAATATTTCAAATCCATCTTTTGTTGGAACATTTATATCCAATATCAATAAATCGAAAGAGTTGTTATTTATCGCATCTAAAACCTCTTGACCATCACAAAAACTTTCAACCATATGACCAATACCTTTTAAGTACTCGCTAATGGCATTATTTAGCATCATTTCATCTTCAAGTAGTAGTATCTTCATTTATTTTAAACCTATAAGTAAATTTTGTCTCTTTATCATTTGAATCTAAATTGATTATAACTAAATTCTTATCACATATATCTTTGACAATTTTTAATCCAAGACCAAATCCACCTCTAGCATTATTTTCTCTATAGAAGTCATCAAATATTTTATTTTCATCTTCTATTTTTTTTGAATTTGTTGTTACACTAAATTCTATCTCCTCATCATCCACATAATATAAATTTACAACTATTGATGATTTTGAAAATGAGTATTTTATTGCATTTGATAAATTATTATCTATAATTCTTTGTAACTCAGTTGTATTAAATTTAATATATATATCATCTTCAATATTACTAGTAAAATTTAGAGAGTTTGAAATAGCAATTTCATCAAAAAAATATAATCTTGAAATTAATATTTTAGAAAAATCTAAATACTCTTTATTATAAATAACACGGTCTCTTTTTACAAGATATGATAAATCATCATAGATATATTGTATGATTTTTGAACCAGATTCAATATTTGTAATATATTTATTATTAGGAATTTTCATTTTAAGTAAATCTATATTTGTTTGTATTATGGTAAGCGGTGTATTTATTTCATGAACAGAGTTTTTTATAAATTTTTTTTGTGATTCAATAAGATTTGTTAATTCTTTTGTTTTTTCATTTACTTTAAATTCTAAGTTTTTATTTAAATCTTCAAGCATATTAGTTTTTAATTTAATATTATTCATTGCATCATTTGCATAATTTGCAATTACTTTGAACTCTCCAAATATAATTCTATTGTGATTAATTGGTTCATTGTTTTTTTGTGATTCTTTAAAATAATGACCAATTTCTCTAACATCATTTACAATTAAAATAGTTGCATTTTTATAAATGAATATTGAATATAAAACGAGCATAATAGTAAGAGAAGTTATTTGTAAAGTATAATTTGAAATTTTTTGATTATATTCTTCTTCTTTTTTATTTACTAATTTATCGATTTCATCTAAATAAACACCTTTACCAATGCTCCAATTCCATTTATTATAAGATTGAGCATAAGAGATTTTATTTGTTTGTTTTGCAATTTCTGGTTTATACCAAACATATTCTACATATCCACCAGAATCTTTTTTTGAAGTATTTATTAATTCTTTTATAACTTCTTTGCCATTTGCATCTTTTATATTTATATAATTTTGTCCAATATTTTTTCTATCATTTGGATTTTCAATCAATTTACCATCGAAATTATAAATAAAAAAATATTCATTTAAATTTCCATTCATTTTTAATTTTTCAATAGCTAGAATTACTTCTTTTTGTATAGTTTCTTGTGATTTTGTCTCTTTATATGCTTCATTATAGTAATCAATAAAATTTATAACATAATTAACATGATTTTTGATAGATTCTTTTTGTGTTTCTATATAATCACTTTTTAATGTATGGATTTTTTCTTGAAGTTCTTCATGGGCATTACTAATTATAATAAAAGTAAAAAATGATATTAAAACTATAATAAATAAAATACTATAAACGATTAGATGATATA
>ERZ724515.456-NODE-456-length-16001-cov-8.093127_pt1 | contig 16001 bp, 15 predicted proteins | sample MGYA00376048_ERZ724515 | MGnify/ENA primary metagenome ERZ724515 (study PRJEB28724, sample SAMN07190885) | wastewater metagenome | isolation source: influent of sewage treatment plant in Hong Hong | place: Hong Kong | collected 2016-03-17 ... | reverse complement strand
ACTAAAATAATATTTTTATTTGTATATTTATATAAATCCCTAAACAAAGCTAAACTATCATGATTTAAAACTATTATATATTTTTCAACACCTTTAGAAAAATAAGTTTCTGAACCAACATAGGAATTATTTCCGATAATCTCAAAATATTTTGGTATAAAATCTATATTTAAAACATTTTTATTATCCATCTTTCTATTTTCATTTGGATTTTTTGGCATTGTAAAATAAACTAAAAGAAAAAATCCAACTATTCCTAGAACTACTACTTTTAAACTATTTTTTATCATTTTTATTCCTAAACTTAATATTATTTTTGTTTCTTTGCCCATCTTTTAAAGAGTCTATAATTTGTTATTTCTTCTTCTAATTCTTGATTATTAAAAATATTTTCTACCAATAAATTAGCTATATACAAAGATAAAACAAATCCTCGACCACCAACTCCGTTTAAAACATAAAGATTTTCAATCATCTCTAAATTCTCATTTTTGATTTGAAAACCATTTTTTAGATGAGGATATTTTTCAAAACTTTTTTTTGAATCAATTAATTTTCCAACCATAGGAAAATAATCTATACTTGAAGATCTTGCTCCTATTTTTATATCAATAATTTCAACATTTTCTAATTTTTTTATATCATTTGCCTTTTTTAAAAGCTCATCAATATCATTTTGCATAATAGTTTTTGTGTAATCATCATGATTTAAATTGTTAATATTTTTTAATTTTAAATCATAACTACCTTTGATTTGATTTTTTTCAAATCTATGATGAGTTGCACCAATAGATGTAATATTATCCTTTGACTTTGCTAAAGAACACTCTTTATGATAATTTATTTCAATATTTGTAGAAGTTGAAATATCGATTTTTTGTCCCCAAACAGCTCTTAAATCAAAATATTTTTCTTCAATTAATGATATATCGGCACCTGTTGTTAAAAAAAGTTTTTTGGCTTTTATTTCATTATTTATGAACCATAAATCTTCTATTTTTTCTATTTTTTCAACTTCATAATTAAAAAGCTTTTCTACATTTTGTGATAAGTTTTTACAAATTTCATAAGATTTTACTACACTTCCTATTTCAAAAAAATAGCCTTTTTCATATTTTTTATATTCAAAATCGATATATGGTATATATGTTTGAAATTTATCTTCATCTTCTTGATTTTTTGGAATTCTACAAGTTCCACAATTTGTTATTAATTCTGGGAAATTATTTTTATAAAAATTTGTTGAAAATATTAAAGATTTTGTAACTAAATCTTTAAATTTATTAGGTTTACCTAAAAGTGGAGACAAAAATGCTCCTGCAGCACCACTTGCTCCAAAAGCAACATTTTCATTTTTATCTATAAGTAAAACTGATTTTGAGTATTTTGACAAAAAATATGCCAATGAACATCCAGCAATTCCAGCACCAATAATCACATAATCAAACTCTTTTTTATTCATTTTTATCCATTTCAGAAAATCGTAGATTTGGTCTAAAATAACCTCTTCCACCTTTTAGACTAATACATTTATGATTTGGAAACTTTTTTTTATAATACTCCAATCTCTCTTTTGTCGTTTTACCCGTATCACAATAAAAAACAAAAACTGTATTTTTAGGAAATTGTTCCATTAATGGTGGATTATAAGTCATAGTTTCAACATTATCAATAGGCTTTAAAATAGTATCTACCAAAACTACTTTTATACCTTTTTTTTCTAACTCATTTTTATTTTTTAAGAACTCTTGTTGAGTCCATTCATCTTTAGAAAACATCATCATTTCCTCTCTTTGAAAAGCAATATTAATATATTACTCTTTAAAAACAATACTTGATTGACATAGACTCAACCTTTTGATATAATATTCCTTTAAAAATTAAATTAATTATTCAAATAATAGGATTAAAAAATGGCAAAAAGTTTATATGAAACACTAGAAATAAATGAAAACGCATCAGCCGATGAGATAAAAAAAGCCTATAGAAAATTAGCTAGAAAATATCATCCTGATGTTAATAAAGACCCTCAAGCAGAAGAAAAATTCAAAGAAATTAACGCAGCATACGAAGTTTTAAGTAATCCAGAAAAAAAACAACAATATGACCAATATGGTGATTCTATGTTTGGTGGTCAAAATTTCCATGATTTTGCAAGAGGTCAAGGCTCAAATGTTGATTTAGATGAAATTTTAAGACAAATGTTTGGTGGAGCTGGTGGATTTAGTAGAGGTGGCTTCTCACAAGGTGGATTTGGTGGTTTTGGAGGATTTAATGAACCTGATTTAGACACAAATGCACAAATTACAATTCCTTTTGATGTTGCAGTTCTTGGAGGAAAACAGTTTATAAATTTAAATAATGACTCATTTGATGTAAAAATTCCAGAAGGAATAGAAGATGGACAAAAAATAAGAGCAAAAGGAAAAGGGAAATCTTATCAAGGTAAAAAAGGTGATTTGATTTTAAAAATTAATGTTTCAACTAATCCTGATTATGAAAGAAATGGTGATACATTAACTAAATTTTTTGATTTACCTTTAAAAACTGCTTTATTTGGTGGAAAAATTGAAGTAAAAACAATTCATAAAGATATAACTTTAAAAGTTCCACAAAATACGAAACAAAATCAAAGATTTAGAGTAAAAGAATTGGGTGTTTTAAATAGAAAAACAGGAATTAAAGGTGATTTATATCTAAAAGCAAATATAGTTTTACCTAAAATTGAAGATTTAGATGAAGATTTAGTAAAAATTTTAGAAGAAAAGCTTCCTTCAAATTTATAAGGTAAAAATATGCAAATTAATAGCTATATAGAACCAGTTTATCTTATCTCTGCTGTTGCTGATATATTAAATATTCATCCTCAAACTCTTAGACAATATGAAAGAGAGGGTTTAATCAAACCCTCACGAACAAATGGAAAAATAAGACTTTATTCACAAAAAGACATTGATCATATAAGATATGTTTTAACTCTAACTAGAGAGTTAGGTGTAAATTTAGCTGGTGTTGATATTATCTTACAACTTAATCAAAAAATAGAAGTTTTAGAAAATGATATTCAAATCTATAAAACAAAAATAAAAAATATCAATAATCTTTCAGTTGTTCCAGAAACAAAAGCTTTAGTTATACAAAATGTCTCTTTTGATATGGTCATTATTGATAAATAAAAAGATTGATTTTAAACAAAATTTAGATATAATTTAAAATTATTTTTAAAAGGTGTATATATTTTAATGAATTTAAGTGTTATAAGAAAAATTACTTTTCCTCTTATATCTTCAGTGATATTTTTTTACTCTTTAACTTATGTTGAAGCAAAAGAAGAAAAAAGCAATAAAATAACAATAGAACAAATAAAGATTAAACAGATAGCTTCTGAAGAAGTTTTAAAAAAGATTGCACAAAATGAAATAGAAAAAAGTTGGCTTAATGCTTCAATAGTTTCTATAAAAAAAGATATTTCTGACTCTAATTGGTATATTGTTTTTAAAAACAATGAAAATCAAAGTTTAGGGAAAAAAGAGTTAAATATCTCTATTAACTCTAATGGAGATATTTTAAATACAAAAATTATTTAAGGCTTAAAAGCCCTAAATAATTTGTAGATTTATATGAACCCTTTCCTTTTTTATATCTTTTACTAAATTAGATTATTTAGATAAATTACTTAAAAACTCTTCAGGGTTTTTATAACCTACAATTCTTAACTCTTTTAATTCATTTTTATCCTTAAAAAATAGTATCGCAGGTGGTCCAAATAGATTAAAATTATCCATAATCTCTTTTTCTTCATCACTATTATCTGTAACATCAACTTTTATTAGATTAAAAGATTGAAGTTTATCTATAACTCTTTGGTCTTTAAAGGTAATATTTTCAAACTCTTTACAAGCAATGCACCATTTAGCGGTAAAATCAACTAAAACAGGTTTAGTTGATTTTGCTATTTCCTCATTTAACTCTTTTAATGATAAAACTTTTTTAAAAGTTATTTCACTATTTTGAACAGCTATTTTTCCTGAAGTAAACTTCTCTAAAGGATTCAATGGATTTGTTGAACCTGATATTGCTCCTACAAAAATAACAACTCCTAAAACAGTAATTAAAAGCGAAATTGTACGAGTTACTATATGATGAAATTTCGATAAATAAATTCCTGTTGCAACTAACAACATAGCCCAAACATAAACTGTAACAACAGATGGAATAACTCTTTCTAATAACCAAAGTGCAATACCCAGCATTACTATACCAAATATTTTTGATACACTATCCATCCATCCACCAGGTCTTGGCATAAACTTACCAGCTCCTATACCAATAAGTAAAAGTGGCAATCCCATTCCTAAACTCATAGCAAAAAGTGCTGCTCCACCTAAAATCGCATCACCTGTTTGTCCAATATAAACTAATGCACCAGCAAGTGGTGGTGCAACGCAAGGTCCAACAATAAGGGCTGATAAAAATCCCATAATTGCAATTCCAACTACTCCATCTTTTTCTTTATTGTGACTCATTTTATTTATTTTATGTGTCAATGATTGTGGTAACTCTAATTTATAATAACCAAACATAGATAATGCAAGTAATACAAAAACTAAAGCAAAAGTAGTTAAAACATAAGGATTTTGTAAATATGCTTGTAAATTTGCTCCAAAAACTCCTGCTATTACTCCTGCTATTGTGTAAGCAAAACTCATTGATAAAACATAAACAACAGATAAAGTAAATCCTCTAAATGCAGTCATTTTCCCATGTTTAGATGCTCCAACAATAATTCCTGAAAGAATAGGAATCATAGGAAAGATACAAGGAGTTAAAGCTAAAAGTAATCCAAAACCAAAAAATAATCCTAAAGTGGTAAATAAATTATCACCTTTTAGACTATTTACTATCATATCTGTTTCATTTTCAGTTTTGGGTGTTTCTTTTATTTCTTCATTTTTTTTATTTTCAACAACATCCTCTTTTAAAACAATTTTTTGACTTAAAGGCGAATAGCATAAACCTTCACTTGAACAACCTTGATATTTTACAGTGATTGTTTTTGCATCTGCAACAATCGAATATGGAATATCAAAACTTAAATTTTTAAAATATACATCCTCATCATGAAATCTTTCAAATTGAGGTAATTGAATTTTTGAAGTTATATTTTGTTCGTTATTATCATCTAAAATTACTTTTAATTTATTTTTATATACATAAATATTATCTGCAACATTTAATTCAACTCTAACCTTATTTTGTTCTTTAATTATATTTATTTTAAATGCCTCTTGAGGGCTTAAAAATTTACTATCTGCTGCAAATGCAAACAAAAAAGTAAATAGTAATAAAACCAATTTTCTCATTTTTTAACCTTTTATTATTGTGCTAATATATTTTGATGTAGTCTTAAATCTTTATCTATTAATGCTACTTTTATAAAATCTGGAATATCTATATTTGTTCCTATCATAAATGCGGTACTAAAAATACCACTTATAAGTGCCGAATCTGCTATTATTGTTGCTGATATTACTTCACTACTTATATTCTGTTTTGATTGAATATGCGGAAATCTTTCGCCTTCTATTTCAAACCATCTTTCAGTATTTGCTGATGTTGTTAATGCTTTATTAAATAGATTAATTAAAACAATATCTTGCTCTTTGTTTAAAGGATTTTTAATTGCAACTCCAAAAGGATTGCCATCTGGTTTTGAACCAATAGTGCTAATATCTCCTCCAAAATTAACAATAGCTGATTTTATCTTATGCTCTTTTATTATTTTTACTGCTTCATCTATAGCGTACTCTTTTATAACTCCACCTAAATCGAGTTTTGTTTTTGGATACTTAAAATATAATTTATTATCTTTTATATCCCAATAATCAAAACCTGTTTGAGGTGTTAATTCATCAAGTGATTTTTGCATAGCTTTTTTAGTTGATTCTTTATAACAATGCTTCAAAGTTCCCATTGTAATATCAAAATATCCATTTGTTAAAGAAGATATTTCTCTTACTATTGAAAGTACATTTGCTGTTTCATCATCAAGTAAAACTTCTTTTGTTTCTCTATTATTTATTACTTTGTTTAGATATGAATCTTGATTATAAAAACTATATTTTTTCTCTAATCTAAGAGTATTTTGTCTAACTAAATCAAAAACTTTTTCTATTTCTGACATAGAAATGTCAGTATCATAAACTAATACTGAACATTCCGTTGTCATAGAAACAAATGAAGCACTTGAACGAGGAGCTATGTCATTTCCTTTGTACATTAGTAACTTAATCCTATTCCAAATGCAATCCAGTGCATATTAAGACCATTTGACTGGTGTTGTGTTGCCAATAAAGTGTTTAAAGATACATCTTTAGTAACATGTTTTTTTGCACCTATTCCATAAGTCATACCGTGATACTCTCCTAATCTTTCATCTGATGAACCATCTTGTGTTTCATTAAAAGTATTGTCTGATGAATCATGTTCTTTATAAAAATCTGCTGCTGTTTGAGTATAAAATCTTACAAGAGGGCTAAATGTCCAATCTTCAACATCGATATTAGGGCTAACACTAAATGTATGTGAAGTTATACCCCAATCATCATTATAAAATCTATAATCTGTATGAAGAGCAATATTATCATAAATTTTTGAAACAAGTGAAGCAGATAATCCTGAACTCAATTTTTCCTCTGGTCTTTGTTCAACTGCTCTCCATAACCAACCAGCATTATCATATCTTAATATAGTTTGGTAAGAATTGCTTAATTCTCCATCTTGTTTAATCATAAAAGCATTGATTTGACCAACAGTATACTTTGTAAAAGTATGTGTATATCCAATTTGTGTATTTACAATATGGAAGTCTTTCCAATCATTGTAATATAAATGATATGCTTCATTTTCCTGATATGAAACACCTGCAGATATTGATCTATTTCTTGATGAATCTAAATTATATAAATATCCTAAAGATACCTCTTTACTCTCAAAATCTTGTTCTTTAGAGAAACTAGAACCAAAACTTATTTCATCTCTTGATGGAGTTCTTTTTGTAAGATTAACTGAAAGGGCTCTTCTTTCATCATCTATTTCTACATTTTCATAAGAATAATTACTTTTTGTTTTTGAACTACTTGTATCATAATCATATCCACCATAATTTTTATAAGTTCCATTACTCTCTTGTTTATAAACATTTATTTTACCATCACTTGATGCAACTCCACTAGCTCCCGAATAAGTATCTACCCAAACAGGAGTACCACCTGAAATAGTGTCATAAGTGAAAGATATTCCTAGTGTATAATCAGCACCTATTTCTTGTTTAAGATCTAATAACTTATAATCAACAGTGATTCTATCATCATTTTCTGTATATTTCATTTGTTTATAGTTAAATTCACTACCACTACTTGCATTTAATATTAGTGGCGTTGTAGCTACTAATAGTGTTGTTGTTAATTTCTTATTTAATTGCATCCGCAACCTCCTCCACCAATTCCACTTCCTCCAAAACTTCCTTCTTTAGATGTAAATACATGTTCATAAACCTTTTTACTAGGTCCATCGCCACCACCTAATTGCATATTTTTTTCTGCTAAAACACCTTTTTCCCAAGGTTTAACCTTTGATGTGCAACCTGAAAATAAAATCGTTCCGATTGCACAAATGAATATAATTTGTTTCATTTGATTCCTTTTAAATCATTTAAAATAACTTTATCAATATTATCAACTGCACCAAAAAGAGTTTTAACAACTTTTTTATCTTTTATATAATAAATAGCAGGCATACCAACAGGTTCAAATTTTGAAACAATCTCTTCTTTTGTGTCATTAAAAACGAAGAATTTTAATCCTAACTCTTTTTGAAAAGCAACACCTTCATTCATATCTTCATCTGTATCAACACCAACTATTTTAACACCTGAAGATGCTAAATCAACACTCATTTTTTGCATCAAAGGAAGTTCTTTTTTACAAGAAACGCACCAAGAAGCAAAAAAATCAACAACTGCTATACCACTTTCTATATTTAAAGCTTTTGCAGTCTTATCATCTATGGTATCTCCTACATTATATGCAAAAAGATTACTTGATAACGCAAGGCAAGTAATCGTACTTAAAAACATTTTTCTCATTCTTATATTTCTCCTAATTTAAAATTAATTTATTTTTCATGAAAAGCCTCCGAAAAGGTTTTTATGATTGGTTTTGTAAGGTATGTAAGCACACTTCTATCTCCTGTTATAATATCAACTTGAGCAGTCATACCAGGAGTTAGATTTATCTCTTTTCCTATTTTTGACATTAGTTGTTGTTGGTTTAATTCTATTTGAACTCTAAAGTATAATTTTTCGCCTTCAGAGGTTTTTTCCTTAAGTGTATCTGGACTTATATATGCAACTTTTCCGTTAAATATTCCATAAATAGAGTAATCATAAGCATCAAGTTTCACAGCTGCATTTTGTCCAACTTTTATAAATGAAATATCACTAGGACTCAATTTCGCTTCAATAATTAATCTATCATCAACAGGAACTAATTCTAAAATTACATCTCCTGGTCTTACTTTTGCACCTCTTGTTGTAATAACAATATTTTTTACAATAGCATCCATTGAAGCATTTATTTCTGATCTTTCAAGAGTTACTGTCTTGTCAGCTAATTCTTGTTCTTTTGTAGATAATTCTTCATTCATTTTAGTAAGTTCCGCTTGTGAATCTTGAAAATATTTATTCTTTTTATTTGTTATTTGACCATTTATTTCAGCTATTTGTTTTTTTATTTTTATAATTTCAGCATATCCAATATCCCCATTTTCAACTAAAGGAAGATTTAGTTTTAGCTCCTCTTGAGAAAGTTTTAACATCTCATTTAGTGTATTAACTTCATCTTTTAAAGCTTGTTGTCTTTTTATAAAAAGCTCTTTTTGTGTTTTTACAAATTCTGGATATTTTTGTGTCATTTCAGAAAAAACCAAAGGCTTCGAATAAACTTCTGCTTCAAGTCTTGCTATTGTGGCTTTATATGAAGCCACTTTTGCATTTGCTGCTTCAAAAGCAGCTGCATTTTGAGACCTCTCAAGAGTAATTATCGTATCGCCTTTTTTGATTTTTTGTCCCTCTTTTACTAAAACCTCACTAATAACTCCATCTATTGCTGATTGTATCTCTTGTGTTTTTGAAGAGGCTATCACGCTTCCACTTGCATGTGAGATTTGATCAATAGTTGCATAAGATGACCATACAATAAATGGTACAATCACTATAAACAACATTGCAAAAATCAAAAATATAAAAAACTTTGTTCCAAAATTTTTATTCATAATTATTCTTTCCTTACTGATAAAGCTTGTATAACTTTTTGTTTCTCACCATCCATTACAATCCCATTTGAACTTAAAACAATGATTCTATCAACAAGTTCTAAAACTGATGGTCTATGAGTAACAACTACCAATGATTGATTAGTTGAAATATTCGTTTTTAAAGTATTTAATAAAAGTCTTTCTGTTCCATCATCTACATTTGCTGTTGGTTCATCTAAAAGCCATATTTTTGGGTTTTGAACTAATAGTCTTGTGATTGCAATTAGTTGTTTTTGTCCACCTGAAACACTCTCTCCACCTTCAGGAACAACTGTATCTAATCCACTTGGTAAAGAGTTTATTAAACCTATAATTGAAGTTTTTTTAGCTGCTTCAATAATATCTTCATCACTTGATTGAACAATTCCATAAGATAGATTATCTCTTAGTGTTCCACTCACAAGTTTTGGTGATTGAGTTAAATAACCTATCTCTTTTGATAAAAAATCCCTTGATATTTTTGTCATATCAATACCATCAAAAGTAACTCTTCCCTCTTGTGTGGCATAAATTCCTGCAAGTATTCTTAAAAGTGTAGATTTTCCTGAACCAATAACCCCTAAAATTGCGACTTTTTCTCCCTCTTTTATCTCTAAATTATCAATAGATAAATTTATATTTTCATCTGTATATCCAAACTTCATTTTGCTACAAACTAAATTTGCTTTATCAATATGAGGATGCAAAGGGTGTTCTATTGCGTTATTATCTGTTTGTTTTTTAAATAAATTATCTAAATCTTCTATTGATACAAAAGATTTTCCCCATTGAGTCAAAAGATTTGGAAGCATTCCAATAGGTGCTAAAACTCTACTTGATAAAATAGTTATTGCTATTAATGACCCCATAGTAATATTTTTATCTTGAGTTATTAAATAAGCCCCAAAAGCAACCAATACCACATAACAAACTTGTTGAAAAAATGTAGCTATATAAACAACTAATTCACCAAAAAATTTAATTTTCATTTCGTCTTCAAGTGCATCATCATTTATGCTGTTCCATTTATGTAAAACACTCCATTTTGCACCACTTGATTTTATCTTTTCAGCATTTTCAATACTCTCAACCAATATTCCTAATCTTTGATTTGATGCCATTGATGATGATTTTGTTAGATTCTTTACTTTTGTTTTAAATAACATTCCAATTATGATTGATATTATAAAAAAAGCTACTACAACCATACCTAATTTAAAACCACCTAAAAGTATAATTGCAGCTAGAAATATAAATGAAAATGGTAAATCAACTAAAATATATAAACTAAAAGTAGCAATATATGACCTTACAGAAGAGTAACTTTGAATTTGAGAAGATAGTGTCCCTATACTTTTTGGTAAAGCATCACATCTAACATCTAAAAATCTATTAAATATCGAATATGAATACTCTTTATCCATCTTTTTTGAAGCTTCATCTAAAATTGAAGATTTTGCTATTTTTAAGATCGTTTCAAGAAAAATAGCTATAAAAACTCCAACTGTTAAAGCTATCAAAGTTGAAATTCCACCTGTTGGAACAACCCTATCATAAACTTGCATACTATAAAAAGATGTACCTAATGCTAAAAAATTTATACTAAGCGTTGCAATAACAGCAAATAAAATAAATTTCTTTTGCTTTAACGCAATTTGAATAAACATCTCTTTTGCGGTTTTAAATCTTTTTGATTTTTGATTCATTGAAAGAAGTGTTAAAAAATTTGTATTTTTAGGAAAATCCACATAAAACTCTATTCCATCAACTCCAATAACTTTATAACCATTTCCATCGATATAATCAAGAACAACTCTTATCCCTACTTTTGGTATAAATGCAATAGAAGGTAATTTCTTTAAATCCAACGCTTTTGAAAAATATATATCTAAATTTGCAAGTTCAAAAGTCTCTTCATACATATTTAAAACTGTTTTATCATCAGATGTAGTGATATTTTGAATATCTACTAATTGAGTATAAAACGGTTTCAATTTAGAAAATGGCTCTATTTGGCACTCTTTAATAAACCAAATAAAATCTTTTTTTGCTAATTCAAGTGAATTATAAATCATTTTTTAACTCTCCATTTTCCAAATCAATATCCCCTATTGTCAATGCTAATTTATATTTTAGAACTTTTACCATAGCCTCTTGAGAAGCTAGTTCTTGGTTGTTTTGCATTAGTTCTCTTGAAGCATTAACCAAATCTAGCCACTGTTTTTTACCTGCTACAAAAAGTCTGCTATATGAATCTAATACTTCTTTTGATGATAAAATAGTATTTTTCAAAGATTGAGCTTTGTTATATGATGCCATCATAGAGTTATGATGACTTACTAAAAGTTCTATAAGCTCTTTTTCTTTTGTTAATTGTTGAAACTTTAATTGCATTACTTTTGCTCTTGCACCTTCAACTTCTGATAAAAGAGTAAGCCCTGCTCCTGTATTTGCTGTTAATGCAAAATAGATTAAATTATCTTCATCATTATCAGAGTCATCATAAATTGAGCCTTTTGTATGCTCTGCTCTTACTGATAAGTTTGGCATAAATCGAGCTTTTGCACTATCAACTTCATATTCAGCCGTTTTAGTTTGAACTTCCAATATTCTTAATACAACTGAAGTAGCTTTTAATTTTGATATTGCTTCTTCTATATCTATAGGTTTTGATATTTTGCTTGATAAGTTTGTAGTTACATCTTTTACTTTTATCGAACTTAAAATTTCAAATTGACTTTTTGATAACTCCAATTTACTTCTTGCAGCTACTAAATCAGAATCTATTTGTGAGATTCTTGATTTTAATAAAGACATATCAGATTCAGAAGATGCACCTGCATCAATTCTTCTATCAAGCATAGAAACGAATTTAAGCAGTTCAGTTTTACCATTTGTCAAAGCTTCAATTTGAGCTTTTGCAACTAAATATGTTTGAAGAACTGCTATAAAATTATCAATAAGATTATATTTGCTCTCTTCAAGAGAAATTTTCATTTCATCTTTTTTTGATGATGCTACATCATAAGCACTTGTAAGTTTTCCACCAGTCCATATTGGTTGATCTAATCTTGCTGTTGTTTGATTAGTTGAACCTTTTTGTGACACATCTACACTTGGAGTTGGGAAGAATCCCCATTTTGCACTATCAACTGCACTATTTGCAACTTTTATAGCTTCATTTACTAAAGCAATACTTGGATGTTTTTCTAATCCACTTTTGATAAGTTCTTCAAATTTTGCGTCATTTTTTTCTTTTTGTATCTCTTTTTTTTCTAAAATATTTTCCAACTCATTTGCATTTGCAAAATACAAAAACAAAAAAACTATTGTTAATAATCTCAAATCTATTCCTTTCTCATTAATTTTGATAATTGTTATCGAAATTTACTGTTTTTTAACTTAAATTAGTATTAATAATTGTTATCATTTATATAAGTTAAAAAAAAGAGACTAGCTTTAGCTAATCTCTTTTACCTTATTTCTTATGCAATCATTGTTACAGTTGCATCTGTATCAATTCTTAATTCACCATTTCCTGAAGTATAAACAGAGTATGTATTACTATTTTCAGTTACTGTTGTAGCACTTAGTGTCCAACCATCTGAATTTAATAAATTAACACTATCTCCGCTATTTCCATCAATTGTTAACAGTTGTGTACTATTTATATCAAGAACATCTGAAAGTGAAATCTTAAGTGTATTATTTCCACTTCCTGTAATATCTATTTTTTCGATAGATTCGATTCTTGAATCTTCACCTAAAACATTAGATATTTTTGTTAAATCAAAAGTAATACCTGAACCATCAAGTTTAATAATATCACTTCCGGCACCACCATCAATTTTCGCTAACTGTCCATCTGTTACACCAGCTTCTAGTTTTGCAATATTATCAGCATTTAAAATGATAGTGTCGTTTCCTGCTCCTGCATAAATAACATCTGCTCCACCATTTGCTGTATAAATATCATTTCCCGTTCCTAAAACTGCTGTTTCACTTGAAGTAGTGCCTATAAATATATCATCACTTGATGTACCAGAATAATCTAATGTAGTCATTTCTGAACTTCCACCAAATATAACATAAGATTGTCCAACATTTGATGTTGTTGTTGTAGTTCCATCTTCATTTGTAACTGTAATAGCTGCTGCACTTGCACCAACTATTAAATCATCAAATCCATCACCATTTATATCTCCTGCATATGATACTGATATACCCGTACTAGAAGCACTAACACCACCATTTATTACAAATCCACCTATTCCATTTGCAACTTGATCTAAATCTACTGTTGTTGTAGTTGTTTTTCCATAAACTACATAAGCCTGATTTCCACTAGAAGCTCCCACAATAACATCTGCTAAACCATCTCCATTTATATCTCCAGCATAAGAAACTGAACTTCCAACACCCAAAATTGAATTTGTATTACTTTGAATTATAAATCCATTTGAACCAAGATTTGTAACATCAACGCTTGTTGTACTAGTTCCAGTTTGTCCAAATACCACATAAGCCTTGTATCCATACACTGCACTATTTGATGAACCAATAATCATATCAGCAATTCCATCTCCATTTACATCTCCAGCTGCTCCTACATATTGAGCAAACTGTACGCTTGTAACTGCTGTTTCAGTTGGAATTGGTCCAGTAATTTTATATCCTTGAGATGTTGTTAAAGTTGAAACATCTATTATTTGAGATGTACCTGTACCATATACAACATATGCTGCTCCATCACTTTGAGTTGTTTTTGTAGCATTTTTTGTTGTTGGTGCAGAGATTAACATATCACCTATTCCATCACCATTTACATCTCCAATATATGAAATAGAGTTACCAAAACTAGTTCCAGATACTCCTTTTACAATTATTCCTTGAGTATTTGCAACAATTTGTGTTAAATCAATAGATGCTGTTGTTCCAGCTGTAATACTTTTCCCAAATACTATATAAGTTGAAGAAACTGCTGAACTACTTGAATTACTTACCATAATATCATCAATTCCATCTCCATCAATATCCCCTGCACTTACCCATTTACCAATCAATACATCACTAGGTCCAGTAAGGCTAAACCCTTGAGAAGCTGTAAGATTTGCTAAATCAATATCAGTAGTTGTTGTTTTTCCATATACCACATAAGCTCTACCATTTGTTGTATTTCCTGAAATTAATAAATCACTTAATCCATCACCATTTATATCTCCAATTTCTGATACTGAAGTTCCTAATCGGCTTGTCGTTGTACTATTATAGATTTTATATCCATTTGTTCCGAGATTTGACACATCTACAGTTGTAGCATCAGTTTTCCCAAATACTACATAAACAGCGCCTGAAGTAGTCCCAGTAGTTTCTCTATATGCTCCAATAACCACATCAGCTAAACCATCACCATTTACATCTCCTGCATCTGAAACACTATAACCTAAACGTCCAGCACTTGCCGTTCCAGTAATAATAAATCCTTCATCTCCTAAACTAGCAGTGTTAATCATTCCTACATCTGTATAACTTTGTGTTGCAGTTACTGTAATATTTCCATTTGCTCCAAGATCTGTTAAAAGATTCTCAGCAACAGTTACTGTTACATCTCCTGTTTCATATGGTGAAACAATAAGTTGATAAATTTTTCCCGTTTCAATTGTTACAAATGAACCTTTTGAACCATTTGTTACTGTAATATCCGCTGTTGCAAATCCAGTTACATATTCACTAAATGTAAATGTAAAGATGATATTTCCATTTGCTTGTTCAGCTGAAATATTATCTGTAATCGTAAGTACAGGGGCAGTTGTATCTGTATCAAATGTTTGTAATGTATTAATAACAGCTAAATTTCCATTTGAATTACTATCTTGTGCTACATTTTCTGCTACAGAAACTGTAATATTTCCAACTTCTTCAGAATCAGGTGTTACAACAAGTGTGTAAACACTAGCACTTACTTGTGTAAATGTTCCCTTTGTACCATTTTGAACTATTATATCATCAACTGTAAATCCTGTAACATCTTCATTAAATGTAAAAGTGTATGTTACATCTGATGTTGCTGTTGATTCTGTATTATCTGTAATAGTTATAACCGCATTTTTTGTATTAACTTTTTGAACTGTTGTATCTGATGCTATATTATCATTTGAAGCTAAATCTTTGAATTTATTAGCATCAACACTTACAGATAAATTATCTGTTGATTCATCTGTTGGTGTTACAACTAAAGTATAAACTTTTTCACTAACTTGTGTAAATGTTCCTTTTATTCCATTTGTTACACTTACATCTTCTACAGTAAATCCACTAACTGGTTCTAAAAAAGTAAATGTATAAGTAATATCGCCTGTTGCAACTCCATTAGCACTAATATATGAAGTTGAATATCCACCACTTGAACTTACACTAAATCCAGAATCTGTTTTTGCTGTTAATACAAATTGATCAGTATTTGTAACAGCTGATGATACATTTACAAGAGCATTTAGAGTGCTATTTGCTTCAATAGCAGCTTTTAATCCTAAGTGAATTTCACTTGCTGTTGGTGTTTTATCAGATGTATAAGTTACTGTTTCTGTATTAATATTACTCCCCTAACTAAATACCCAAAAATCAACCAGCATACTGAACCTTTGGAT
>ERZ724515.454-NODE-454-length-16014-cov-19.931324_pt1 | contig 16014 bp, 14 predicted proteins | sample MGYA00376048_ERZ724515 | MGnify/ENA primary metagenome ERZ724515 (study PRJEB28724, sample SAMN07190885) | wastewater metagenome | isolation source: influent of sewage treatment plant in Hong Hong | place: Hong Kong | collected 2016-03-17 ... | reverse complement strand
TAACATCAAATAATGAAGTTTTAATAACACAAATTATCGATGCTGTTGCAAAATCTAAAGATTCAAAATTAAATGAACTAGATAGAGAGATAGAATCTTTAATCAAAAATCAATTTACATTTATTGAAGAAGATATTAAATCAAAAGCAAAAAAAGTTAGTAGCTTGTTAATTGAATCATTTTTTACAACTTTAAATGCTCCATTAAAATATTTCGAACAAAAACTAAAAAATGATGAAGAGATACTTCAAAATCAAATTAATTCATTTGAAGAAAATGATAAAAATAGAGCATCTTTATCAATAGATATTCATAAAAATATTAAAAAACTAGAAAACATTTCAACTACAATAAAAGGATTATACTAATGAGTGCAAATTTAAATATCCTAAAAAGTTTTGTAAATGAGTATAAAGAAGCTTACTCATTAGAAGAAGTTGTTTATGAAGAAGGATTGGTTGGAGATATTAAAAAAATTCAAACAAAATTACTTGATGAGAAATTCTTTCCTTCTAGTCAATTAAAAAGTATTTTAAATAAGCAAATTAGAAGAGCTAAATATCCTATGGAAGTAGCAATCACGGGGCAATTTTCTGCTGGAAAATCTACATTTTTAAATGCTTTACTTGCAAGAAATATTCTTCCAACAGGTATCACTCCAGTTACTTCAAAAGTAAACTTTATAAATTATGGGGAAGAGTATAAACTAAAAATTACATACTATTCAGGAGCTCAAGAATTTGCACCAATAGAAAGTATTGCTGATTTTACAGACCAAAGAGAACATGAAATGAAAGATATAAAATATCTTACGCTTTATGCCCCAATGGATATTTTAAAAGATATTTCATTTGTTGATACACCAGGTCTTAACTCACAATCTCAAGGAGATACAGATACTACAAGAAGAGTTTTAAGAGATGTTGGTGGAATTATCTGGCTTACACTTATTGATAATGCAGGAAAACTTTCTGAAGCAGAGGTTTTAGAAGAGTATATGCAACACTTTAAAAATAAATCTTTATGTGTATTAAATCAAAAAGATAAATTAACTCCTGAGCAAGTTGAAACAACAACAAAATATGTAAGAGAAAAATTTTCGAAATATTTTGCTCAAGTTACTCCTATTTCTGCAAGAATGGCTCTTGAATCAAGAGCTCATCAAAAAAGAGTTTTAATAGATGATGAATTTGATGCAATTACTAAAGAGTTTAAAAAAGAGTTAAATAACAATATTGGTGTTGCATCGCTAGAATTTTTTAAAGACTCTTTTGAAACTTTCCATAAAAAAATTGAAGAGATTAATACAAAAGATATGTCAGGAGACATGAAACTTTTAAAAGAATCAAATATCAATGAAGTTTTAGAATTTATTGAAAATACTATAAGACCACAAGCTGCTGAATCAAAAGAGTTTGCAATCAAAAAAGATTTAAAAGGTGTTTGTGATATTTTGATAAAAGAGTATGAAACTATTACAAAAATTTATGATGCCTTAATTGAAGTTTTAAAAGGGTGTGAAACTAATGTTATTGAACACTTTGAAAATATTCATAAAAAGTACTCTAAAGAACTATTTAATATCTATAACTCTCTTGAAACAATTATGGAAAAGATTGCACACGAAACATATAAAGGTATTAAAAAAAGAACTGCTACTAGATTTGAAGAAACAAAAAGCTTTTTAGGTGCAAAAATTGAAAAATATGATTATGAAACATATTGGATTGATTCTGATAGCGTTTATAAAAAGCTTTTTTATGATGATCAAACTATTGATAAAATGTTTAAAAGATCTATCAAACTTCTAAAAAACATTGAACTTGATACCGATGAAGCATTTAGAGATGCTTATAATATCATTAGAAGTGAAGTTTCTAAATGGCAAGAGCCTTATGAACTTATTAGAAAACAAAGGGAAATTGGTTCTGATATTGAGTTCTCAAATACTAGACACTTTGCTGCAAAAGTTTATGAAAATGTTTTAAAAGCCTATCATACAGCCGTTTTAGAGAATATTTCTGCTATTAGAAAGAAATTTGCATATTTTAATGGAGCATTGTCATATTCATATATTCAAACAACACAAGCAACTATTGCACATTTTGAACAACAAATTTTAGAATCAGAAGAACTATATAAAAAAGAACCTTCTAAATTTTCTATTCAACATCCAAGAGAAGATGAAATTGTTGGAAAATTAAAAGCAAATTTTGGATTTGAAAAGATTGAAGATTTCTTAACTTCAAAAAGAAATTATTTATTTAAAATCGTAAAATATTCTAAAGAGCAATATTTAGAAATTAATGAAGATAGAATAAATTTTGTAAAATCAAAAAAAGAGCAATATTTACAAAAAATCAAAGACTTAGAAGCTATAAAAGAGGAAATTTAATCCTCTTTTTTTAAGCCTATTTAAGACTTTTTAAGAAAACAAGTTAAAAGTACGATTTTAACTCCGTTTACTCTTCCTTCAATTTGTTCAGGATTTGATGTAAGTGAAATATTTCTTACAGCTGTTCCTCTTTTTGCAGTAAATCCAGCACCTTTTACCTCTAAATCTTTGATAATTGTAACTGTATCTCCAGCTTGTAAAATAACACCATTAGAATCTTTATGAACTATTGAGTCATCAATTTGAGTTAAACCAGAATCTGCCCAAGCTTTTACATCATCTTCTAAATACATCATATCTAGTAAATCTTGATTTCCGATTTTTTTAAGCATTCTATATGATGCAACTTGAACAGCAGGAATTGTACTCCACATAGAATCATTTAGACAAAACCAGTGATTAGCATCAATTTTACTCTCATCTTCAAACTGTTCTTTACATTTTGAGCATAAAAGAACTGATTGGTCGGCACTTCCATCACTAGGTGAAACTTCATATACACTTAAATCTGTTGTTGATTTACAAAGCTCACATGAAGACTCACTTCTATTTAATAACTCTTGTTCAATACTCATTTTTACCTCTTTTATTTAAATAAGGGCGTATTATAGCACAATAGGTTATAATTCTTTATGAAATATTTAAACCACTATCCAAAAGATTTACAAGATAAAATTCAGGTTTTAATAAACACAGAAAAACTATCTTCATATATAAAAACAAAATATCCAACTGCTCATTCTTATACAAATGATAAAGCTTTGTACTCTTATGTAATGGATTTCAAAAATGAATACTTCAAAAAATATCAAGTTTCAAAAGTAATGTATGATGGAAAAATAAATGTAATCAACAATGCTCTTGGAATGCACTCAATAGTTTCAAGAGTTCAAGGAGCAAAATTAAAATCAAAAAATGAAATTAGAGTTGCATCTGTATTTAAAAATATGCCTGAAGAGTTTTTAAAAATGATTGTTGTTCATGAACTTGCCCACTTCAAAGAAAAAGATCACGACAAGGCTTTTTATAATCTTTGTACTTTTGTAATGCCCTCTTATCATCAAGTAGAATTTGATTTAAGAGTTTATCTAACACACATTGATTTATTTGGGAAACTTTACTAAATTTATAAAATAATTAGAATGCTTTTTTATTGCAACTCTTCAATGTTATAATTCCTTAAAGAATTCAAAAGGAGTTTAACATGAGTAAATTTTTATATATAACTGATCAAGATGAGTATGCAGACCATAGTTTTATCGGTCCTTTGTTTCAAAAATATTTAACAAAACATTTTGATATAAATACAACTTTTTTCTCTAAAGATAAAACTGAAATAGAAATTAAAGAAGATGGCAAAATTATAATTCCTGAGAAATCAAAAAACCATATTTTAGAAGAATTAGGAAAAAAAGGGATAAATTTAAATGAATATCAATTTGTTGTTGTTAGAAATAATACTGAATTACTAAAAGAAGTTGTTAAACAAAAATCAAAATATAACTTTAAAGTTGGATTTAGACTATCTTTTCCTAAAAGAATTGCAAAACTTGAAACAGATTTAGCAAATAACAAAAAATCTATTTTAGACATCATAAGCAACAAAATAAAAACTTATAGTGAAGTAAATTTAATAAATGAATGTGATATTTTTCTTCCAACTTCATTTCAAATGAAAGATGATTACTTCAAAGATGTAAAAACTAGAACTTTTGTTATTCCATCAGCTATTGATCCTGATAATTTACATGAAAACATTCCTCATGAAGGAGAAGAAAGAAGATTTTTTTATGCTGGAACACTTGATAAATTAAGAGAATTTGAAGTGATTTTAGAAGCATTCAGCCATATAAATAATTCAAACTTCAAACTAATGATTTCTACAAAAGACCCAGAATTTTTGGATCATTTGTTACTAGATTTTCCAAACTTAAATGATAATATTGAAATTTATGATGCAAAAAATAGAAAAGATTTATTAAACTTAATTGCAAAGGCTGATGTTGGATTATCTCCTCTTCCAAATATTGCTTTATTTAATAGCTCAACTCCAATGAAAGTTTTAGATTATTATTCAAGTGCCGTTCCTTGTATTATGAGTGATAATGAAAATAATGCTTCAATTTTTGAAGATAATACAAGTGCTTGGTTTACAACTTTTGATAAAGAATCTATACAAAAAAAACTAGAATATATAATCTCTTTACCAAAAGATGAGATTAAAAAAGTTGGAATCAATGGACAAAAAAGACTTTTAGCAGTAAGAAACTATGAAAGAATTGCAGCTGATTTAGCTCATCAATTAGATATATTATAATTGATATAAATCATTTCTTAACAAAAATCTTTTAGTTAGCATCTCTTCATTAAATTCAATAAAGAGAAATATATGAAAAAGTTTTTGAACCAATTTAAAAAAATAAACTCCGAGCCATTCGAAAGGTCAAATCTAATTTGGTCTTGGATTGGCTCTTTTTTAGGCATTTTAGCTATCTCATATTTTCACAAAGATATTCTAGCTGACAAAGATTTAACGCTTGTTATAGGCTCTTTTGGAGCCAGTGCAGTTCTTGTATATGGAGCTGTACATTCACCACTAGCACAACCTAGAAATTTGATAGGTGGACATATACTTTCTGCTTTTATAGGAGTATTATCTTATAAATTATTTATCCAAAATCCTTTGATAGCATCTGCCGTTGCTGTTTCAACTTCTATTTTAGCAATGCAACTTACCCTTACACTTCATCCTCCAGGTGGAGCAACAGCATTAATAGCAGTAATTGGAAGTAATCAAATTCATGATTTAGGATTTTTTTATGTAATAATTCCTGTAACTTCAGGAGCAATCATACTATTTTTAATAGCAATAGTTATAAACAATATTCCTGAACATAGATATTATCCAGAATCATTTAAAAAAATTAATGATAGATTTTAGTTACTTTAAAATGACCTCAATATCATTTAAACTTTTATGACTTGCAAAATCATTCATAAGTGTTGCAAGTTGTAATACTTCACTATTTTTCATCCTAATACAACCAGCAGATTCATTTGTACCTATTGTTTTTTCATTTAAAGTTCCATGAATTCTAAAAGTACTTTTTCCATTTACTTCATGAGTTAAATTTATTTTTGCAGCACCCATATAGTTATATTTATCACCTGAATGTACAACAGAAGGAAGGAAAATTCCTTTTTTTCTAAAACTTTTTCTTGTATCTTCAGTAGGATACCAAATTGGATTTAATGATATTTTTGTAACATTTCCTTCTCCAAAAGGTTTTTCTATACTATTTTTTCCAGTCGAAACTCTAAAAGTTTTTATCTCTTTAATTTGATTATCTATTTTTACTTTTACATACATAATATTAGTTTTTGAATCTACTTCTACTATAACTTGCTCATATTTAGAAATATCAGAAAATGGATTTACTTCAATTTTTATTTTTGGAATTTCTTTTATTTGAGGTTTTTGAACATTTTTATAAATTGATGGTTGTTCTTTTTTAATTTCTGGCTCTTCTGTTTTTTTAGCTTCTGTTTGAAGTTCTGCTTTTTCATTTAATTCTTTTTGCTCATCAGCCTTATCAAACTCTTCCATACTAATTTGTCTTAATTCTTCGATATATTTTAATTCATTTTCAGTATAAACAATAGGTTTCTTAGGTGGTTTTGCTGGAATTTTAGAAATATTTCGTCCCTCTTCAAAAGGATAAGTTTTTACTAGTTTTAAATCTTCAGCTTTTGGACTAGAAGAGACTAATTCTAAATTAAAATCATTTGAAGCACAAAAAGAGTTATTAAATAACAATATTAAAAGTAAAAATATTTTTAGCATAAAATTATATTATTCTCCAATTATTGATTCTTTGTATTTTACCTTTTAATTCTTATAAACTCGCAAAAAATATTAGAAATTTGGATTATGAAATATTAATTATGTTAAACTTTCAGATAAATTTATAACTAGTATAATAAGGAAAATTTATGTTATCAAAAGATAATTTGATTGATTTAAATGCAATAAAATTTCAAACTACTTGCAAACCAATATCTCGAATATTTATATTACTTACCATTCCTACTGCATTACTTACTTTAGTAATTTTATGTTACTTAGGAAGGTTACCTTTAAAAGTTGAAATTCATAGTGTAATTCTAATAAGTTTTATATACTTTATTTATCTATTTTTTGTAAAACATAATGCTTATTATGTCTCTTGCAAATTTAAAAACCAATATCATACAATGTTTATCTCTTTAAAAGAGTATGTTGATAACAATTTATTAACTATTGATGATACAACAAAAGCAAATGGAAGTGTTGATGATTTTTTAAAAGATTATACTAGTAATCTAAGAAATAATAACTTTTCATCAATCGCATCAGGAGTCTTTCCAACGCTAGGTATTTTGGGAACTTTTATATCTATTGCTTTAAGTATGCCTGATTTTTCATCTGGAAATACTACTGCACTTGAACAAGAAATTTCATTACTTTTAGGTGGTGTTGGAACGGCATTTTATGTTTCAATTTTTGGAATATTTTTATCTATTTGGTGGACCTTTTTTGAAAAAATAGGTATGAGCAGATTTGAACACTATACCTATGAAATAAAGGAAACTACAAAATCATATTTTTGGACAAAAATTGATATTGAATCAATTCATATTAGAAGTAATCTTAATAATTTCTCAAAAATGTCAGATGTATTTGAAAAACTAACATCAAGTAATATGATGGATAATATAAATCTTTTAATAGAAAAAAGAGTTGAAATTCTTGATGATATTCTAAAAAAAGAGTTGTTATTATCTACAAAAATTAGTGAAAATATTGATAATAATGAGAAGTTATCTACAATGCTAAAAGATATGACATTAAATATGAGTACTACAATTAGAAGTTTTGAACAACAAAAAGATGCTTATGTTCTTAGTGCTCAACTTTTAAATAATAGTATTGGAAAATTAAACAATCACTTAGATAATTTAAGTTCAGACAATCTAAAAGCAATCTATACAAATATTGTAAAAAGTATCGAAACTATGAAAAGTGATATGGAAAAAATCGAATGGAAATTTAAACAAGGTCTTGATGAATATGACGCTAAATTTGCAGATAAATTACAAAATTCACTTGAATCTATCGATGAACAAACAGTAAAAATTATTAAAGATTTGAAAGAATTCAAAGAACTATCAAAGTAGATAAAAATGTACAATAATGAACAAAAAAATGAAGAAAACTTTTGGATTTCTTATGCTGATTTGATGGCTGGACTACTTTTTGTATTTATTTTAGTACTTGGAGCAATCGTAATAAAATACATATATACCCAAAATAATTTGGAAAAAGAGAAACTAGCATTAAATCAAACACAAGAAGAATTAACAGATAAAAATGAAGTTTTAGATAGATTAAATGCTTTAATAAAAAAACTTGAAAATGAAAAGTCAGAATTATCTTCAACTATAAAATTAAATAATGATGAACTTCAGAAATTGAAAGATTTAATAGTAGGTTATGAAGCAAAAGACAAAGAACAACAAGAAACAAATACAAAATTATCTGGACAAATAACTTTAAAAGATGAAGAGTTATTGGCTATTGCAAATAAACTTCTTGAAGCAGAAAAAACACATCAAAAAACTGTTGAAGAGTTCAATATTACAAAAGATAAAATCAAACGATTAACAGGAATAAAACTAAATGTTATTGCAAAACTAAAAGAAAAACTAGGACATTCTATAAACATAGATGAAAAAAGTGGAGCTATAAAGTTTTCTTCAAATATTTTGTTTGACCAAAGTGCTTATAAACTAAAAGATAGTTCAAAAAAAGAATTAGATGTAGTATTAAAAAAATATATATCTACTCTTCTTGAAGATAAAGAGATACGAAAATATATTCATGGAATCACTATTGAAGGTCATACAAATAGTGATGGTACCTATTTAAGTAACTTACAACTGTCTCAACAAAGAGCATTAGAAGTTATGCAGTTTTTGTATGAATCAAATAGTATTGATAAAGATTTATTAAATAAATATGTAAGCTCAAGTGGAAAATCTTCTTCTGATTTAATCTATAAAAATGGAGTAGAAGATAAAGATGCTTCAAGAAGAATAGAGATTAAATTTATCATCAAAAATGAAGAAGCTGTAAAAGAGCTTCAAAATTATTTAGGAGAAAAAGAGTAATGCAAGTATCAAAAGAGACTCTTTATGCACCTAAAAAACTTGAAGAACTAAGAGCTGATATAAGTGAAAAACTAAAGAAAAAAAGTAGATTTTCTTTCTTTAGGAAAATTAAGAAGTTTATTTTTGGGAAATAAACTCTTCTATATTTTTAGCTACCATTGTTACAAGTCTATTTCTGGCTTCCACACTTGCCCAAGCAATATGTGGAGTTAAAATAAGTCTATCTTTATTTTTTACATTTAAAAGAGGATTGTCTTCTAAAATTGGCTCAACAGAGGCAACATCAATTCCACAGTAAATCTCTTTTTCATCTATAATTTTCGCCAAATCAGCTTCATTTATAATTCCACCACGACTTAGATTTAATAAAATTGCTCCATCTTTTATATTTTTCATATTTTCATAATTTAATAAATCTTTTGTATTCTCATTTAATGGACAATGTATAGTTATAACATCGCTATTATTTAGTAATTCATCTAAGCTAACTTGTTTATATTCACTATTTGAGTTTTTACCACTTGTTGAAAAATACATCACTTCACAATCAAAAGCAGATGCTTTTTTTGCAAAATTTTTGCCAATATCTCCAAGACCTATAATTCCAACTTTTTTCCCATCAAGTTCAAAAAATGGTTTATCAATATGTGTAAAAATATCAGATTTTTGCCAATTCCCTTCATCCACATATTTTTTATAATAATCAAGTTTCTGCATAATTTGAAAAATCATAGAAAAAGCAAGTTGAACCACACTAGCACTTGAATAACCAGCTACATTTTTTACTTCAATATTTTTTTGTTTTGCAGACTCTAAATCAATATTATTCATTCCTGTTGCAGTTACACAAATAAGTTTTAGATTTGTATTTTCCATTACTTCTTTTGAAATTACCACTTTATTTGTAATAACTATATCTGCTTCTTTCAATCTTTCTATTGTCTCATTTGGTTTTGTACAATCATAATTTTTTACATTTCCAAATGTTTCAAAAATAGCCATATCAATATCTAATCCTAAAGTTTTTCTATCTAAAATCACTATATTCATACTATTTCTCCTAATTTCTTTTTTGCCCAGCTTTTGGAGGACTTACCTCTTTTTGTAAATCGATACTTAGATTATTATAAAAAAGTTCTCCATAATCTGTTTGTCTATTTATCGTTTCATACGCTTGTTTTATATCATTATTATATTTTAGAGCATCTTGTAATATTTTTATAATTTTTACAGATTCTAAAAAGTTTACATGAGATGGTGCTTCTATTGGAGAGCTATAATATTTGTGCATTCTTTCAACCAATGATTTATTTCTAATTTCTATAAATACAGATTCTATTGGTGATTTGAAAAACAGAATTTTTTGTTTTACATTTATTGAAATATAGGTTGTTTCCATTCCATAAACTTTTCTAGAAAAAGAATCAAATAAAAAAAGTTTTTTATTGTAGTTATTGTTAAATAATTCATAAATCAATTCTAAAATCTTGATTTTTTCTTCTTTTGTATAAAAATTTCCAATTATTGCAAAACAAAAAGATAAAACTGATTTTATTGAGTACCACTCTGTTGTATCATAATCATATCTAAGCATTTGATTTATTCTTAATTGTTTTAACTCTTCTATTTCTGAACTATTAGTAGTTTTGTACACTTTTTGTACAGTAGAATCCCTATACATCGGTCCTGGAAATTGTGCTTGAATTACAAATCTTCTATTTTGTTCCTGTTCTAATATATATTTTAATCTACCTTGATAGTCTTCATCAATGATTCTTACCTCTTTTTGAGGAATTTGAGTGATAGATTTTATAAATTCTTCTCCATCGCAACCATCTTCCCAAATATAATCTGGATACCTAAATGTTTGACAAATTTTATCCTTAATTTCACTATTTGGTTCAATGTCAGCAATCTTATCAATCCACGATGTTACGGTTCTTCTATCTTTATTTATAAGAAGTGCAAATTTAGAAATACTCAAATTTGAACGCTTAAATATTTCTATAAATTTTTCTATAGAATTTTTATAATTCATACTTATACCTTAAAAGTTAATTTTGATTTATTGTACTATTTATTATATGAAATTACAATTATTGTACATTTTTATTTTTAGAGCCTATAAATTGTATTTTATATTTCAGAAATAATACATCACTACTTTGTATAAATTATGTATAATTATGGTCAATTTAAATTTAAAGGATGTGTATGAGCGCAGGAAAAAGATTTAGAGAAGCATTAAAAGAAAATGCTCCATTACAAATTGTTGGAACAATTAACGCGTACCAAGCTTTACAAGCTACAAAAGTAGGACATAAGGCTATCTACTTATCAGGTGGAGGTATTGCAAACGCTTCTTATGGTTTACCAGATTTAGGTATGACTATGATTGAAGATGTTTGTATTGATGTTAGAAGAATTACTTCTATTTGTGATACTCCATTAATCGTTGATGCTGATACTGGTTGGGGACATGCATTCAATGTTGCAAGAACTGTTAAAGAATTTATCAGATCTGGTGCAGCTGGTATGCATATTGAAGATCAAGTTGCTGCAAAAAGATGTGGACACAGACCAAATAAAGAGTTAGTATCTACTGAAGAAATGTGTGATAGAATCAGAGCTGCTGTTGATGCAAAAAATCAATTAGACCCTGATTTCTACATTATTGCTAGAACTGATGCTCACGCATCTGAAGGTCAAGAAGCTGCGATTGCTAGAGCAAAAGCTTATGTTGAAGCTGGTGCAGATGCTATTTTTGCTGAAGCTGTTCACACTTTAAAAGAATATAAAGAATTTACAGACCAAATGACAGTTCCTGTATTAGCTAATATTACTGAATTTGGAGCAACTCCAATGTTTACTACTGAAGAATTAGCTTCTGTTGGAATTGCAATGGTTCTTTATCCATTATCTGCATTTAGAGCAATGAATAAAGCTGCTTTAGCTGTATATCAAGAATTAAAAGATAAAGGTACTCAAGAAGGTGTTCTTGGAACTATGCAAACAAGAATGGAACTATACGATATGTTAGGTTACCACACTTATGAGCAAAAAATGGATGAATTATTTTCAAAAGGAAAAGCTAAGTAATTAGCTTTTGTTGTTTATTTAAAATTTTAAAAAATAATTAAGGAGAAAATATGAGTACTACAAGTACAGAGTTCAAACCAAAAAAATCTGTTGCGCTATCAGGTGTAGCAGCTGGAAGTACAGCATTATGTACAGTTGGAAATACAGGAAATGATTTATATTATAGAGGATATGATATTTTAGAGTTTGCTGAAAAAGCTGAATTTGAAGAGATTGCATATTTAATCGTTCATGGTGAATTACCAAATAAAGAGCAGTTAAAAGCATATAAAGCAAAACTTAGATCTTTTAGAGATATTCCAGAAGGTGTAAAAATTGCATTAGAGCAATTACCAAAAACTTGTCATCCAATGGATGTTATGAGAACAGGTTGTTCAGTTCTTGGAGCATTAAATCAAGAAGATGAGTCTCATCCAAAAGCTGAAGCTCAAGATATTATTAATAAATTAATGGCATCTTTTGGTTCTATGCTTTTATACTGGTATCATTTTGCATACAATGGAAAAAGAATTAATGTTGTAACTGATGATGATACAATTGGTGGACATTTCTTACACTTATTACATGGTGAAAAACCAAGAGAATCTTGGGTTAAAGCTATGCATGTATCTTTAATTTTATATGCTGAGCATGAATTTAATGCTTCAACATTTACTTCAAGAGTAATTGCTGGAACAAATTCAGATATGTATTCTTGTATTACTGGTTCTATTGGTGCTTTAAGAGGTCCAAAACATGGTGGAGCTAATGAAGTTGCATTTAGAATTCAAGAAAGATACTCTTCAGCTGATGAAGCAGAAAAAGATATTAAAGAAAGAATTGCTAAAAAAGAGATTATCATTGGATTTGGACACCCTGTTTATGCTACAAGAGATCCAAGAAATGTTGTTATCAAAAAAGTTGCAAAAGAGCTATCTGAAGAGAATAAAAATATGTTAATGTATGATGTAGCTGCGAGACTTGAAGAAGTTATGTGGGATCAAAAGAAAATGTTCCCAAATCTTGACTGGTTCTCTGCTGTTTCTTATAACCAAATGGGAATTCCAACAGATATGTTTACTCCAATATTCATTATCGCTAGAGTTACTGGATGGGGAGCTCACGTAATTGAACAAAGAGAAGATGGAAAAATCATTAGACCATCAGCTACTTATACAGGACCTGAAGGTTTAAAATTTACTCTTTTAGAAGATAGAGCGTAATTATTCTTTAAATAAATTTGAAGAAATTTATTTAACTTAACAGTGCTAATTTTTAGCGAAATAAAAGGATGGGAGAAATTCCATCCTTTTTTAAAATTAAAATATACGGATATAAAAAATGACAAACGAAAAATATCTTAAAGACCTTCCAGGTGTTGATGGTGTTAAGTATTATGATGTAAAATCTGCTGTTGAAGACATCACTGCAGGATCATTTGCAAAACTTAACTATACTTCAAGAGTATTAGCAGAAAACTTATTAAGAAAATGTCCTTCTGAAGATTTAAAAGATTCATTAGTACAATTAATTGAAAAAAGAACAGACAAAGATTTCCCTTGGTTCCCATCAAGAGTTATTTGTCACGATATTTTAGGATTAACAGCTTTCGTTGACCTTGCAGGTCTTAGAGAAGCAGTTGCTTCAAAAGGTGGAAATCCTGATAAAGTAAATCCAGTTGTTCCTACTCAATTAATCGTTGACCACTCATTAGCAGTTGAGTGTGGTGGATTTGATCCAGATGCTTTCCAAAAAAATAGAGATATTGAAGATAGAAGAAATGCAGATAGATTCCACTTTATTAATTGGACAAAAGAAGCATTTAATAATGTTGATGTTATCCCTCCAGGTAACGGTATTATGCACCAAATCAACTTAGAAAAAATGTCTCCAGTTATACACTTAAATGATGGTATTGCATCTCCTGATACATTAGTAGGAACAGATTCTCATACTCCTCATGTTGATGCACTTGGTGTTATCGCTGTTGGTGTTGGTGGATTAGAAGCTGAAAATGTAATGTTAGGTAATCCTTCTTATATGAGAGTACCTGAAATCATTGGTGTAAATATCACAGGTGTTAGATCTGAAGGTATAACAGCAACTGATATTGCATTAGCAATGACTTCATTCTTAAGACAAAATAATGTAATTTCTGCATACTTAGAATTCTATGGTTCAGGAATTCAATACCTTAACTTAGGGGATAGAGCTACTATTGCAAATATGACTCCTGAATATGGTGCAAGTGCAGGTATGTTTGCTATTGATGACCAAACTATCTCTTATTTAAGAGTAACAGGAAGAGAAGAAAAACAATGTAAATTAGTTGAAGCTTATGCAAAAGCTAACGGTTTATGGGCAGATGCTTTTGCTGAAGCTACATATGCTAGAACTATTGAATTTAACTTATCAGAAGTTACAAGATCATTAGCTGGTCCTTCTAAACCACACAAATTAGTTCCAACTTCTACTTTAAGAGCAGAAGGAATAGTAAAAGAGTGGACTCAAGAGGGTGATTTAATCCCAGATGGTGGTATTTTAATTGCTGCTATTACTTCATGTACAAATACTTCAAATCCAAGAAACGTTATTGCTGCTGGTTTATTAGCTAAAAAAGCAAACGCTTTAGGATTAACAAGAAAACCATGGGTTAAATCTTCATTAGCACCAGGATCAAAAGTAATCGAAGTTTACTTAAAAGAAGCTGGATTATTACCAGAAATGGAAAAATTAGGATTCGGTGTTGTTGGTTTTGCTTGTACTACTTGTAACGGTATGTCAGGTGCTTTAGATCCAGTTATCCAACAAGAAGTAATTGATAGAGATATCTATTCAACTGCTGTATTATCTGGAAACAGAAACTTTGATGGAAGAATCCACCCTTATGTAAAAGAAGCATTCTTAGCGTCACCTGCTTTAGTTGTTGCTTACGCATTAGCGGGAACTGTAAGATTTGATATTGAAAATGATGTTTTAGGTAAAGATGCAAATGGTAATGACATCAAATTAGCTGATTTATGGCCAAGTGATGCTGAAATTGATGCTATTGAAAAAGAGTTCGTAAGACCAGAAATGTATAACGCTATTTATGAGCCAATGTTTGCAAGAAACGGATTAGCTGGAACTAAAGCTGAGCCATTCTACAAATGGAATACGCAATCTACATATATCAACAAACCACCATACTGGGAAGATGAATATATGCAAATGCCAGCATTAAAAAATATGAGACCATTAGGGGTATTCCCAGATAATATTACTACTGACCACTTATCTCCATCAAATGCAATTTTACCAAAATCAGCTTCTGGTGAATATTGTTTAAAAATGGGATTACCAGTAGAAGATTTAAACTCTTATGCAACACATAGAGGGGATCATCATACAGCTTCAAGAGCTACTTTAGCAAATCCAAAATTATTTAACGAAATGGTTAAAAATGAAGATGGAAGTGTTAAACAAGGTTCTTTAACTATGATTATGCCAGAGGGTACAGAATCTAGAATGTGGGAAGCAATTGAGACTTACACAACTAGAAAACAACCTTTAATTATCATTGCTGGAACAAATTATGGTCAAGGGTCATCAAGAGACTGGGCAGCAAAAGGTGTAAGACTTGCAGGTGTTGAAGTTTTAATTGCTGAATCAATCGAAAGAATTCACAGAACTAACTTAGTTGGAATGGGTGTATTACCATTACAATTCAAAGATGGTGAAACAAGATTTACTTATGCAATCGATGGAACTGAAACATTTGACATTGAGGGTGAAATCACTCCAAGATGTGACTTAACTGTTGTTATGACTAGAGCAAATGGTGAAGTTGTTAAATTCGATGTTTTATGTAGATTAGATACTTCTGCTGAAGTTGATGTTTACAAAAATGGTGGAATCTTACAAAAATTCGCTAAAGATGTTATTGCTTTAGGTAAGTAATATATCACTAATTTTAGGGCTTTGCCCTAAAATTATCTGTAAAGATATTATGAATATTTTTACAGATAATTTTTTATATCAAAACAGGAGAAAACATGAGTTATCAACCACAATTTAAAGTTAAAGCAACATATATGAGAGGTGGTACTTCTAAAGGTACATTCTTTAATATTGCTGATTTACCAAAAGAAGCACAAGAGAATCCAGCAAAAAGAGATAAATTACTTCAAAGAATCGTAGGAAGTCCTGATGTTTATAAACAACAAATGGATGGTATGGGAGGAGCAACTTCATCTACTTCTAAAGCTATTTTAGTAGGAAAATCAGATGTTCCAGGTCATGATGTAGATTACTATTTCTGTCAAGTTGCAATCGATAAAGATTTTGTGGAT
>ERZ724515.453-NODE-453-length-16020-cov-21.445349_pt1 | contig 16020 bp, 10 predicted proteins | sample MGYA00376048_ERZ724515 | MGnify/ENA primary metagenome ERZ724515 (study PRJEB28724, sample SAMN07190885) | wastewater metagenome | isolation source: influent of sewage treatment plant in Hong Hong | place: Hong Kong | collected 2016-03-17 ... | reverse complement strand
ATAAAATTATATTTTATTCTAAAAATTTGGAAAAATATCTAATTGAATTAAATAAATTAACTGAAAATATAAATAAAAATGAATCAACATCTTCTTTAGTAGCCTCAGTACAAATATTAAATTATCAAAATTTTATAATAAATGCTCAAAATCAAATAAAAGACTTAGAATTACAAATTGAGGTAATACAAAAGGATGAAATTCCAAAATTGATAAATAAATTAGAAAATATAAATATTGTACAAATAAAAGATTTAGAAAATAAAAAAGAGAATATTTTAAATATAGAAATCGAAGATTTAGAAAATCAAAGAAGTAATATTTTTAATATAGGAATAAAAGATTTAGAAAATAAAAAATTAAATGTTTCAAATGAAACGGTTAGAAAACTACAAGATAAAATAGATATCGAATTAAAAACTAGAATATCTCAATTAAATGAAAGAATAGAAACCTTCGATTTCAAAAAATCAGAACAAAACCTGAGTAATACGAAGCTTGTAGGAGATTATATCATAAACAATAATCCCGTAAAACCAAAAAAATCTTTGATTATTGTAGTATCTTTTATAACTAGTTTTATATCGGCTATTTTTATAGTATTTATTTTAAATTTCATAAATAATTCAAGAATAAAGTCTTCAAAGCAAGAGTGAGTATAAATCAATGAGTTATTAATAACTCATTGACCCAGCATTTAATAAACCAATAGAGATTGACAAAAATGCCATTAAAATTCCAACAGGAACCACACCTTGAGAAATTTTCTCTTTAAAAGAGTATTTTCCACCAAGCCTAGTTACAACAAATGCAAAAATTAATTGAATAAAGATTGCAACCCCTCCCCAAATAGCAAAATCAACATAAGATACAGAGTGAACTAAAGCACTATAAAGTGGTATTGAAACACCAATAACTGCTCCACTAAAACCTAAAGACGCAGCTATATTATTTTCTTCAAAGATAAGTTTATAATCATCATAAGGAGTAACTATCGCATATAAATAAAGAAAAACTATTACCAATAATAAAGCTGTAAAAAAGAAGCTAAGAAAGCCTGTAAATAATTCTAATTCCATTTTTTAATCCTTTTTTTCTTTGAATACTAGCCAAAAGTTGCTATATGCCTTATTATGATAAAATTCTTTTTTATTAGAAACTAGGAGTTTTGATGTCAAATTGTCCACTTTGTCAAAATATTTCAACGCCATTTTACAAAGATGAATTTTATGAATGTGTTTGTTGTAAAGCAATATTTCGACCAAAAGAGAGTTTATTGAACACTCAAAAAGAGAAAGAACGATATGAAAGCCATACTAATAATTCAGATGATTTGGGTTATCAAAACTTTGTTTCTCCGATTACAAACTCTATTTTAAATGAGTTTAAAAGTGATGATTTGGGACTTGATTTTGGTTGTGGAAAAGATTCGCCTATTGTAAAAATACTGCAAAATAATCACTACAAAATATCAAAATATGACCCATATTTTTTTGATGATAAAAAACTTTTAGAGCAAAAATATGATTATATTGCTTGTTGTGAAGTTATTGAGCATTTTTATAATCCCAAAAAAGAGTTTGAGTTATTGAAAAAACTTCTAAAAAATAATGGAACTTTATACCTAATGACTGGAATTTATAGACAAAATATAGATTTTCCAAAGTGGTGGTATAAAAATGATTTAACTCATGTTTTTATCTTTAGAGAGAAAACTTTTGACTGGATAAAAGAGGAGTTTGGATTTAAAAATATGTTTATCGAAAAGAATTTTATAAAGTTTAGTTAAAAAATCAAAAAAAACCAAAGAGTAATTTCCTCTTTAGTTTTTTTTAAAAAATTATCCAAGAACTTCATCTTTAACTTCATCTGGGTTATCAAGACAGTACTTAAATCTTTGCATATCGATTTGTTTATCCCATGCCCCAACAACAACTGCTGCAACTGCATTTCCACATAAATTTCCAACAGCTCTCATTTCACTCATAAATTTATCAACTCCTAATAAAACAGCAACCGTAACAACAGGAATAATTCCACCCATTGCTGAAAGTGTTCCAGCTAAAACTATAAATCCAGAACCTGTAACTCCAACTGCACCTTTTGAAGTTATCATTAAAATCAAAATAATACTTAATTGTTCACCCAAAGTTAATGGAAGATTAAACGCTTGTGACAAAAAGATAATCGAAAGAGATAAATAAATATTTGTACAATCAAGATTAAATGAGTATCCTGTAGGAATAACTAAACCTGTTGTTCCTCTACTAACTCCTGCTGATTCAAGCCTTCTCATAAGCGGAGCAAGAGCTGATTCACTTGAAGATGTAGCAAATACAATCAATACTTCTTTATAAATAAATCTCATAAATTTGAAAACATTGATTTTAAAAATAGCCAAAATAAGCCCTAAAACAACAAAAATAAACGCAAGTACAGAGATAAACATAACTCCTAATAAACTAGCCATATTAATCAAAGATACAATACCAAATTTACCAATTAAAAATGACATAGCACTAAAACTTGCAATTGGACTTAGCCACATCAAAATAGTTAAAATTTTAAAGAAAAAGTTTTGTGCAGTTTCAACAGGTTTTAAAATTCTCTCTTTGTATTCTCCTCCAAATGCAGAAATTAGAACAGCTAAAGTCAAAGCCATCACCAAAACTTGAAGAGTTTGTCCATTTAAAAAGGGAGTTATTGGGTCTGTAGGAATTGCTCCTTTTAAAATAGACCAAACTGAACCAACATCTTGATTTGCATTTGTATATTTTTCAACACTTGAAGCATCTAATGAATCAACCGAAAGGTTCATTCCAGACCCAGGAGCAAACCAATTACCAAATAACACACCTATTGCTAAAGAAAAAGTACTTACTATTTCAAAATAGATAAATGCTTTAAAACCAATTGTTCCAACTTCTTTTAAACTTTTTAATCCAACAATACCAGAAATTATTGTTAGAAAAATAATAGGTCCAACAAGCCATTTTAAAATTTGAATAAACCAATCAATCCCAGGTTTTGCCTGAACAGCCAATTTTGGATTAATCATACCAAAAACGATTCCCGCAATAATCGCAACAACAACCCAAAAAGCTAAACTTTTAACAGTATAACTCATCCAATTTTTTTTCTTTTCGTTTCCAAGTTCCAAGAAATATCCTTTGCTTTTTTTATAACGCAGAATATATCTATATGTTGTGTCTAAGTTATGTAAATTTATATTTAGAGATAAAATGAGACTTATTTAGAAATAAAATGTTACAAAAAGAAATAAAAGATTTTAGTGTCCTCCCATAATTTTTTCTATTTCCTCTGGTTTATCGTGAATTCCAAATCTATCAATTATTGTTTTACTAGCTTCATTTTGTCCAAATATTTCGACCTCTTTTCCCTCTTTTTTGAGTTTTATAACAGATTTATCTAAAGCATAAACAGCCGTTACATCCCAAAAATGAGCCCTTGAAACATCTATTATTACTTTTTTAATCTCTTCTTTAAAATCTATCATTTCATAAAATTTATCTGCACTATTGAAAAAAACTTGTCCTACAAATTTGTAAGTTTTTATACTTTTATCTTCATTGTAACTTATGTCACAATACATAAAATGCGAAATTTTATTTGCAAAAAATAGTGAAGCAAATAAAACTCCTGTTATTACACCAAGGGCTAGATTGTGTGTATAAACAGTAACCCCAACAGTTGAAAGCATAACTATATTTGTAGAAAGTGGCAAAGTTTTTAATTTTTTAACAGAACTCCAATCAAATGTTCCAATAGAAACCATAATCATAACAGCAACTAATGCAGCCATAGGAATAATAGAGATAATATCAGATAAAAAAACTACCATAATTAAAAGTAAAAATCCAGCAATAAAAGTAGATAATCTTCCTCTTCCACCTGATTTTATATTAATAATTGACTGTCCAATCATCGCACATCCAGCCATTCCACCAATACAACCTGAGGCTATATTTGCTATTCCTTGACCTCTTGCTTCAATTTTTTTATCACTTTTTGTATCTGTTAAATCATCAATTATAGTTGCTGTCATAAATGATTCTAAAAGTCCAACAATTGCTAGTGCAAAAGAGTAAGGAAAAATGATTTTCAAAGTTTCGAAATTAAAAGGAATTTGGGGCAATAAAAATATAGGTAAAGTATCAGGAAGTTGTCCCATATCTCCCACATTTCTTACATCCCAACCAATAAAATATACAAAAATAGTTAAAACAACTATTGTTACAAGTGGTGATGGAAGAACTTTTCCAATTTTTGGGACATAAGGGAATAGATAAATTATTCCAAGTCCAACAGCAGTTAGTGCATAAACATGCCAAGTTACATTTGTAAGTTCTGGAAGTTGAGCCATAAAAATTAAAATAGCCAAAGCATTTACAAATCCAATTACAACAGCTCGTGCTACAAAACTCATAAGTTTTGCAATTCCTAAATAAGCTAAAATTATTTGGAAAAATCCTGTTAAAATGGTTGCAGCCAATAAATATTGAAGTCCATGTTCTTTTACAAGTGTAACCATAACCAAAGCCATAGCTCCAGTGGCAGCACTTATCATTCCACTTCTTCCACCAACAAAAGCAATAACAACAGCTATACAAAAAGAGGCATAAAGTCCAACTTTTGGGTCAACTCCTGCAATTATTGAAAAAGCAATTGCTTCAGGAATTAGTGCAAGTGCAACAACAAGACCTGATAAAATATCAGCACGAATATTGAAAAACCACTCATTTTTTATGGTTTGAAACATATAAATCCTTTATATTTTTTTGATTATTTTATTAGTAAAGAGGGGTCGATTATAGCTAAAGGAACTTATAAAATCTTGACTAAAACTTCATAAAGCTTTATAATACGGCTCTTTTATAGATAAATAGGATAATTAATGAATAAAATAAATAGCCCACTAAATATAAAAATTGCATTTTTATTTGTAGTTTTTTGTAATGCAGTTGTAGATGTAGCGCACAAAGTTCTTCTTCAAAACATAGCTTTCAAAGTTTTTGACGGAAGCACTCAGGTTATTTGGATTTCTATAATCAACGCTTTGATTATCATTCCTTTTTTACTTTTATTTACAGTTAGTGGTTATTTATCTGATAAATATAATAAAAAAAATATCCTAGTTTATGGAGCAGTATCCTCTTTTTTATTATCTGTTTTGATGGTAATTTCATATTTGAGTGAAAACTTCTATTTTGCTATGTTTTCATTGTTTTTGTTGGCTGTTCAAAGTGCTATTTATAGCCCTGCTAAATTTGGACTTATTCTTGATATTTATGGAAAAAAAGAGTTATCAAGAGGAAATGCTAGCTTACAAGCTATTTCAATAATTGCTATTTTATTCTCAATTGCAATTGCCTCTTTAGTTTTTGAAAACTTTTACAACCTAAATAACCTTCAACTTTTAACAACAAAAGAGCAATTATTAAATGCCATTTTGCCTCTAACTTATTATATTTTGCCTGTTGCTTTTTTAGAAATGCTAGTTTCTTTTGTTTTTTTAAGAAGAATAAATACCTCTTATACAAAAAATGAAGAGTTATTTTTGGATAAAAAAGAGCTATTTCAAGGGAAATTATTAGTAAATAATATAAAAATCTTATCTTCAAATAATGTTATTTTTTTATCTATTATTGGTTTATCTGTTTTTTGGGGAGTATCTCAAGCTGTAATGGCAGTTTTTCCATCTTTTGTAAAAATGTATTTGAATATCACAGATGTTTTTATAATAAATGCAGTCATAGGAGCTTCAGGAATTGGAATAGCTCTTGGTTCAATTATTTATTCAAAAATCTCAAAACACTATATTGAAGTTGGCACAATTCCTCTTGCATCTTTTGGTATGGCTTTAACTCTTTATGTTTCAACACTTCTTCAAACACCATTTTTTATAGGACTTAGTTTTTTATTATTTGGAGTTTTTGGAGGAATGTTTGTTGTTCCTTTAAATGCTTTAATTCAATTTAATGCAAAGAAGAGAGTTCTAGGAACAATTCTTGCTGGTAATAATTGGTTTCACTCTTTATCTATGTTTTTGATGTTAAGTATGACAACTTTAGTTTCATATTTTGATTTAGACCCTTTAAATACGATTTATTTGATACTTTTAATAACAATCATTGGGACTATATACACCATTTTTAAATTACCTCAATCTTTGATTTTACTATTTTTAAAAACTATTGTGGGCTTAAAATATAAACTTGAAGTAAATGGAATAAAAAATATCCCTTCAAGTGGAGGAGTTTTACTCTTAGGAAATCATATTTCATGGATTGATTGGGCAATTGTTTTAATGGCAGTTCCTAGAGAAGTTCGGTTTGTAATGGATAAAACTATTTATAATAAATGGTATTTAACTTGGATTTTAAAAATGTTTAAAGCAATTCCTATTTCAAATGCTTCTAGTAAAACAACCATTCAAATTGTTGCAAAGGAGCTTGATGAAGGAAATGTAGTTGTGCTTTTCCCAGAAGGAGCAATTACAAGAAATGGTCATTTAGGAGAGTTTAAAAGAGGTTTTGAAAAAGTTTTAGAACTTACAAATACAGAAGTAAAAGTTGTTCCTTTTTATATAAGAGGACTTTGGGAATCTATGTTTAGTAGAGCCAATGAAAAATTCAAAAAATCAAATAAAACTTCTAGCGTTACAGTATCTTTTTCCAGAGCCTTAAATAAACAAAGAGCAAATATCGTAAGTGTAAAACAGCAAGTAATAAATTTATCTACTACTTCATGGCAAGAGCATATAAAAAACCTAAGACCTTTAAACGAGACTATTTTTGATAGATTAAAAGAACTCTCTTCACAGATGATTTTTGCAGATTCAACAGGTGTTGAATTAAGTGGACATAAATTTTTAACAGCTTCTGTTTTATTCAAAGATTTATTAAAAAGTCGTATAGAAGGTCAAAATATAGCTCTTTTATTACCTGCCACAACAGCTGGTGCATTTGTTAATTACTCTATTTTATTGATGGGGAAAACAGCTGTTAACCTAAATTATACAAGTGAAATAAACTCCTTAAAAAATTCAATCTCTCAAGCTGAAATAAAAACAATAGTTAGTTCAAAAAAATTTATTGAAAAACTTGAATTAAAAGGTATAAATATAAAAGAGATATTTGAATCAACACAAGTAATTTATCTAGAAGATTTAAAAATAAAAATATCAAAAACAAGAGGTTTCCTCACTTATTTAAGTGTTAGATTTGTTCCTAGTTTTTTATTAAAAATTATTCATCTTACAAAAACTTCAAAAAATGATACCGCTGTTATTTTATTCTCTTCAGGAAGTGAAGGAGTTCCAAAAGGAGTAGAGTTAAGTGGAGATAATATTTTAGGAAATGCTCAGCAAATAGCAAATATTATAAATGCCAATAGTAATGATATAATGCTAGGAACTTTACCTTTATTTCATGCTTTTGGAATAGTTGTAACTACTTATTTACCTTTAATTGAAGGAATAAAATGCGTAGCCCATCCAGACCCAACCGATGGTTTAGCAATTGCAAAGTTGGTTAGTTCTTATAAAGCAACTATTATGACAGGAACTTCTACTTTTTTTAGGTTATATACAAAAAATACAAAAATTCATCCTTTAATGTTTGAAAGTTTAAGATTGGTTGTTGCAGGTGCAGAAAAATTAAGAGAGGATGTAAGATTTGAGTTTAAAAAAAGATTTGGAAAAGATATCTTAGAAGGATTTGGTACAACAGAAACTTCTCCTGTTGCTTCATGTAATTTACCTGATGTAATTGCACCTGATTTTACTATTCAAGTAGGACATAAAAACGGAAGCGTTGGTATGGCAATACCTGGAACTACTATAAAAATTGTTGACCCTCAAACATTCAAAGAACTAAGCGTAAATGAAGAAGGAATGATTTTGATTTCAGGAATTCAAGTAATGCGTGGATATTTGAAAAATGAGCAAAAAACAAAAGAAGTCATAAAAATAATAAAAGGGAAAACCTATTATATAACAGGAGATAAAGGTCGAATTGATGAAGATGGCTTTTTATATATTATTGATAGATATTCAAGATTTGCTAAATTAGCAGGAGAAATGATTAGTTTAGGAGCAATTGAAGAGAAGATTTCAAAGCTAATAAATCTTGAAGAAAAACCTTTGATTGATTTTATGATTACTTCAATTGAGGATGAAAAGAAAGGTGAAAAGATAGTTTTACTAATTTCTAATGTCGAAAATGAGTATATTTTATCTCTAAAAGAACAAATTTTGAAAAATTTTGAAAATAAATTAATGATTCCTTCAGAGATAAAAATAATTGATGAAGTGCCGAAATTAGGTAGTGGGAAAAGAGATTATAATAAAGCAAAAACCTTAGCGAAAAGCCTTTTATAAGCCTAAAAAAGGGGGGTGTTTTCAAAAAAAGAGTCATTTGTGAGTCATTTGTTTGTTACAATTTATTAACTTGAAAAAGAATTGTAACAAAACAGGCTTAAAATGGAAATATTTGAATTAAAATGTGAAGCGTATTTAAAAAGTGATATCTCTTTAAAAGATAGTTTTGATATTTTGTCAAAATTTATAAATTATTCTACTTATCAAAATAAAAGATTTGATTTTTTAGATAAACCAACGTTAATAAATAATTATTGTTTTGGGAATTTTTATCCTATAGAAAGTGACAGAATATATAAAAAAGATAACATTTATAAATTTGTTATTAGAAGTATAAACCAAGAATTAATTGAACATTTAGAAACAACTCTTTGTAAAAATCTTAATAATAGTTTTTTAGTAGTTTTATCTACTCAAAAAAAACAAATAAAACAGTTTTTTATAAATGAGCTTTATAGTGCAACTCCTGTGATTGTTTCAGATAGAAAAGATGAATTAGGAAAGCAGCTATTTTGGTCATTAAATTACAATGGTGATATCTCTTCTTTAGAAAAAAGACTTCAAAATAATTTGGAAAAGAAATTAAAACAATTTTATACGCAAGAGATAAGTTGTCCTGAAAGCTTTATAGAAAAAATAGAGTTAAAAAATCAAAAACCACAATCAATCTACTTCAAAACTACAAAAAATAAAAAAGAAAAAGTTATACGATTGATTGGAAATAAGTTTAAAATCATTCCAAATAAAGATGAAATATCACAAAAATTGGCATTTTTATCTTTAGCTGTTGGACTTGGAGAAAAAAGTAGTTTGGGTGGAGGATTTTGTCTTAGCAGATAAAATTATTCTATTTTATCTGCTATACAAATTAGATTTACAATTTTTTCTTGATTTGAACAAAAACTTCCATTTTTTTCAATCAAAAATAAATCTCTAGCATACCCTTTTAAAGTATGAAGTTTTGCACTTTCAATCTCTACATTAAAATCATCAAATATTTTTGCAATATAGGCAAATAAACCTTTCTGGTCTTTTGCTACTATGTGCATAGATGCTAAATATGCCGTATGATTACAATCTATTTTGATATTTTCTTTTTTTATAATTGGTGTTAAAAGAGTTGTTGTTTTACTCATATCAAAAGAGTCTTTTATTATCTCTTCAATAAGGTATAAATCTTCAGAATCAACTTTTTCACAAAATGAGATATCAAAAGCTTTTTTATTATCATAAAGTTTAAAAATATTCATGGAATCAATGTTCAAAAACTCTAATTTTCCAAGTAAATATCCAAGATTCAGCGGAGATTTTCTAATAATTCTAATTGTTAATTGTGATTCATTTATTATCTTATAAATATAAGTATTAACATCTTTTGCTTTGATTGCAATATCTAAAATATCCTCTGCTTTTAATCGTAAAAAAATTTGATTTGAAGCTATATACATGATTTTCTTTTGTAAGTTAGATGGAAGTTCTTTATATTTTTCAAGATTTTTTATCGCATTTTGTTTTGTAATTCTTCTTTTACTCTCATTTAAAAACTCTTCATTTTCAAAAGCTGGTAAACTTTGAATATAAAGCTGTCTTAATAGTGAAGATGTTGAACTATTAAATATATTTTTCCCAACAGCCGAAATATCACAATATGTTACAACATAAAGCATTTTTAATGCCTCTTTTGTTTTTATAAGACCTGTAAAATTCAATATAGTTTTTTCAGAATATATATCTTCATTACTTGCCATATAAGACATCATATTATGATATCTTACAAGTCTAGCACCTAATTTTATAAACTCTTCATCAAAACCAAAAGATTTCATCATACTTTTAAATAGTTTTTCTCCAACGATATGATGGTCTTCTTTTCTTCCTTTTCCAATATCATGAAAAAAAGATACAAGTCTTACTAAAACTTTTTGCTCATTTGTAAGGCTATCAAAAATTGATTTTATATATTCATTTTCAATTTCTTGAGCAAATTTTAAAGTTTTAATAGAGTGAATATCAACAGGATGTCTGTGATAACCATCAAATTGTGGCTGGTCTATTATTTTTTTTGTACTAGGAAATACAGCTTGAAATAAACCAGCATTATAAATCAACTTAATCAAAGGGTATAATTTAGGTTTACAAAGAAGACTTTTTATACTTTTTTTCAACTCTTTAGTTTGAACATTTGGGAGTTTTGCCCTACTTGCATAATAAATATATGACCTATCAAATTTTTCAACACATAAGGGTAATTCAATCAACTCTTTTAATAAATTATTTAAAGTTTGAGGTTGTGTGTTATATGAACAGAATAATTCATTTTCTATAATATAAAGATTCTTTTTGTATCGTAAATTTCTTAATTTAGAAATATTTGAAGTTTCAAACAAAACGCTTCTTGTAAATTTCTTTATCATATTAGCTGTAAAATTATGAATAATATGCAGACTTGACAAAATTTTTGACATACAAAGCCTATCTTTTGTATATCTTGACCTATTTTTAAATCCTAACTTTGAACTTAAATCGGGCAAAATATCAAAAGTTACTTGGTCTTGTTTTTTTCTAGCGATATTATGTAAAGCATTTCTTACTTGAAAAATAAACTCTAAAGCTTGTCGATATTTTTTATATTCATCTTCAGTAAATTGTGTTCCAATCAAATCCTTTGTATTTGTAACTCCATACAAAATATTTGCCATCCAATACATCATGTTTGATTCTCTAATTCCTCCATAACCATCTTTTATATTTGGTTCCATTTTTAAAGGATATTTTAAAAGCCTTTGTTTATGTTCTTCAAGTTTTTCTAAAACAAACTCTTTTTGATTTGTTTTTCTAATAACTTTTAATATATTTTCATAACTAAACCATAAAATTTTTGAACCATAAATCATTCTTGATTCCAAAATAGAGCTTTTTATAGTTATATCTTCTTTTACAGCTTGACTCACTTCTTTTAATTCATGAACTCGTGAACCTAATTTTAAACCACAATCCCAAGCCAAAGTTATAAACTCTTCCATAATATCTTTTAGGTTATATCCTTTGATATTTTCATATAAAACCATAATGTCAATATCAGAATAAATGCAAAGTTGTTCTCGCCCGTAAGAGCCAAGTGCAATTAAAGAAATAGGAATTGAAGTACTCATTGGCTGATGAGAGCCAAAATTTTTTCGAAGGATATATTTATATAAAAGAATTAAAAATTTATCAGTATGTTTTGTGTGTTTTATAAAAAAATCTTTCCCACCAGTTGTTTCAACTGTTGTATCAATTGAGTCTAAATAGTTTTTATAATATGTTTTGAAAACCTTTGATATTTGAAAATCAGTCGCATTTTTTGATATTAATTCTTCAATTTGTATATTTAATTCAATCATAATAAATCTTTATAGATTTCTAATTTCTTTCTTAAAGTAATTCTGTTTAAACCTAAATGTTTAGCGATCTGAACTTGTGATTTATATTTTTTAGTCGAAGCTTTTAGTAAAGGAACTTCAAAAATATATGATAAATCTTTATAAGAGTTTTCTCCTCTTAAATTTTCACTTAGATATTTTTCTAAAAACATTAATATTTCGTGTTCTCCTATTGTTTCAAAAAGATATGAAAAATATATAGATTTTCTTAAACTATGACTATTATTTGAGATATTTACAATTAATTTTGATGAAGAGATAGATGGCATATCTAGAATATTACTTGCTTCTTGCGAAAATTTACTAACTAAAGCCTTGGTATCTTCTTCTCTTTTACTTAAATTTGGAATTTCAAGATTTATTGAAAAAATATCTTTTAGTTTTTGATTTAGGTTTTGGGTATTTGAGATAGCAATGATTCTAATACCATTATTTTCTATCCAATTTAGAAACAAGTCAATATTCGTAATTTCATTAATTTTATCTATTATTATTGCTTCATTTTGCAAAAATAATATGTCGTCTGCTATATCTTTTTGCAAATTTCTTGCTTCATAAATTTCAGATTGTGGTAATATAAATTTTGCTAAAGATTTCTTTCCAACACCACTTTCTCCAAGGATTAAAGCATTTACTTCAACAGCTTGAAGAAGTTTTGCTGAATTTAAAATTTCTTTTGAAATGCTATCTTTTGCTATGTATTCTTGCATATTATCTCACCTTTTTAATCTGAAAATTTTGATAGAAAATACCATTTAATAAATATTATACTGTATAAAAATGAGAAAATTATAAATTTTTGTATAAAAAATAGACAATCATCTTGATTTTAAATAAAATAAATTCTTAATATACATTATGAGATAATATAATAATTAATAAAGAGAGAAATATTAATGAAAAAAAAAGATATAAATATTCTAAAAATCCTTTTCTTATTATTTTTATTTTTAATGACAATCATTCTTATCTCTAGGTATTTTATTTTAAAAAAAGAAAATGAGTTATTAACTCAGAAATATAGTTTACTTACAAAAAATATAGAAGAAAAAACTAATTTTTTAATCCAATCTAAAAAAAATGCAACCTTAGCTATTGCTTTAAGTTTAAGTGAAAATGAGAAAATAAAAGAAATAATTTTAAAAGAGAATTACAATTATGATTTAAATATTTTGTCTGAAAAGTTAAAAAAAAGCACAGATTTTAAAAATGTTTGGTTCCAAATAATTGATAAAGAAGGAATCTCTCTTTATAGAAATTGGACTTCAAATAAAAATGATAAGATAAAAAAATATAGATTAGATTTGCAAGAGGTACTAAAAAAGCCAGAAGAAAAAAGTACAATTAGTGTAGGGATTTATGATATTACTTTTAAATCAATGGTTCCTTTATATGAAAATAATGAATTTATTGGTATTTTGGAAGTGATTACCCATTTTAATTCAATAATGAATAATTTAAGAGATAATGATTTAGTTGAACCTATAATTTTGGTAGATGATGCTTTTTCTGAACAACTAAAACAGAATGCTTTTAGTAAACTTTTCCTAAAAAACTATTATGTAGCTAATCTAGACGTTTCAGAAGAGTTGTTAAGCTACTTAAAACACACAGAAATAAAAGAGTATTTGGAAATTGAGAATTTTGTTATAAAAGGGAATAAATTAATTATTAATATTCCAATTGTAGAAAATAAATTTAAATTGGCAAATATTTTGTTATTTAAAGATTTGTCCCAAATAGATATTTCAGAAATAAAAGAATTTAAGAAAAATGCTTTTTTATATTTAGGTTTTTCTCTTTTATTTTTATGTTTATTGATTTTTGTAATTGCTTATTATTTATATTCTAAAAGGTTGAAAGAGTTAAATCAGATTTTACAACAAACTGTTAGCGATGAAATAATTAAAAATAATGAAAAAAATAAAATTTTATTTCAACAAAATAAAATGGCTGCAATGGGAGAAATGATAGGTAATATTGCTCATCAATGGAGACAGCCATTATCTGTTATTACAACTGCTGCTTCATCTATAAAGCTAAAAAAAGAGTATGGAATTTTGAATGATAAAGAGTATGACGAATTTATGGATTACATCATTGATACAGCCAACTATTTATCAAATACAATTGATGATTTTAGATATTATTTTTCTCCAAATAAAAATAAAAACTATCTAAATACAAAAAAACTAATTGATAAATCTTTAAAATTAGTAAATATTTCTTTTTCTGAAGAGAAAATAAATATAATAAAAAATATTGAGAATATAGATATATTAAGTTTTGAAAATGAGCTTCTTCAAGTAATCATTAATATTTTAAATAATGTAAAAGATGAATTATCAAAAAAAGATATATCTGAGAAAAGATATCTTTTTATTGACTTGTATAAAAAAGATGAAAATCTTATCATGGAAATAAAAGATAATGCAGGTGGAGTTAAACCTGAAATTATAGATAGAATTTTTGAACCATATTTTACTACAAAACACAAAAGTAAAGGCACGGGAATTGGTCTTTATATGTGTCAAGAAATAATAGTAAAACATATAAAAGGAAATATTGAAGTATCAAATAGTAATTACGAATACAATGGTGAAAAACTTTTAGGAGCTTTATTTAAAATAACTATTCCTCTTGAATAAAAAAATAGCCATTAAGGCTATTTTTTTAAGAAGATTGTTTGTATCTTTTTGAAGAAAAATATATAAAAATAGTTAAAGAAATAAGTATTAGTGCAATTCCTGCAATTAAATAAAAGGCATTTACCATTTGATCATAATCATTAATTGCAATTTTAAAGACAACAATTAAAGCTTCTATTGATAGAGCAATGATAATAGTAGTTAAAAATTTTGTTAAAATCTTTGTTTCTACTTTTGAGTTTTTTGAATAAGATTTAAAAAAAACTTCTTGTTCTAATATTGTTTTAGCCAAATCAAATATTGCAATACTCAAGGTTAATGCAATTATGGGCTTAAAAATCATCTCCAAAGATAATTCATTTTTAGAAAATAAATAAGCTAAAAAGTCATAAAGTGAAAATATTATTGTAATAATTGATAAAATCATCATTGAAAAACCAGCAATTATATAAAAACCTTTTGTGATACTATGAAATGGTTTATTCAATTCAATTAAATTTAATTTTTCTAATAAAACATCTATTTGAAAATCTAAAAAGAAGATTTCTTCTCCTTCTTTTATGGTTACGGTAACACAGTTATTCCCTGTTGCACTACTAATATAAGGTTTTGAAAAAGCAATATTTGATTCTTTAAAATGTAATTTCAGAATTAAATGTGAACGGTCTTTATCTTTTGCATTTGAATCATTTTTATATCTATAAAAGTTATCAGATATTTGTATTTTAGTATCTTTATTTACGATATAAACCAATTCTAAGGAAGGAAAAATATTATAAAGTTGTTTAAAATCATTTTTTTTATGATTTGATAAGTTACCAATATTTTTTAAGCTCTCTTGTAAAAAATATTCGATATCTTCTTGGTGTTGTATGTAAGTTTCAAAAAACTCTTTCATAAATAATCCTATATAATTTTTATCAAATTATATTAAAGCTAAGATACTTTTTCATTAAATACCTGTATATTAAATATATAGATGTTAATTTTATATCTTAATACCAAACTCTTTTATCATGTTATCTGCAAGTAATTTTAAATTTACCTTATCTACTTCTTTTTCTATACCTTTAGTAATATTTATGATATTTAAATGAAACTTTTCAAGAAAAAGTAATATTTTAGGGTCTTTTTTATTTGTATTATTTAACAATGCTCCAGCATCAAGCATTTCAATTACCAAATCTTTTTTACCCATAAAAGCAGCATAATTTATGGGTCGTATTCCAAAAGCATCTGGAATGTTCATTATTTCTTTATTATAATGATAAATAAGTTTAAAATACTTTGTTGTATTTTTCCAAATACAATTATGCATAATAGTTCTACCTTTTCTATCTGTTGCAAAGCAATCAGCTCGTAATTCAAGTAATAATCTAATTGTGTATTCACATTTTTCACCAATAGCAACATGTAAAGCTGTAAATCCTTCATTGTTTTTTGCATTGATATCTACACCTGAATTTATAAGACTTTTTATAGTATTCAAATATAGTTTTTTATCACTAATCTTATTTTTATAGTTATATTCCATAAGTTTAAAAATTAT
>ERZ724515.452-NODE-452-length-16056-cov-7.686707_pt1 | contig 16056 bp, 18 predicted proteins | sample MGYA00376048_ERZ724515 | MGnify/ENA primary metagenome ERZ724515 (study PRJEB28724, sample SAMN07190885) | wastewater metagenome | isolation source: influent of sewage treatment plant in Hong Hong | place: Hong Kong | collected 2016-03-17 ... | reverse complement strand
CGCCACCTTCAGCCCTTGCCGCACATGGCGATATTCGCTATTGCGGCGATGGGCACCAGGCGACTACGCCATGTTCATCGGCTTGAATCCTTCAACTGCGGACGAAACGCAAGACGATCCGACCGTGCGGCGCTGCATCCGGTACGCGCAAGATTGGGGTTATGCCGCGCTGTACATGACGAACATCTTTGCCTTTCGGGCGACCGATCCGAAGGTTATGAGGCGGTTTGACGATCCGATTGGTCCAAAGAATGACACGGCGCTAATCAGGCTAGCGGCGGGCGCGGGAATCGTGATCGCGGCGTGGGGCGTCCATGGGGAGCACATGGGACGCGGGAATGCGGTGCGACGGTTCCTGCATCGGATGCACGTACTAAAACTGACAAAGGGCGGCCATCCGTGCCACCCTCTCTATCTGAAAGCGGATTTGAAGCCACAACCTTGGGACTAGCGCAACAGTTCCTCAATCGCCTTACCGCGCCCGCCGTGCAGCGAGGCGAGCGCGTCTAGTTTCTTGATCGCTTCTGGAGGGAGCCATGCGCGCACTAGCTCCCACCCGGCATCCCGCTTTTCCTGCTCCCACGCTCTTGTGTTTTCGCTTGGGGTCATGTAATCCTCCAATGCAAAGCCCGCCGAAAGGCGGGTTGTTGTGTTTAGTGTTGACTGGCAAAGAAAATCGCTTCGGCTTCCCGAAGCTCATCCATGAGCTTCTTCAGTTCCGGGTTAGCGGCCTCTTTAGCAGCTTGCCGACGCGCCCACTGAGTAGCCTCTTCCCGGATTTGCTTCAGCGTCTGATTGTTCATGTCTTTCCCCTTCCTCTTGGGTCCGACCCCATGCCTGACCGTTGAAGGCTTATTACTGCATAATCACAGTAAGTCCGTATCCTGCTGCCGCTTTCAAAGCGGCTCCCTTCGTTGGGTATTCAGCTAGTTCGCAATCATCTCCTTCTAAGAATAAAACCCACTTCGTTAATCTTGTGCTTGGGCGGCGGGCGCTGCCTTGAGTGTGGTGCGCAAACGGCATACTCCCGAACGCATATTCCCCTACACTTTTGACCTGCTTCAGATTTGCGTTCATCTTAGTTTCCCCTTTCATCTAGGCTTGGCCCCATGCCTTACCCTTGACTACAGTATACAGCAGTATAAGCAGGATGCAAGAGGGTAGTGAAAATATTTTCTATGATATACTGTACGCAAGACCGCATTGCAGGGGCGCTCGGACTATGCCACGTAACAGCGTGGTCCGGGAACGGGCGGGAAGAATTGGCCACAACACAATCGCGACAGTGTGACGGGCCGACCGACGATGCCGATACGGCCGTTCATCCCTGCAATGCGGTTTTAAAGCTGCAACCAATCCTCTCTTCCGTTGCAATCGCGCGGTGCCCTGCGGAAGCCAACGACCTTCGGGTTAGCCCGGTCATGGCCTTCGAACAGCACTAGAACCTCATCATCTTCTTCAAACGCATAGCCGTTGCACGGCGGATATGAGATCACCACGTTGTTCAGGGTTTCGTTCTCGTTGAGATCAAGCGCCGTGCTTTCATCGATGAACAGCCGCGCCGTGACCACTTCCAAGGTCAGATCGCACACGCTCGCCGGCTTGTCCAACCGTGTAATCGTTCCATAGCGCCATAGCGGCTTCCACTTCAGATGCCCAGGCTCAAGGCACGCATTGTAATAGACCGCTTCCGGCGATAGCGGGACCGACGATGCCAGCTTGCCCGGTTTCACTTGCGCGGAATCGAACGCGGCGATATTCCACGGGTACTCTGTGTAGAGATAGTCTTGAGGATACACACCACCACCGGCAACCACCGTGGGAGTCGCATCATCCCGCCAGTACCCTGGCGGTTCAGCGGTTTCAATCTCTTGCCCGACTGTCAGTGCTTCCGTGTAGAAGGTGCTCCAGACATCGTATTCTAGGGCGTTCAGCGAGGTCTTGAGTGCTTGCAGTTCGCTGATTCTCATCGCGCGCGCGTCGTTTTCAGCGAGCAACCTTGCAACTTCTCTTCGTGCCGCCGCTTCCTTACCCGCCGCGATTCCGAATTTCCTCACCACGTCCGTGAGCTTCGCCGGCTGAGCCAGCACCTCGGTCTTGGGCGGCTCGATCTTTTCCATACCGGCCTCTTGCTCCCGCGCCACCTTTTGCGCGGGATCATCAGGGTATGTCACGGTGGGCGGTGACGGGTCCGGATCGGGGTCTGGATGGGCCAGCAGGGCCACCCAGAGGTGCGTAGCGGGATGGCTGGTGCTGTATGTGTAGGCGACCCCTAGCTGAGTCGCTGAATCGCTGTAGATGGCCGACGAGGCGTTGATCGCCCACTGGTTGGCAGCGCTGGCGGCCGTGAACGCTCCGCAAGCCACCAGTTCCACCGCGAAATCCGCCTGATACCCGGTAGCTGCGATGCGGCTGGTGGGGACGCTCTTGTCGCTGCCGATGTGCCCCAGCAGACGGCGTCCGGACATGTCGTAAACATGCCGGCGCGCGGCAAAATCCAGGTCGTCATCGCGGGTTAGCGTGGCCTTTCCAGCGGCCGTTCTGGCGGCGTTGATCGCGTCTTCCAGCGGCCCATATTGCGCGCTGTCTGGTGGATCCCACGGCATCCCGGTTTCGGGATCATCTTCGGTAGGCGGTACAATCGGCGGTGGGTTTGCGGTATTAAGCAAGTCCTGTTGCCATTGGTTGATAACCGCGTTCATCGCGCGACGGGCGATTTCCGTTTCATCTTCCAGTAGCGAGAGCGACAAGACCGCTTTACCTAGCAGGGTCGAATACTCCGCTTGGTCGGTATTGAGCTTGTCCAGCTCTTTATTGAGCCGCGTCAAATCATAAAGCGGACGCGCCTTGTAGAGTCCGTCGCCCACGTTCGCGGTAATGATCGCCTTGCCCATTACGGCGCTTCCCGCACAGTCATATCGCTACTGAATGCCGATATTTTGTAAGTCACTGAGTCCGCCACGAATGACCAATCGCCATCGGTTACAGTATCGCCTGGCCTCAGCACCGGGTTGACCTTGACGCATGAAATCGATTTGCGACCGCTGGCATTGGATCGTTGGTAGACACCTTCCAGGGTACGGGTTTGCAGGGTTTCCAAGACCGCCGCCACTCGGGCGGTCAGGACCATGGACGCGCCCCATGGCTCCAGGGTTTCATCGGTTTCCGTCAGCGTGGCCCGTAGGAATTCTCCGAGTGTTTCTGTTCCATCACCAGCGCGTAGGCCGGAATAAACAACAAGCTGGCCCACGTTGACCGCCGCGAGGATCGCCGCGCGCTGGGCAGTGGTCACGGTCGGCACCGACAGCAATAGCCATGTGCTTTGGTTGCGCCGGCGGCGACATTCAATCGATTCGATGGGCAGTTCGATCAAGCTAGTACCGGTGAGATAGCAGCGGTAGATGACTTGCCCGTCGCCAAGAGGCGGCACCGGTGGCGCGGTGCTAGTGGGAACCGCGAGAGAGTAAGCGATTGGCAATCCAGGCACTTCGTAGGCCCGTCCACCGCCAGGAACTCCCAATGCGAAAGCCAAGGCCAGGGCGGGAACGCTGGTAATCGTCGCAAGCTGGAAAGCGCAAATCGCATTAAGTCGACCTGCGTTTGTGTACTCGGTTTGGTAAGTTCCGCTTGAGTTGTACTTTTCAATCTCGCCAACGCTGGCGGATCGAATGCCGCACACGTACACATCGCTTTCCGGCGTGACAAAAATACCGTAAGGCGTGGCGCTTAAATCACTGCCACCACCATAAGTCGAATCGTATTGAATAGTCCCGCTTGAATTGTATTTCCTGACCAGTCCGTATACGCCGCTCGTTTTCCCGCAAATGTAAGTATTTTGACTAGAATCAACACGAATACCATAAACCGTTCCGCTGGTTGCGGAGTACAGGTAATTCCTAGACCAATTCAGAGTTCCACTATTATCGTACTGCCTGACATTATAAGGACCGCTTGCGGTATCTCCACAGACGTAAACATTTCCGCTAGCATCCAGACAAATACCGCGCACCGTTGCAGCATGATTCGCTGTCCATTGTTGCGTGCCGCTTGAGTTGTATTTGCGAATTGAGACGCTACTCGAAACCGCGCCGCCCACATAAACATTCCCGCTAGCGTCCAGCGCAACGCAATAGGTTGTCGCACCGTGGTCAGCGCTCCATTGTTCAGTGCCGGACGAATTGAACTTGAGGATGCTTTTACCGCCTGACGATGCCCCGACAACAACAACATCGCCCGCGTCATTAACCGCTATCCCGTAGAGTGTCGTCGTGTGGTAGTACCGACGCCATAAAAGATTTCCGTCAATATCGTACTTCCTAACGGTATATACTCCGCTGTAGTCGCTTGTGTCTAGTTGTGCTTTGCCAGCGGCATACCAATTCCCGTATGAGTCATAAGCAACGGCATTGATTTCGCCGTAATGATCGAAGGAGTATAGCGGGCTAGACGTGCCATCAATGAATAGCCGGTGCGTGATATTAGACGCATTCCGCAAGCCACCAACCGCAATATAGTAGGCCATTAGCTAGCCTCACTGATTTCCATCGTCGCTTGCGTTGGCGAGATTGCATAAGTGATTTCTCCGACAATCATTGTTTCCTCTCCACCCAAGTCAGCAGTATCGCCAGGACGCAAATACGTATCGACAGAACAGCGAATGCGTCGGCTTCCGTTCGCGGTATTGCGATAGCTGATTCCTTGAATAACCCGCGTCATGGGATTCTCTATCTCGGCATCGCTCTTTGCGTCCAGCGTCATGCTGGAAGATCGCCCGCCAGAATCGAGGCGATACGGACTATCGGATAAAGGAGCAACCAACATTTCATCAAGCTGCTCAACGCCATTCGCAAACTTGATTCCGCGCTTGATAATCAGATTTCCCGCCACGCGGTCAATCACTTGCTGCACTTGTGCATCAGTCAATGCCGGGCAGACCGCGCTAATCGTCATCACACCATAGCCCCGGCGGCAAGAGAATGAGGCCAGTGGTAGTTCAATGGTTCCGCTCCCGCCAGTCAAATAGCATCGGTAGATATTAGGAGGTTGGAATGCACCGGCGAAGTCGCGAATAACGGTGGGCGCTTTGAGACTGAACGACAGCGGTAGCGCTGGAATTAGGTTATAGCGGTCGCCAGTCGTTGATGGAGTCGCCAGCGCAAAGCCAATCGGAATTGCCGGTAGTTGAGTGACATCCTCGTAATAGACAGCGTGCGGCAATGTCTTGGCGTAAACTTGCGCGCCAGCTAGATAAACCGTTCCATCGTTTGAATTGATATCCATCTGATACGGCGTAAAACTTTCCGCCGTTGATGGATTTGGATTCTCCCAAGTCTTATTGACTGAATAGGCTTTACTGATGAATACAAGATCGGTATCGAATTGCGCCACATATCCGTTGTAATAAGATACCGTGTAATAATAAAACGACTTGATATAAAGCGTGCCATCATGGAAAACAATGTCGTTCGGCTCGTACTGTTCCGCATAGCTCGCTTCGGTTGCAATATAAACGGAATCTACATAATTCCCGTCGCTGTCTAGCTTGATTAAATCACGAGCTTCCGCCGGACTTGTGAATTCAACGCGATTTAATGAAACATCATCCGGGTCGTAATCCTCAAGTGCATAATAGCCGATTCCGCCGCTGCAAATCACATAGACGTTATCGCTACCGTCTAACGCAAGTCCGTAGATATTGCTATCGAGAATAAATGACCAAAGCAATGTGCCGGATGAGCTGTACTTATGCACTTCACCGCATTCTTGGCTAACGCTTCCAGTGACGATATTACCGGATGAATCAATCTTGATTGCAACGATTCGATGCGTACTTGCTTCCAGCGTTAATGCATAGCGTGTACTATAATACGGGAAGACTTCTGAAGACTTTGACCACTGCAAGACGCCAGCACTATTGTACTTGTGAAGCGATTTATAGGAGTCGCTAGAGTCTTGTTCTCCGCCTACATAGATTGAATCGTCGGACGGATCGATAGCGAGAGAGTAGACATAATTCCCATGTAGATTAGGGAAGTCAATCCGCGTGCCCTGCCGACGATAAACCCGCGTGAATTCGCCGTCGGTTTTATAGGTATTGTAAGGATACGAGTAGGATTTGAGCGCAAAGAACAAATGGCCTGCAGCATTGGCGACAACAAACTTAGGAACGTCGCCGAACTCAACGCCACCAAATCGAATCTGGTAGATTAGGTTATCGGCCTCATCATACCCTTCCGCTACAACCGGGTTTGTTGTAGCGCCGTCCAGGGAATGTCCGAGATACCAAACAATGCCATTAGCCATGACTTACGGCTTGTAAAATAGCTTGTCGGTTGCATTCCAGCTAATCGTATAATTGCTCCCTGTATTGACAATATCGGCTGGCGTTGAGTCGAGAAGGATATAAAACAGCAGTGGATTAGTCAGCCCGCCGCCACTCCCAGACTTGTAGCAAACCGCATAGCGAAATGTTTTTGTCAGCGCCGTCCAGGTGACATCGTCGTAATCGATGTTATCATCCGTTACCACGGGGTTGGCCAGCGTCTTGCCGCCAGTCGTATACCCGCTACCCGTCGCTACCTCATACGACGATACGTCCGACCATTGCGTATGAGCCGTACTAGGCGTATAGCCGGAAGTCACAAGGGCCAACTTGAGCGTATCGGTATCCAGATCGACGCCGCCAGTTTTTGTTAAACGCCAGAGTTTGTCGTAAGCCGTAATCGTGCTTGCCATATTAGCCGTCCAGCCGGCTAATCAGCCGACAGTTGATTGTTACCGTGTCGATATTCAGCGCGAAAGACAGCACCGCCAAGAATACGCCTTGACTGTAGCTTAAAATCACTTGACCGTAATACGCGACCAAATAATTAAGCGTATCCAGCATCGATTTGGTTGGATTCTTGATGCGCGCAGTCAGCGTCTTATCGGACAGGCTATATCCGGTATCGTAGACAGCAACGCCACCGTCCAAGGTCGCGGTAATGCTCCCGCGCCGTTCTCCTTGGTATTCATTTTCAAAGCGGGTATGGATAATCAATGCGCCGCTTGGGTCATAAGATGTTGCTGATAAACTAATCATGTCGTTGCAATCCCAAGCAGATAATGCGCAAAGTCGGCATTGGCGCGTACTCGAATCGCCTTGAGGATTTCCCACATGAACGCTTCCAATTGTGGCGCAAGGCCGGTGCCGTCGATCTTTAGAATAGAATCGCCACGATCTAGCGCCCGAGTCTTTGCACGAATATTCTCAATCTCAGCTTGCGTTAATTCTTTTTGAAGCTGCAATGCAGCGTCTCGGCGCTTATTCTCGGCCTCGATTTGCTCAATGATTTGCAATTTCGTGTAGGTGTCCGCTTTATCAAGACTCCCGAAAAGAGAGCCTAGAAGATCTCCGGTGCTGTTGATCGTGGTATTGATTGAATCAAATGCCGCCTCGACACGTTTTGTTTGTGCCTCTAGGTCGGCAACATTAAGGCTAACGTAAGCTTCGATATTCTTAATTCTTTCGTTACTGGCGATTTCTTCCATTTTGATTCTGAAGTTATCGCTTTCCTTAGCCGCGTCCTTAGCCTTGTCCTTGGTCTTGTCCATGCTAGAACCGAGAATCGATAGCCCGCCAGTGACACCTGGAATGACATTCGTCATTTCAGTATAAGAGCGGACGACTTTCCCGTTTTCATCTCGAACGGTGACTAGCTTAGGAACAAGCTGTTGCGCTTCTTCGCCAACCTTCTTAATCTGTCCAGCAGCCTCTGCGGCTTCTCCTTTTGAGCTAAACTGCACTTCTATCTTGTCGAGCTTAATATCAGCCAGCTTGCCAAGTTCTGCAGCGGTATCCTGTACTTCTCCGGTCGCTCTATTGGCGCTATCTTTGACATCGTTAAGCCCTAACGACATTCCAAGCAATGAGTTATTAGCGTCCTTTGCCTTTTGTCCAGCATCGCTAACCGCTGGAATAAATCCGTCATGCCATTCTTTCTTATTTCTTTCAATGTCCGCCGTGAGTTCGTTTGCCGTTTTTTGTAGCCCAGCAAGCGAGATATTAATCTCATTGACTTTTGCATCATCGCCGACAACAGAGTATGCAAACCTTGTTACTTCTGCTATTTTGTAAGCTAATTCAGTAACCAGTAAAGCAATGCCGCCGGCCGCAATTTGAATGGTATTGATAGTGACTTTGGCGGCTCTAAATGCAACATCAATAGCGCTCGCCATATCAGCACCGGCTTGCCCGATAGCAATCAATGCGCTCCCAACGCCTAGACCTGCATCAATCAATAATTTTGCAGAGCCGATGAACTTGCCAAAATCTAGTTGGCTACCCTTATCGAGCGCAAGGAATTGATCGACCGCCCGTCCCGCTGCATCGGCGAACTGTTCGAAAGCGGCAACGATGCCTTGCGTAGTGGTGACCAAGTAGGAACCGACATCGACAATCTTTTGCAGCGCGGCGGATAATCCTTCGACCGTCGTTACGTCAATCTCGCCGAAGAACTTGGTGAACAGGGTATCGAGTTCACCAAATAGCCCATCAAAGGACCGAATCAAGCCGCTAAAATCGACGTTCTGAAGCGCGGCTGGGAGATTCTTCGTGACTGCATCAATGACGGTTGAGAAGTTATGTAGAACGCCATCCAGGCTATCGGATAGCGGCTTAAATGGGCTGTCTTTTCCTTCCGCTACTTTCTTGAGGGCGACATCAAACGCCGTCAATGACTTAACGACCTCGACGATTCCCGGCGATATTTGCGTGCCAAGTGTGATAAAAAGCAGGTCAAGCGATTTATTAAACGACTTGAAAGAAGCATCGGACGTATTGAGCGCGCGCTCGACTTCCTTTGACATGCTCAGCGTCGCATCGCTAACCGCCTTTGTGGCCCGTACTCCAACGGTCCCCCAATTATCCATGATAATCTGGAACTTGTTGACCTGTTCAGCGGAAACAAGGCGCTGTGCATAATTCGCTTTTTCGGCGTCGGTCAGCGTCGGCCACTTTTCACCGATCTTTGAAAGAATCTGATAGAACGATTGCTGTGTGATGTTGTTCTTATCGACTTCCAGGCCGAATTCTTTAAGTGCTTCAGCCGCTGCTTTCGATGGGCTTTTAAGTTGTCCTGTTATAACTGCTAATGCTGTTCCAGCCTGTGACCCGCTTTGCAATGCTTCAGTCAATACGCTAACGATAGCGGTCATTTGCTCAAATGATGCGCCGCTGGTGTTGATGCTTGGCGCAATAAGAGAGACGCCTTCCGCGATTTCCTTGAAATTAGTTTTAGAGCTATCGGCGACAAAGTTTAGAACGTCTCCCATACGCTTCGATGATTCGACAACTTTATCATTTTCAATCGCCATTCCGGCGACTATTTTCTTTAAAGTCTCCGTCGCTTCACCCGCTGTAATTTGTCCAGCGATTGAATAATCAAGCGCAATCTTTGTGAGTTCTAGCGAGGTCTTAATATCGAAATTAGCAGCCCGCCAGTCAGCAGTTGACTTTACAATATCGTTAACGTTCGTTCCATACTTAACCGATAGATCATCAAATTGCTGTTTGTATTGCTGCGCGCTTCCTTCGCCTTCGCTTAAAAAACGGTTAAGATCAGCAAGGCCGGCACTGAATTCATTGGAAGCCTGCACCGCTTTAACGCCAATGACGAGCGCAACAGCGGATACCGCCGCATCAAGAATCAGGATTTTATTAGCGAGGTCCGCAAAAGGCGTGGCAATGCCGGTAGCAATATCCCCAATACCAGATAACTGCTTAGAGATATTGCCAGCGGTTTGCGAGACTTGATCGTCGCCGCTGAAGATAATCTTGATGATGCTTTGTAGATCAGCCACTTATTTCTGCCTTGATTCATTTAAATCAGCAATGAACATATCCCACAACTTCAGCTCTACAGCACACAATCGACCGCCTGGAAATATATCTGGACGAACTTCAAACAAGAATCGGTTTTTCCGTTCGCATAGATGCAAGGCATAGATTATGTCGGGGTCACTGTAGAGTCTTGCAGCTTTCCCAAGTCTGGCCCGTTATTCGTGAGAAACATGATTTCCATAATGAGAGACTTGGCTTGCACTGGATATAGCTTGAATATCCAGACTGCCGCCTCACGCGAGATTTGCGGATTAACGCTACCGTACATCAAATGATCGAAATGCCTTGCAAGATCGTTCGGTACATCACTAAGGCCCATGATTTCCTTTAGGGCTTCCCCTCGATTGCTTCTAACCGCAGATGCAATAACCTCCATGGCATCCCGTAGGATTTCAATCCGGCTATTGACATCGTTAGCGCGCGCTATTTCATCACCTGTGAGCCCACGCACTTCCCAATCCGGTTCCTCACCTTCCGGGAACCAATGCTTTAGTTCTGGCACTCGAACCTTTTTTGTTTGCGCGGTCAATAGCGGCGCATCGCGTAAAAAGCGGTCAATGTCAAAAGCCATGAGGTTTCCTTATTCGATAAAAAAGGGACACAAAGCGCGGGACTCCCTGCCTTGTGTCCCGTGGACACTCTGAAAAAAATATCAGGACGTGAAATCGACGCTCGCCCGTTCCGCCGCAACGGTAAAGCTGGCGGTCGGATTCCCTTTGACCGGGAAGGCACGAGTCTTACTCAGGTATCCTTGAGTCAACTGGTACGCAGTCCCGTTGATGTTTGGGTAGAACTTCAGCGTTACCAGCTTACCGACCAGGCTCAAAATAAAATCGGTTACACCGTCTTTCATGGCCAGTGAGAACGTCGCCGCATTCAGCGTGGACGAAATGGACGCGGCAATCGTGCGATCATAGTTCGTGTCGGACGTAACCGAGTCATTGGATTCAGACGGAACCCAATCCTTGACATCATTCAGGTCACTAAAGATCGGCGTCGCCCCGCGCACATAGACCTTTTTCGCCACTGAGCCGGTATGAATCAGCGGTAGCGCGGAGGTAAAGGTCAGCGTGCCGCGCAGATAATCCGGCGTGAAATCGGGGTTGTCGTACCGCTCTTGATGAACGCCTGGAGCCGCAAAGATTTCATCAGCGGTAATCGGCGCGGACGTCACAGAGGTCAAGCGGACCTGAGCCACCTCGACCGATCCGACTGGAATAAACGGCGGGCCACCAGAAGCGCCTCGCGTCTCGCTGAAAGCAGTCGTTGCAGTGCCAGCCACTACGGCATAAGCGCCCGAAGAATCCACGGTAATCGAGTTGATAATGTGGGTGTTGGTGGTCGCGCCACGGGTACACGTCAAGTCAGTGTCAGCCGCGACCGTGATTTTGCCAGTGGTCGTATTAGCGCCCGTCATCGCTGGTGCGAACACTTCCACCGCAGCCGCGTCCACTAGATTATTAGTGCCGCTGATCGCCGGCGTGACCGCGCCGCCCGTCACCACGCCATAGCCGCCAAATACCGGCTCAGAATCAGCGCGACTCCACGGCTTTTTGGTCGTCGAAAAAGTCAAATGATCGCCAGAATCGGTCATCGCGGCGAACGCAAAAGGAGTTGCCGCCGCTTCGATTTTCAGCTTTTGATTCGTGAGTAAGGACATTATGACACCTCATAAAGAGAATAGACTTGGAGCGGGTAATACCCGAAGCCTAGAACATATTGCTGTTCGACTGGCGTTTCAAAACGCAACGGCGTGTAATCGCTAGCCGGTTGCCATCCAGCCAGTAAGCCAATCACGCTACTCATGAGCGGTGCCGCAAATTGTCTTGCGCCTTCTCCGCCGACCTGATTGACATAGCGAGTCGCTATTGCAACCATCGCCGATTCTCGGAAGATTGGCGAAGTGACTACCTCTTCATCTGAAATCGAGATTCGTACCGGCAATACGTAAATGGCCGGTGCAGGTTGCGCTTGATCGGCCATGGCTGGAAGACTAGCGATATGCCGAATTCTGGCATCCAATCCAGCCGCATCAAGCCGGTCAAAAATGTAATCTGGCAATAAGTACGGCCGAGCCATCAGAGATAACTCGTAATGCCAGGCGCGGCGGTAAAGCTATCGCTTGGCGTCGAATACGCCATGCCGCCCGATGATCCGGTTGTTCCGTCGCTGCTCGCTGTTGAAACCTTGGCGGCAGAAAGCAATAGACGTTTAGCGGCAATATCAGAGAGCCGCTTATTGGCTTCCTTATACCCTTCCGTGGTCCTTTCGGACGCGGCATTGCCCGATAAATCCCACCGCGCCAAGGCCAGCGTGATGCTTTTAACGACTGCATCCACTGGACTTAGCGGAACCGCATAGATCGCACTCGCGTAGCGGTCCACGGTATCGCTGGCCGCAATCAGCGCGGCATCGCCAACACCAGTATCGCTGACATCATCCAGGTCGCGGTCGGTCAACTGAAGCCATTCAGTCTCACCGAAGGCGGCGATGAAATCAGCGGAACTGGCGTAGGCCATGGCTTAGGTCTCAGTCAGCTTGATGACCGCGCGCGGGATCGTGCAGATATTGAGCGGGTTGGATTGCATTTCAATCTCCGCGCCCTTCTCAAAGTCCAGCATCTTCGACTTGGCGTAATACGGCAAGCCGTTGGTGTTGACGGTTTCTGCATAAGGCGCTGGCGCATAGCGAGTCAGGAACATCCCAGGCACGCCTTCGGGGACCGCATAGGCTTCAGTCAGCGGGATCAGGCAATCGGACGTACCGGAATACCACTCCCAGGTAATCCCGCCCCACATAAAACTGGTCTTGGGATCGCCGCGCACCACGGCGTTATCTTGCGAATTGAGGTAGCTCGCGTTGATCACCTCATGGCCAATCAGCGAAGACCAAAAGGTATCGCCGCAGAACACCCGAACGCCACGATAGGGGATTCCGCCCAGGCCGGCCTTGATTGCCTTGAAGATGTCGAAACACTTCTGGCGGACTTTGGTTGTACTAGTCAGCAATACCATTCCGACCGACTGCTGAGTCACGCCGAACTCGGTAAACAGGCTGGTCGTACTGCCGTTGGCGTTGTAATAGCTGCCCATGATCGCCGCGACGCGGTGCGTTTCCATCGTGTAGTCAATCGAGCGCCGACCCTTGGCCAACTTTTCGTTGATGCGATTCTGGACGGTATCGGCCATCGTCTCGGACCCAAAGGCACGCACGCCTTGGACCTCATCGGCCATGATCGTGGCGCGGGCCGGGATATGCGGGCACCGGATCGGGCGAGCGTTCGGCAGGTCGCGAGTGATAACGGTCCCATCCGACGCGCGCGGCAAGGCCGGCAACAGTTGGATGGTGCCGTTGATTTCCTCGACCGCGACATCGACGGTATTGACGCCGGCCTCCTCGAACAGCCCCAACTCAGCAATGCGGGTCGGGGTAAACGGGAGGTGGTTGATGCTGGCCGTCAGCGAGGTCAGGCCGAAAGCGTTACTGTTAAATGCGTCCCAAGCCATGAGAGGTCTCCTAGCGCGCCAAGATGTTCAGTTTCGGAAGCAGGCGCGTCTTGCAGACGGCTTGCGCGGCGGCGGACACGCCGGATTTCCAGGACAGCAGCGCGGCCTCAACTTCCGCCATGCGCGCGACAATCGTGCAGGGCGTCGCGGCCGAGGTGGCATCGGTCGCGGCATACAGGATGCCCGCCGGCTCTTGCGAACCGTCCGTCGCGGTGGGGTCCCACGCTACGACTTGCCCGGTATGCGTCGCCACCACGATGTTGAAGTAGTCGCCCGAGGTCATGGTGCCGCCGTTGGCCAGGGTGAAATTCACATGGCTGGACGTGTAAGCAGTGGCGACTTGACCGCGCTTGAGCTTGCTCCCATCGGGCGCGATAACCTCGAATTCAGCCGTGGGGCTGGTAGCCAGCAGTTGCACTCGATACGTGCCGTTCTGTGCGTCTTTGCCCAACGATACGCCGGATACCGTACCAGACCCGGTGCCAACCAGTACCGGAGTACCGGCTGCCGTGACCACGACCGTATAAGCGTCCCCGGTGGTCATCGTGCCGCCGTTCGAGATCAGGAACGATAGATGCGAACTGGAATAAGCAGTGCCCACCGCGCCGTTGGCCAGGGCCACGCCGTCCGGGCCAACGACCGAGAATGCGGCAGTAGAGCTGGTGGCCAGCAGGGTGATGACGTAGCTACCGACTTTCACATCCGGCCCGAACGATAGCGCAGACATCAAGCCAGTGCCGGTGCCGACGATAGTCGGGATGGGCGCGGCGGCTTGGCGTTTGGTTTTCGCGCCCAGCACGGCACCAGCAGCGAGATTCTCACCGCTGGCCAGGGTTACGGCATCCAGGCTCAACTTGTCTTCGCTGTACAGCAGGAACTCAGCGGTTCCGCGAGCTTGCGTTTGTGCGTTCATGGGGATTCCTTAACGCTGGCCCATCGCCTTGCGGCGATTGGCATAAATATCGACGGACGAAAGCTGCACGACCTGATCGCCAGTCGATTGCTGACCGTTCGGGACCGTAGCCTTGAACAAGGCCGGATCGGCACCGCGCGCGGGAGTCTTGGCTTTCAGCGCATCGGACACGGCGGAAAACGACAGGTCCGACATATCAAGATACGGCTTGGCTTTTTCGTCGCTGAATTCCAGGCCGCATTCGCTGAACAGAACCTTGACGGCAGCCATGCGGGCTTCGGTGCGGTACGTCGAAAGCGCGGTTTCAGCGGTATCGGCGCGGGTCTTTTCAGCCGATAGCTGGACGGTCAAGTCAGCGACTTGGCGCTCCAGATCAGCCAGACGGGTATCATCAGCCATGGATAGGGGTTCCTGTGGCGGGGTTGGCGATGGGGTGTCGGGAGCCGCGAAAGCAGCCACCGTGGTATTGGGGTCGGCGTCGGCGGGGACGAACGAGACTTCGAGAATGCGGGCGTTGCGGAAGATCGTTGATAGAGTGAGCGATTGGCCATTCAAATCAACGGTCTGTGGGGGGCTCATTTCTTCGGAATTGGCATTGAATCCTACTGATAGCTTCCATGGCGCTTTCTCCTTAAATTCGCCGGCTACGGATTGTCCAGCATCCGTGATTTTTGAGAATTGGCCGGCAACGCGAATAGCGCCCCCTTCGATCCAAACTCGGCAATGTCCGGCGCGCTGATCGGGATCATGATTGACCAGGGCAAACATTTGGTCGGGGATAGACAGCGAGCCAATGTCAATCGCTGAATCGCCATACCAGCCGTAGTTCGGGACTACGCCGCCAGAATAGGCGATACCGCTGAAACCAGTAGGCAAGCCGCTGGTTTCGTCAACTGTGATGTCGGGGGAAAACGTAAGATGACGCGGCATGTTGTTCATGCCGGATATGGTAGGGAAGATGCTTACAATTTTTAAAAAAAAAGTTGTAAATCCCTAAAGTTGCTTAATAATCTTGCCTTGTCTGGCCTGAATTCTGATCATGTAAATCAAGCTCTTTGATACTCCGAACCGAGATGCCAGACGGTCTATGCTGGCGTTGTCCGCAATGGCTCGGGCGATGACACGGTTCCGCTCGGCAACGCGGGCGCTGCACTGTCGGTCGATGTAGATCGACTCGCCCTCGAACTCCGCGCGGATCGCCCGCATGATCGACGCGGCGACGTGTTCGGCCTGAGCAATCCCGGCCCCGTCCAGGGCTGCGCGGATCGTGCGTTCGAGGTCTTCGGAGATCATGCGGCATTATCGCACAAGACGCAAAAAACCCGCCATGGGGCGGGTCTGGATATGCAGTTTGATTCAGCGAAGCGGACCGTGTTTGGCTCGGATATAGGTGCCTTGATTTCGAGAATCCCAAACCACACGACCTTTTGCGCGATGCTTAGCCGATACTTGATCGGCTTTCAGCCTGTCATGGTACGACTCTTTAGATTCGTTCTTTTTGCGCTCCATACTCAGAACCCCTGATCGTCCGACGAACTAGGCGCGGTCGGCTTGTCGATCAGAAAATCGTCAAGGCTGGCACCGGCCTCGATCTTATCTTTCAGCCATCCGGGTTGCTTGCCTTTCCCTGCCCAGGTGCATTCGGGCTTCGCTGGGTCTTGATACTTCGGCTTTGACGGGTTGACCATCTTTACCGGTGCCGGACACAGCGCGGCCAGTTCTGCTTCCGTTGCCGCCGTCCGGGCCTTGTCGGCTTC
>ERZ724515.451-NODE-451-length-16058-cov-16.412985_pt1 | contig 16058 bp, 15 predicted proteins | sample MGYA00376048_ERZ724515 | MGnify/ENA primary metagenome ERZ724515 (study PRJEB28724, sample SAMN07190885) | wastewater metagenome | isolation source: influent of sewage treatment plant in Hong Hong | place: Hong Kong | collected 2016-03-17 ... | reverse complement strand
CTTATTCTCCACACATTATAAATCATAATGAAGTAGTAACAGTAAGAGATAAAAATAAAAATATCAGAATCATAAAAAGAGGAAATCTTCCAATTTCTGATAGATGTTTTGAATATGAAAAAGCTCAATGTGACTTAAACAAAGATGCTTCATCAATAGTAAATGATATTATCCATGATATAGGAATTATGCAATGAGCCAAAATAAATTATTAATAGATGTTGGAAGTACATATTTCAAAGTTTGTGCTAACAATCAAGTTGAACAACATTTTAGAGATTTTAATAAAGATATTTATGATGATTTATTATCAAAATGTTCTGATACTATCTCAAAATTCAAAAAAGATGAAGTATTTATTTGTTCATCTGCAAATGGTGGATTAACAACTTTAATTATTGGAATTACTAACTCTTTTTCACTAAAATTTGCTACAAATATCGCTTATAACTCTGGAATTAATATTATTAATACCGTTTTATATCAAGATATTGAAACTACTTCAATTCCAAGTGATTTAATTGATGTGGTAATTGTTGTTGGTGGAATTAATAGTGTTAATAATATATTTGATGAAAAATTATTTAAATATTTAAGTAATTTGAGATTTTCAAATATTGTATTTGCTGGGTCTTGCCAAGATGCTGATTATTTAAAAGCAAATATTCAAAATTTAGTTGTTGTTGAAAATATCATAAACAATAAACTTCATGTTGTTGAAGAGCCTTTAAAACAATACCTTACAAATCTTTATCAAGCGGATATTGAAGGAAAAGAAGATATTAAACATCTATACGATTTAACTTCAAATCAAATTTATTCAACTCCATACATTGTAAATAAAACTCTACCTTTTATAGATAGTAAATTTGCAGCTGTAAATCCATTTATTTTAATAGATATTGGAGGAGCTACAACTGATATTCACTATTCTAAAGATTTATCTGATGATAATATGGTAACTGAGAATGAATATGATAGATTAGTTTTCAAAAAACTTGGAGTTTATAAATCAAAAGAATCACTTATATTTGCAGCTAAAAACAATGAATTTGTTTATGAATTATTAGCTCACCTAAAAGTTACAGAAAATATTTTCAATGAAGATAGTCCTAAAAGTCTACGGATTTTAATGCAATTAGCAATTTTTTTAGTTTTATATAAAGTTTCTGAAGCCCATCCTTTATATATAAAATTAAAGTTAAATCTACTAAAATCAATTGTATTAACAGGTGGAATTACAAAAGTGCTTAGTTTTGATGAATCTGTTGATATTATCTCGTTTTTTTATAAAAAGATTTTAAATTCAGATATTCATCCATCAATTATCATGGATTCAAATTACGATATTTGGACACTTGGTATAACTCAACAATAAGGGTAAATTATGTCAATAAATTGTATTAGAACATTAATAGAAGATGCAAATATCTCAAACCCAAATAAAATTGCATTAGTTTTTGGAAATGAAAAATTAACGTATAATGAACTATTTACTAAAGTAAATCAAATCGCTTATTATTTAAGTGAATTAGATTTACCAAAAGGAAGTAGAATTGGTGTTTATTCAAATAAAGGAATTGACCAAGTAATCGCAATTTTAGCAATTTTATCAACAAACTATATTTTAGTTCCACTAACAAAATTACTAAAAGCTGAACAAGTTGAATACATAATAAGTGATTGTGATATAAAATGTATCATTACTGATAAAATCAAACTTGAATCAATCGAAGAGATAAAATTCAACGGTCATATAATCTCTTATGAAACAAGCCATAAAGATTTACCATCTTTTGAAGAGATTTATAAATACTATAATAAACCATATTTTTGTGATGTAAATGGACATGATAATGCTGTTATTACTTACTCTTTTGGTTTAAGTGGAAAACCAAATGGAATTGTAATTTCTCATAGAAATCTAATAGATTCTGCACGTGTTGTATCTCAATATTTACATTTAGAACAAGATGATGTAATTTCTGGACTTTTAATTTTTAATCTTGATTATGGATTAAATCAAATCTTTTGTTCTTTATATAAAAAAGCGACCTTAGCATTACATAGATTTGTCTTGCCAAATGATTTTTTTAACCATATTATAAATGACAAAATTACAGTTCTGCCTATAATGCCAATAAATATTACTGATATGTTTGATGAAGATTCACATAGGCTTCCAAGCCCTGAATTATTAAAAAATGTAAGAATTATCACATCTTCAGGTGGAAATGTGACTGCAAAAATGATAACTGATATCGAAAAATATTTTGTTGGTGCGAAATTCTTTTCAATGCATGGATTAACAGAAGCCTTTAGGTCAACTTATCTTGAACCCTCTCAGCTAAAAATAAGACCTGAATCTATTGGAAAAGCAATTCCTGATGTTGAACTTTATGTAATAGATGAAAATGGAAATGAATGTCCTCCAAGAGTCGTTGGGGAGTTAATTCACAGAGGTGGATATATTTATAAAGGTTTTTGGAATGCTCCAAAAACGACTGAACAAAGATTTAAATCAATTCAAATATTAAAAAACATAGTTAATCTTGAAGGTCAACTAAGCGATGAAATTGTTGTAAAAACAGGAGATTATGTTTACAAAGATGAAGAAGGATATTTTTATTTTGTTTCAAGACATGATGATATGATTAAAACAAGAGGATTTAGAGTAAATCCATTTGAAATTGAATCAGTAGTTGAGAGAGAAATAAAAAATATTGAAAAATGTGCTGTTTTTTCAATTGAAAATGAAGAAATTGAAGAAGAAATAGTTTTAGTTTATAGTGCAAAATCAGAATTAAGTATAAATGAAATTTTATTTGAATTAAAAAATCACTTAGCTTCATATATGATTCCTTCAAAAATTATTTATAAAAAATCTTTACCTTTAATCCCCTCAGATAAAAATAAAATCAACAAAGAAGAATTAAAAAAAGAACTTACTACAAAATAAGAAATAACTAGATAGTTATTTCTTATTTATTCCTAAACTCTTGATTGAAATCAATAAAATATAAAAAGATTTTTATTATAATTAAGCCAATTAAACAAAAAGGATTATCTATGAAAAAAATTGTTATTGCTGCTTCATTATTAACTGCATGTGTTGCTTTTGCTAACCCTTATGCTAAATGTGTTGCATGTCATGGAGCAAATGGAGAAAAAGCTGCTTTAGGAAAATCTAAAATTATCAAAGATATGCCAAAAGCTGATTTTGTTGCTGCACTTAAAGGTTACCAAGATGGTTCATATGGTGGAGCAATGAAAGGTGTAATGGCTGGTCAAGTAAAAGGTATGACTGAAGCTGATATGACTCAAATTGCTGATTTAATCGTAAAATAATCATATTTTAAATAGCTGGATTTTCCAGCTATTCAAATTTTATTTTCTGTTGAACCATTTTTACTTTTTCTTTTAGCTTACTTTCTAATTCTTCTTTTTCTTTTAGTAGTTTTTTTATCAAAATGTCTTTTTCATCTTCTACTTGTAAAATATTTTTTTGTTCCACTATTTTTCCTAAATGAAACTCAAAAACATTTTTTTGGATTGAATAATCAACTTTCAAACACTCAACTACAATTTGTGGTTTATCCTTTCCTAAACCATTTGTAATAATTATTTTTTCAAATTGTTTAATCTCATAAGTTAATTTATTTTCTTTTAAAATTGGTTCTAATAACTCTTTTTTCCAATAATTTGTATTTTCTTTTTCTAAAATAATAATTCTTTTTAATAATATATTTTCAAATAACTCTTTATTTATTGAAAGTTTATACATCCTATTTTTCCTTTTATTTTAAAATATCTTCTAAATCAGCTCTTAAATCATCATTATATTTGATAGTTACAATTTCATAATCTCCATAATATTTCACTTCACTAAAATAAAAAAGTTTTTTATCATCTTTTGTATAAATATAGACCTCTTTAGTAGATGGATGTCCTTGTTCTGCGTTGTTATAAATAAATTCCTTTTTAAAATTACTGTTTAAAAACTCATTTATCTTTTCTAAATTATTATAATTTTCAGGCTTTTTTTCCCAATCAAAAGTAATTTCATTATCAAATTTTTGATTTATTTTCAAAGAGTTTATATAAAGTTCTGCAATACTTAAAAAGCTATGAAATCTATCTTTTTCATCATTTGATAATCTATCATAGAGTTTTTTATCCAAAATTTCATCATGCAAAAAACCAAGATTATAGCCTTTTAGATGATTTTCATCTATCTCAAAAAATACTTTTTTTCCATAAGTGATACAAGAATAATCAGGATAATCGCCATATGTAACTCTATAAAAAGTGCCGTCATTACATTTACTATCTCTTTTTATACTTGGATAAAAGTATTTATCATCATATGAAAAATTAAATTCTGTTCTATATTCATCATCTAAAATTTTTGATTTAAAGCTAAAAATATTTTCATATTTTTTGCTTGTAACGACTATGTCATCATGTTCTTCTTCAAAAGTAAATCTATAACTGCAAGTTGTATTATTTTCATTTTTATAAATAATCTGTATCAACTCATTTCTATAATATGGTTCTTCTTGTATTAAATAAAAAATTTTAACGATACTTTTTATATCTTCTAAAAAAACTATTTTTTTACTATCTTCTAGTTTTTTATTATCAAATTTAAAAAAAGTCCTAAATCCTGCCATAGAACTAATACTATATCTTTCTTCAATTGTTAGATATTTTATCTCTTCATTTCTTTCATAAGCAATTTCAATAAAATCTTCTATTTTAGATATTTGAACTATTTTACAATTTTCAATATCTTTTAAAAGTTCTTTTTCCTCTTTTTGTTTACTTAACTTAAAACCTTTGTTTATGCAATTCTGAGTCACCATATCAAAAACTTTTGGAGTTATTTCTTTTGCATTCTTCATAAATTATCTCTTTCTTCCTGAATTTTTTTATCATTGTATTTTTTGGCAAGGAAAAAAGCAGGAGAGGTAAAAATCACAACTCCTAACATAATCATAGATAAACTTGAAACTACATCTATAAAATGATTATCCATACAACAAAAATCGAAATAACCATTTAAACCAAAAATCACCAATAATCCCATCATAAAAAGATAGAGTTTTCTCTCCTTTTTATAGATTTTTTGGCTTTCATCTATAAAATAGTTCTCTTTTGAAATTAGTTCTAAAAATAGTGCTATATCTGAAATATTATTTGCAAAAGCACTCTCTTTTCTTGCCTTTTCACTCTCAAAAATAAGAAAGTTTTTTTGCATTTTGACACTTTTTACAACAAAAGGTTCATAATAATTTTTGTTTCCTAAATATTGTAATTCTAAAATATTTTGCTTTGATAAGACAAGTTTAAAATCATTTAATGTTTGAAATTCTACACTTCCTTCTTCAAACTCTTTTAAAATATTTTTAGCTCTAAAAGTAGCTATTTCATAAGATAGATTGTATATTTGTTTATATTTATCTTTTTTATTACTATCTATTTTGATGATATATGGTTTTGCTTGATTTTTTAAATACAAAGTAAATTTAAGTTCATTTCCCTCATAAACGCTATTTGTAAGTTGCATAGTTTCTTGATGATAATAAGAAATAATATCTTCAAATTTTATAATAGTTTCATTATCTTTGAAATAATCACTTCCACTTTCAAAACTAATTACTCTTTTTTTTATGGTATCACTATTTAAAAACATTATTAAACTCACTTTTTTGTATTAAAACATTATAATTGACTATTTCTTTGTTTATCATAATTAAAAAATAAAATGATACAATCGCAAAAAATTTATTAATTTAATAAAAAGGATTAAGATGATTAAATCATACAAGCAAATACTACTTATTTTAGCCTCAGCTCTAGTTTTCACAGCTTGTTCTATCAAAGAACCAACAATTATAATTCCAAAAACAGATGATTTAAGTGAACTTTCAAAAACAGCAAATGATGATTTTTTAAATCAAGAAAAAGCTACAAAAGATTATTTTGATAAATATTTCAAACCTTGGAATTCTTCAAAAGTTTCATATACTAAACTTGAGGCTATGTGGGGAAATTCTTATAAATACAAAAAAGTTTATTTAGAAAATCATCAATTAGCAACTTCTGAATGGTTTGATAAACAAATTGAAAATTCAAATTTTGATGAATACAATACAAACCCAAGAAAAGCAATTACTCTTAAAAATACAAACGTAAGAGTACTTCCTACAAATTCACCTATGTTTTATGACCCAACACAACCAGGAGAAGGTTTTCCTTTTGATTACAATCAAAATTCTTTGCTCAAATTAAATACTCCAATTATAATTTCACATTTATCAAAAGATAAAGCTTGGGCTTATATCGAATCAAGTACTGTGGGAGGTTGGGTTGAAATAAATAGTATCGCTTTTGTAGATGATAGTTTTATAAAAGAGTTTAAAACATCGAATTATTATATAAGTACAAAGGAAAAATTTCCTATTTATGAACCTATTTTTCGAGAATATGTAAAAGTTGCAACTATTTTTCCTAAAAAAGGAAATAAATTCATAATTGCCAAAAATGATGACAATCAAAACGCAATAATTTCCTATATAAATCTAAATGAAGATGAAGTTGAAGCTATGCCTTTGGCTTTTAATTCAAATAATAGAATTAGAATCTTAAATCAATTATTAAATGAACCTTATGGTTGGGGAGGATTATTAAATAATCGAGATTGTTCAAGTTTTACGCAAGATTATTTCGCAACTTTTGGAAAATTTTTACATAGAAATTCAAAATCTCAAACTACAAATGGGAAATTTTTAGATATGTCTAATCTTTCAATTGAAGAAAAAAAAGATTTTATTAGAAAGAATGGTGTACCTTTTTCCACTTTAGTCTATTTAAAAGGTCATATTATGCTTTATGTTGGGGTTAAAAATAATGAGCCTTTAGTCGTTCATAATATTTGGAGTGTAAGACTAAAAGATGACTCAGGCAGAAAATATAGATATATTATTGGAAAGGCTACTCTTACAACATTAGAACCAGGAATGGGAATGAAAGATTTTGATGAAGATACTAATATCCTAAAAAGAGTAACAGGAATAACTATTTTATAAGTTTTAGAGAAAAATCTCTAAAATTTATTCTTCAATCTACACATTTTCTTAAGTAAATAACTCTATAAACCATTGGTACAAAATATAGATTTAATACTGTTGCCCAAGCAAGACCAAATCCTAAAGAAACAGCCATTGGCTGAAGAATCAAAGCCTGACCTGAAGAGAAAAAGATAAGTGTAGAAAGCCCTAGAATAGTCGTTATTGAAGTTAATAATATTGGTCTTAATCTCATTTTCGAAAAATGTATAAGTTCACTTAGATTTTTTGCTTTTTTAATAAAATCTACCATAATAATCCCATCATTTACAATAACACCTGCAAGTCCTACCATTCCTATTAAACTAGGCATTGAGATATTTATATCCATGAGTAAATGCCCTATTAACACTCCCAAAATTGAAAGAGGAATTATACTTAAAATAATCAAAGGTTTAATAATAGAATCAAACATCCAAATAAGAGCCATAAAAATCAAAAGAATAGCTATAAGTCCTGCTTGAGCCATCTCTTTTTGCACTTTCTCATTTTCTTCTTGTTCACCTTTTATTACAAGTTTTACACTCTTTTTAAGTTCAATCATTTCATTATCTAATTTCTCAAAAACTTCTGATGATGTTACTTTATTTAAAGAAGCTGTTACGCTTATTATTTGTTCATTATTTTCTTTAAAAATTTGCGAATACGCTGGAACTTTGATGAAATCAACAACTTCTTTTAATAAAACTTTTTGATTATTTATATTTATTGTAAAAATATCTAAACTTTCCAATATATCTTTATGGCTACTTTCAAAAATTATATCAATAATTCCTTCGTTATCGAACATTTTTGAATAAGTTCCTTTGAAATAAAAAGGTCTTAATTGATTTAAGATTACCTCTTCTGAAACTCCTAAACTATTTCCATAAGCATTAACTTTAAATTTTAACTCATAATTTCCAATGATTAAATCATCTGCAATATTTGAAACTCCATTTACACTAGCTAACAAAGTTTTTAATTTTTCAACTGCTTGTAAAACTTCATCTTTTTTTCCTGAAATTGCAATTTCAATGTCATTTTTTACAATCCCTGTTTGAGGTACAAATATCTTTAATTCTTCATATTGACCAGATTTTATATCATTTTTTAATAATTCATTCAACTCATTTTCAACATCTTGAGCACTAAGACTTCGAATCATATTTGTATCATCATATTTTGGAGACAAATAAGGATTTATATAAATATCAAAAAAATTATCTGCTGCTCTTTCATGTAAATTTACAAAAATTTGAAAATAAAACTCTTCATAATGAGGTTGATTTTTACCATCAAGTTGCATTCCAACAACAGAACTAACTGAATTTATGCTATTTTTAAAATCTAAATTTCTCAGCATTTTCTTTTCTAGTTCTAAAACTAGTTGTTCTGTTTGTTCTATTTTTTTACCAACTCCTACTGAACCTGTTATATAAACCTGTGTTGAGTCAAAAGAAGGCATAAATTTGAATTTTTGTGTTTTAAATATTATCACAGAACCAATAACAATCAAAATTATCATCAAAAATATAGATATATATTTCCATTTCAATAAAAAAAACAAAACATTTCCATAAAGTTGATAACTAAAATCCCAAATTTTGTGAGATTTTCTCTCATCTTTACTAACTTTTAAAATATCTTTGGCATGAAGAGGTAAAAATAAAAAGGCTTCAAGAAGTGAACTTAAAAGTAAAATACTAATCATAATAGGAAGTATTTGCATAAATTTTCCAACTTCCCCTGTCATAAGAAGTATCGGTAAAAAAGCAAAAATTGTTGTTGCTGTCGCTGTTAAAACAGCAGGATACATCTCTAATGACCCATCTCGTGCGGCACTAAACTTATCTTTTCCCATCTCCATATGTCTATATATATTTTCCCCAACAACAATTGCTTCATCAACAAGCATCCCAAGAGCGATTAAAGCACCTAAGAGAGAAAGCATATTTAAACTATAGCCTAAATATTCAGCACTAATAAGACCAATCATAAACGAAGTTGGAATTCCCATTGCTATAACTATAGCTATTCTTAAATTTATGAACAAATATAAAGCAAAAAAAAGTAGAATAAGTCCAAATAAAATATTAGATACAACTGTATTTAGTCTATTTTTAATCCAAATAGAAGTATCAATATAAGTATCAAATTCCAAATTCTCATATTTAGCCTCAAAATCTTTTGTGATTTGTTTTATTTGTTTAACAAGTTCAATTGCATCACCTTCTAAACCTTTATTTATTCCAACTGCTATATTCATATTTGCATTAAAATGAGAAATATTAGAAACATCACCTAAAGTATATTTAATATCTGCAATATCTTTTAAGTAAATAGATTTTCCATTTATTTTTATAAGTGTATTTTTGATTTTTTCAATATCTTTTTCTCCATTGTATGTTGATAAATAATAGTGAGTTGAACTATCCTTTATCATTCCTATTGGAAAAATTGAACTTAAATTTGAAATTGCACTAATTATTGCTATCTTTTCAAAACCATAAGCAGAGATTTTTTCATCATTTAAAGTCATTAAAAGTTCTTTATCACTTTCACCAAAAACATTAACTTGAGATAAATCTTTTAGTTGCATAACTTTTGATTTTACATCTTTTGCAACTTCTATTAAATACTCTTTTGAATCATTATTTTTAGAATACACAGCAACAGTAATTAAAGGAAATCCAACTTCAACCTCTTTTACTGTTGGTTCATCCATATCTTGTGGTAAATTCGTTTTAATTTTTGTAATAATATCTTTTACATCATCTATTACTTCTTTTGCCTTATATCCTTCTTTTAAATCAACTTTTATAATGAAATTTCCATTTTTAATAGTTGAAGAAATTGTATCCGCACTACTTAAACTAAGTAGTTCATCTTCTATTTCACTGACAGCGATTTTGTCAAGAAGCTCTGAACTAGCTCCCGTATAAAATCCATTTATCGTGATAGCATCCATAGAAGAAGGTGGAAAAATCTCTTTTGGAATTTTGTAATATGAAAAAATTGATAAAAGAAAAATAAATAAAAGAATAAAATGATTTAAAAGAGGTTTTCGTAAAGAAAACTCAATCAGCAATTTTATCATTTGTTTGTTCCAATGGTTTATCACTTATTTTATCTAAAGGATTAAATAATAAAGAATCAATAATCTGGTTTTTAAATTTCATATCCTCTAGCTGTTGAGCTAAAAAGGTATTTTCTTCTTGTAAAGAGATGTAATGAGAATATAACCTATTTATATCTTTACTTGTATAATAAATATTACTTCTTAAGTATATTTTGGGAAAATATAAAGCCAATCCAAATAATAATAATATAAACACAATAATCAATGAGTTTCTAGCATTTAATTTAATCAAATTTAAAAATCCTTAATTTAGAACTTCTACTTCTTGGATTTTGTTTTATCTCAAGTGTTGTTGGAATTATAGGTTTTTTTGTGATAATTTTTCCTAAAGCATGATTATTTCCACATTCACATCTAAAAACATTATCAGGACAAATACAAGATTTATTCCATTTCTTGAAATAATTCTTTACTATTCTATCTTCAAGAGAATGAAATGAAATAATTGCAACTATACAATTTCTAAATTTCGCTTTTTCTAAAGAATTAAAAAGTCTTTCTAAAACCCCCAATTCATCGTTTACTTCAATTCTAATTCCTTGAAAAGGAAGTGTTGCTGCATGAAGTTTACCTTTGGACATTTTTTTTGATAAAAGTTCAGATAGTTGTTTTGCACTAGAAAAAGGTCTGTTATTTATAATTAGTGATGCAACTTTTTTATATTCTCGTACTTCACCAAAATCTTTAAAAACTCTTTCAAGTTCACTCGTTGAATATGTATTTACAACAGTTGCTGCATCTAAAGTTTGATTTTGATTCATTCTCATATCTAAAGTATCACTTTCAAAACCAAAACCTCGTTCTAATTTATCAAGCTGTAATGAAGAAACTCCAATATCAGCTAAAATACCTTTTATATTATAATCTTTAAAAGTATCAATAACATGTTCGAAATTGCCCTTATTAAAAGTTACTCTATGTTTATAAGGCGCTAGTCTATTTTTGCTAAATTCTAAAGCTTCATCATCTTGGTCATTACAAATCATTTTTATATTTTCATTTGAAATTAATAATCCATTACTATGACCTGCAAAACCTGTCGTACAATCTATAATATAACCTTCTTTTATGTCTTTGAAAGTTTCTATTGTTTCATTATACAAAACAGGTATATGGGGAATATTCATTAAAACGGTCCTTATTTAAATTAGTATATAATATCCAAAAATATATTTAAGGCTTTTAAAATGGTTAATAAAGATATTGTGAAATTACTTTCAGACTTATCACTAACAATGTTTAGCAAAAACTTTTTTGGTATTTATCATGGTTCAATTTCAACAAAATTAGATCAGCATAATTTTATAATAAATACAGGTGATGCTATTTTTGATAGAATGGATGAAAAATCATTTTGTACTTTAAATATAAATAAACAAGATTATAGATGGAATATTGCAAGTATAGAATCTCATATTCATGCAACAATTTATACAAATATTCATGAAGCAAAATATATTGCTTTTGGAATGCCTATTTATACAACAGCTTACACATTGGAGCATGATAAAATTCTTTTTGAAGATTTTTTTGGAAAAACAACTTTTGGAGAAATAAAAATATACAACCCTGGAGATTTCTCAACTTGGTATAAAAGAAATGCCTTAGAAATTACTAAATACTTAAAAGAATCCCAAAATAATATTATGATTATAAAGGGAATAGGTACTTATGTATACGATAGAGATGTTCATGAACTTATAAAAAAAATCGCTATTTTAGAAAATTCTTGTAGACTTTTAAGTATTAAAACATCTTTTAGTTAAAAAAAGTAATTTTTTGATTATTTTTTTCTCAATTTAAATTATAAAGCCCCTAATTTTAGCTATTTCAAAGCTTAAATACTATAAAGTTTTCTCAATTTAATTTTATACAAGGAGTTCATTCATGAACAAGGCAGAATTTATTGATGCAGTAGCTACAAAAGCTGGTTTATCTAAAAAAGACGCAAAAGGTGCTGTTGATGCTGTATTAGATACTATTACAGAAGCATTAGTAAAAAAAGAATCTGTAAGCTTTATTGGTTTCGGTACATTCGCAACTGCTGAAAGAGCTGCTAGAACAGCTAAAGTTCCAGGAACTGATAAAACTGTTGATGTTCCTGCTACTACTGTTGCAAAATTTAAAGTTGGAAAAGCTTTAAAAACTGCAGTTAGTCAATAATTTTATTTTTAGATGAAAAAAGGGACAAGATATAAATCTTGTCCCTTTTTTATTTATAAAAATTAAATAGCATTTAAAATATATCCTCTATTTGAGGAATTTTGAATAAAGGTTCCATCTGTTTTTTCTCTAATATGTTTTACCACATTTCTAAGTGAATAAATAGAAAATACTTTACCCTTCCAAACAAGTTCTGAAATATCTTCATAAGTTACTAGAGTATTTGAATTTTCAGCTAATAATTTGATTAACTTTTTTTCTATTTTAGTTAATTTTATAAGCTTTTTCCCCTGAAACAACTCTTCTCTACTTATATCAAAATGATATCCATTTTCAAATTGTATTTTTTTATTTGTATCTAAAAAATTTATACAAAGTTCAATACTATTTAATAACAAAGTTTTATTAACTGGTTTTAAAATAATTGAATATACATTTATCGTCTTATACAAAGACAATTCTTCTTGATTTTTATCTTCTATTAAAATAACTGGAATATTAAAATTATAAGATTTTGTGAGTTTGAAAACATCTATAAATTTTTGTAAATCATCCTTACTATTATCAAAAATAATTACATCAAAAATACCTATTACCCCATTTAACAAATAAAATTTATTATTTTCAAAAAAGGTATAATTATTATAGTCTGGATTTAATAACCTTTTTAAGTCATTAATAAATTCAGACTCACCGCTTATAATCAAAATTGATTTATTTTTTTTGCTATTCTTATTCATCATTTCAATTCCTATTAAAATATTATTTATATAGGAATTTTATACTTTAATAGTATTATAAAGGTATCATTTTAATTATTTTTCCTATTCTGTGAATATAATTTGATAAAAATTTGTGGATTTTCAATAATTCTTTTAAATTATTTCTAATATTATGAATTAATAAATCTTTGATTTTATCTAATTGTTTATTTGATCCTTTTTCTGTTAATATTAAATCAATTTTATTGGTGATTCAAGGTTGATTAAATAATTTTTAATCTCTTCTAGTAAAATATTAAAATCTCTATTTTCATCAATACAATAAATACTTTTAAAATCTTCATTTATTTTCCCAATAACAATTAAATTAATAAACTTTTCTTTACATTTTTCTACAATCAACTCAAATTTAGCTATTTTTTTATCAATAATTAGAACTAATTTTTCAGAATCTGAATTTTGTATTTTCAAATAAAATTCATCTATATCAAAAAAAGGATGAATCTTAAACCCATATTTTTTTAAATCAATAGTAATTTTAAATTGTTCAATATTATTTGAATATAAAATAAATATCTCTTTTTCTAAAGAACATTCTTGTTTCAATCTATTTTTGTCAAATTTAGTTATTAACTGTTGGTTTTGATTTAATTCCTCATCAAAATCTTTTGGAATCAATAGACTAAAAGTACTACCAACCCCTATTATACTTTTTACTTTTAAATCACAATGAAGCATTATAGATAATTCTTTTGAGATAGCAAGTCCTAGACCTGTACCTCCATATTTTCTTGTTCTTGAATCATCAACTTGTTTAAATCTATCGAAAATATTCCCCAAATTTTCAGCTGGAATTCCTATTCCACTATCAATAATATCAATTTCAAAATATCTATTAAACTCCTCTAATTTAATTGTAACTGAACCTTTATTGGTGAATTTTATAGCATTAGTTAAAAAATTCTTCACAATCTGAGAAATTCTTTTTTCATCACTATATAGATAAAAATTACTTCCAATAAATTCTTTTCTTAATTCTATATTTTTATTTAAAGCAACTTCTTCAAAAGAATCATACAAGTCACTTAAAAGATTTTTTAGATTTAAATCTTCTTTAAATATTTGTAAAAAACCTGCTTCAATTTTAGAAATATCTAAGATATCATTTATCAAAATCAATAAATCTTCTGAACATTTTTTAATTATTTTCATATTTTTTATTTGAGATTCGTCGAGTTTATTATCTTTATTTTTTACCATAATTGAAGAAATTACAGTAATTGAATTAAGAGGAGTTTTCAATTCATGGCTCATATTTGCTAAAAAATCATCTTTTGTTTTATTAGCTTTTATCAATTCATCTTTTTGTTTTTTTAGTAATTCATTTGTTTGTTCTAATTTTTGGAAATTTAAACAAGCATTTATACTTAAATTTAATTTAGGAATCAAACTTTCAAACATAGAGATAAAAAAACTACAATCAACATCTAATAAAAGTTTTGACACTAAAAATATTATTCCATTTTCTAAATTTAATTTTAAAATCCTAAAATTATTTTTTTCATCAACAATTAGATTTGAAGCTTCATTATAATCAATATATTTTTTTGAATCAAAAAAAGTAACTTTTCCAAAACTATCAATCTTTTCAAATTGATTATTTTCGCTTATCAATAAAAATTCAGAATAAATAGCATAAGATTCACTAACAAAAGTCTCTAATACTTCGTGAATCATCTCTTTTAAATCAATGCTATTTCCAATTGAGTTATGACATTTATAAGCTAAAGCTAATTTTTCTACTAACATAACAATCCTATAACGCAAGATTTATTATAAAAAATAATATATTCATTTCCATTATTTGTAATTTCTCCTAGAGTTAAAGCTCCAAAAAGATTCTTATTTGGCTTTATATTTCTTTTTATTTCTTTTAATTCATCAGCAAAGTCATCACCTAAATATATGGCTCTAGAAATACAATCAAATAAAATAACGCTATGATTTTTTTCTAAATATTCTAAAGACGCCATTGCATTTTGTACGGCAATTCCTGAAGATTTTATAAGATTAGTATGATTTCCTTTTAAGATATTTATAGTTGAATTTTTTGGAATATCTCCAACTAAAACTAAATGATTTTCATCATTCAAATAAATAGGATCTCTAACTATCACTTTTTTATCATATTTTACTATTCCTAAAGGGTGTGATTTTGCCATATCAAAAAAATTATCTTCTTCAAACTTCTTGTATGAATCTTTTTCTACAACCTCTTTGTAAACTTCAAAAGCATTTCTAAAATTGAGTGTTTTTAATATATTTTTTTGTGAATCAGTAACTAAAAATGGTCCTTCTAAAAAATCCCAACCATTTTCAAAACCAATTTTTAGATTTGATTTTAATGAAACAATTATCGCAGCATCTTTACAAAATTCATCTTTTGAAAAAATCACAGGATCTCTTTCAAAAGTCATTTTTCCTGCACCACCACCAATAATTTGCGTATTTTCAGGTACATTTTCAAATAAAATATTCAAAAAAGATGTCAAAGAAGAACTTAAACCATCAAGCAATACAACTAATGATTTACTATTTGAGAAAAATGATTTTTCAATAAAAAAAGAATCTAAATCTTTTATAAGTAAAAGGTTATTATCTTCATGTAAATCACAAGAGATTATTCCTTTATTAAAAAAATCATTATTATAAACGATAAAAGGAACTATTGCTCCAACTACTTCACCTTTGTAGTTTTGAAGTTTTTCCAACTTAAAATTAGTATATTCAGCAACAAGCAGAATCTTTTTCGTCTTAGAATCTCTATTTTTTTCTAAAAAGTCATCTAAAGAACAATAGTAAATTCCTTCTTTCATAGCAATACCTTCTTTATTATCGTAATGTCATTGTATATAAAAAAGG
>ERZ724515.448-NODE-448-length-16063-cov-13.383371_pt1 | contig 16063 bp, 15 predicted proteins | sample MGYA00376048_ERZ724515 | MGnify/ENA primary metagenome ERZ724515 (study PRJEB28724, sample SAMN07190885) | wastewater metagenome | isolation source: influent of sewage treatment plant in Hong Hong | place: Hong Kong | collected 2016-03-17 ... | reverse complement strand
GCTTCCGCGCTGGTCGTGGCGGCGGCGTCGACGGCCATCGTGAAATCATAGGGATGCGCTCATCGGGAAGAGTTCGAACGGCAAGCGACGCGAGAGGTCCGCGTGACCGCCGCAGCAAAGAACCGTCAAGGTTCTCGCCGGCGGCCGGCGCGGGGGCGTCCTACTTGTGCGCGGGGCGCTTCAGCAGGTACTGCAGCCATCGAACGTCGAGCAACATGGTTCCCAAGATAGGGACCGAAATTAAGGGCGCAAGCCTCCAGAGCTAATACGTCGCTAAGAAAAGTTGCCAATTTGTCATCAGCTTTGACCGGCGGCGGCCTATGCAGTCGTCGGTCGGGCGGTCGGCCTTGCGGTGGTGGCCGTCGCCTTGTCGACCGCGCTCGGGATCTTGGCACGATTCTTGCGATAGCATCAACCGGCCCAGCTAGAGGAGGTCGGGGATGGCCAGACTGTGGCAGTTGCCGGGACTCGTGAGTGTGGCCGCGGTCGCGGCGTTGGGACTGGCCGGCACGGCGTCCGCCACGCCGGGGCCGGGTACCGAGGTCGACACCGAGGACGCTTCGTGCACGGCCGGTTTCGCGGCCCAGGGGCCCGACGGCGGCTACTACCTGCTGACAAGCGGCCATTGCGATGCCGGTGACGGCTCGGAATGGACCGACGCGCAGGGCAACCCGGTCGGTCGGATCACCGCCAGCATCGACGACGGCGACCAGATGGACGCCTCGATCATCCGGCTCGATCCCGGCACCCCGGCACCCAACGGTGGTGCCGGCGGCTACCCGATCCGCGATGTGCTCGCCCCCGGCCAACTCGTGACCGGGATGCCGTTCTGCAAGATCGGCGCCGTCACGGGGGAGACGTGCGGGGTGATCAAGAGCGTCGACGGAAACGTGGTGGAGGCCAGCGTGTTCAGCCTCGAGGGCGACAGCGGCAGCCCCGGCTTCGTCAAGAACCCGGATGGAACCGTCAGCGCCGTAGGCCTGCTCTCGTCCTCACCCGAAGGCGACGACTACACCACGTACTTCATCGCGGTGCAGCCGGTGCTGGCGCAGTGGGGACTCAACATCCTGCCGTAGGCCTCACTTCAGCGTGACGCGGATCGGCAGCCGCTTGAGGCCGCCGACGAACAGCGTCGAAATGAGCTCCGGGTCACCGGCCAGGTCGATGGACTCGATCCGCGGGATGAGTTCGGTGAAGAAGCTGTTGATCTCCATCCGGGCCAGCGACGCGCCGAGGCAGAAGTGCACGCCGTAGCCGAAGGACAGGTGCTTGTTTGGGTCACGGCCTACGTCGAACTTGTCGGCGTTGGTGAAGACCTCCTCGTCGCGGTTGGCCGAGACGTAGCTCAGCAGCACCGCGTCGCCCTTCTTGATCGGCACGCCGCGGATCTCGGTGTCCGCCTGGGCCGTTCGCATGAACTCCTTGACCGGAACCACCCAGCGGATGATCTCCTCGACGGCGGTGCCCATCAGGGACGGATCGGCCTTGAGCCGGGCCAGCTGGTCGGGGTTCTGCAGCAGCGCCAGCATGCCGCCGGCCAGGCCCGCGCTGGTGGTGTCGTGGCCCGCGCTGGCGACGATCGCGTAGTAGGACAGCGTGTCCATGTCCGTCAGGGGCTCGCCGTTGATCTTCGCGTTGGCGATCGCCGAGGCCAGATCATCGGTCGGGTGCTCCCGGCGGGACGCGGTCAGCTTGGTGAAGTACGCGAACATCTCCATGATCGCGGCCATGAACGCCTCGGACGCGTCGGCCGAACCCTCGCGCGCCATCTCCTCGTCGTTCGCGCCGAACAGTTCCTGGGTGAGCTTGAGCATGAAGCCGAAGTCGGACTCCGGCATGCCCAGCAGCGTCAGGATCAGGTAGAGCGGGTAGTTCACCGCGATGTCCTGGGCGAAGTCGAGCTCGGGCCCCATCGTGGCCATCTTGCCGACCCAGATCTTGGACAGTTCGTCGCAACGGGTCTGTAGCGTCCGTAGGGCCGACGGCTTGAACCAGTCCGCGCCGACCTTGCGCAGGTCCCGGTGGTGCGGGTCGTCGGTGTGGATCAGGGTGCGCAGACCGATGCCGGCCTCCCGTTCGGCCCGCTGCTTCTCGTCGAACTCGGCGATCTCGAGGAAGGGGCGCGGGTCATTGGTGAACAGCTCGTTGTCCCGTTCGATGTCCATGATGTCGGCGTGCTTGGTGATCGCCCAGAACGGCGCGTAGGGGGGCACGTCCACCCAGGAGACCGGCGCGTGCGCCCGCAGGTGGGCAAGCGCCTCGAGCAGCCGCTTCTCGTCGGAATAAGCCTTGGGATCGGCCAGCACCTTGGCGGCGGGGTCCATGATCCGTACTGACATGCGGCGCTCCTGTCGTGTGTTGCAACCGCATCAATCCAAATCTGGACATATCGCCAGGTAAATACCGCCCACGGAGTGTTTCCCTTACCCCAAGGGGATATCCCGGAGTCCGCAGTCCGGCGGGCACCGCGGACGTACCATGGCGCGATGCAGCACAGCCTTGCCCCGGCGACGGAGGCGCCGTCGGTGCCGGCCGACGAGCAACGCCTCCGGGCGGTCCTGGACGGGTTGCGGTCGATCGCCGACACCGCCGATCCGCAGTGGCGGCCGCGGCTGGCCGACGCGCGGGCCATCGTGGAGGGGGCCTGGGCGACGCTGGCCGATCTGCTGGACGACACGCCCCACGCCGGGGCGGTGCTCGACCTGTTGCGCCGGGTCACCGTCGCCGATGACGCCGTCCTGCGCGCCGCGAAGGGGCCGAGAATGCTGGGCGAGGCCCTGGCCCGGCTGGAGTCGGCGCCGTCGACCGTGGCGGAGTTGGCCGTGCTCGGCCCGCAGCTGACCCGGTATCTCGGGTTCGACCGCGCCATCTTCTCCCGGATCGTGGACGGGGTCTGGATCTCCGAGGCCGTCTACGTCGTCGACGACCCGGAGTGGGCCGAGGAGATCAACCGCATCGGCAGGGAGCAGCCGCAACGCCTGGTTCCCGGGCTGCACGAGACCGAGGTCGTCCGCCGCAACGAGCCGATGATCGTGACCGACGTCCAGCGCGACACCTCCCGGGTGCACCGCCGGATCGCCGAGGCGTCCCGGTCCGACTCCTACGTCGCCGTGCCGGTGATGTCCGGCACCCAGGTCGTGGGACTGCTGCACGCCGACTGCTACATCCAGGGCCGCGACCCCGATGCCACCGACTGCGAAGCGCTCGCCACCTACGCCAAGGGCCTGCAACTCGCGCTCAGCCGGGCCCGGGCCGCCGAACAGCTGAACACCATCGGGTCCCAGCTGCGGACCATCGCCAACGAATGCCACGACAGCGTCGCGAGCGTCGGCGAGTTCTCGCTGGGGACCCCCCCGGATGAGCGGTCCACCGACTTGCCCCTCGCGACGCGCGTGACCAAGAAGGCCGTCGACTCCGTGCGCGAGGTGTTGACCGCGCGTGAGGTGCAGATCCTGGAACTCATGGCCAAGGGCATGAGCAACGCCCGGATTGCCGCGCAGTTGGTCATCTCCGAGGGCACCGTCAAACAGCACGTGAAGCACATCCTGCGCAAGCTGCGCGCCGGGAACCGGGTGGAAGCGGTCTCGATGCTCTATCAGTCCGACGGCGCCTGACGCGGGTAGATGCTGTCGGCGTCCTACCATGACGCCCATGCCCGACAACCCGTTCGATCCGTCCCGGTGGGAGTCCGTCGAGGGCTTCGAGGATCTGACCGACATCACCTACCACCGCCACGTGCGCGACGGCGCGCCGCAGCCGACGGTACGGGTCGCCTTCGACCGGCCGGAGGTTCGTAACGCGTTCCGGCCGCACACCGTCGACGAGCTCTATCGCACCCTCGACCATGCCCGGATGTGGCCGGAGGTCGGCGTGGTGCTGCTGACCGGCAACGGGCCCTCGCCGAAGGACGGCGGGTGGGCGTTCTGCTCCGGCGGCGATCAGCGCATCCGCGGCCGCAGCGGCTACCAGTACGCGTCGGGCGATACCGCCGAGACCGTGGATCCCGCGCGCGCCGGGCGGCTGCACATCCTCGAGGTGCAGCGGTTGATCCGATTCATGCCCAAGGTGGTCATCTGCCTCGTCAACGGGTGGGCTGCCGGCGGCGGGCACAGCCTGCACGTGACCTGCGACCTCACCTTGGCCAGCCGCGAACATGCCCGGTTCAAGCAGACCGACGCCGACGTCGGCAGCTTCGACGGCGGGTACGGCAGCGCCTACCTGGCCAAGCAGGTGGGCCAGAAGTTCGCCCGGGAGATCTTCTTCCTCGGCGATTCCTACACCGCCGAGGAGATGCACAACATGGGCGCGGTCAACCGGGTCGTCGACCACGCCGATCTGGAGGACGTCGGGCTGCAGTGGGCCGAGAAGATTAACGGCAAATCGCCCCAGGCCCAACGGATGCTGAAGTTCGCGTTCAATCTGCTCGACGACGGCCTGGTGGGGCAGCAGATCTTCGCTGGGGAGGCCACCCGCCTGGCCTACATGACCGACGAGGCCGTCGAGGGCCGCGACGCGTTCCTGGAGAAACGCGACCCGGACTGGAGCCGGTTCCCGCGCTACTTCTGAAGGGGTACATGCGGGTCCCCAGATTTAACCCTTTCGGAAGATGCGCGGGCGTAGCCTCGGGCGTCACCATTAGGGCGGCGATCTAGGGAAGGGGTGTACCCATGCGGACGAAGGCTGCGGTTCTGTGGGAACTCGGGGGCAAGTGGGAGGTCGACGAGGTCGAACTCGACCCGCCCAAGGCCGGTGAGGTGTTGCTCAAGCTCACCGCCAGCGGGATGTGCCATTCCGACTACCACCTGGTGACCGGCGACATCCCGGTGAACCTGCCCTACGTGGGTGGCCACGAAGGTGCCGGCGTGGTCGCCGAGGTCGGGCCCGGGGTCACCGATGTGGAAGTCGGTGACTCGGTGGTGCTCAGCTTCCTGCCCGCCTGCGGCAAGTGTTCGCACTGCGCCCGCGGCATGACCAACCTGTGCGATCTCGGGGCCCACATCATTCAGGGCCCGCAACTCGACGGCACCTACCGCTTCCACGCCAAGGGCAAGGACCTCGGTCAGATGTGCCTGCTCGGCACGTTCTCCGAATACACCGTGGTGCCGATGGCCTCGGTGGTCAAGGTCGACCCCGACACGAATCTGGAGAAGGCGGCGGTGATCGGCTGCAGCGTGCCCACCGGCTTCGGCAGCGTCACGAACACCGCCGGCGTTCGCCCGGGTGATGCCGTGGTGATCATGGGTGTCGGGGGCATCGGGGCCAACGCCGTGCAGGGCGCGAAGACCGCCGGTGCCCGCCACGTCATCGCGATCGATCCGGTGGAGTTCAAGCGCGACCAGGCCAAGATCTTCGGTGCCACCCACACCGCGCCCGACGTGCCGACGGCTCTGGGGCTGATCACCGACCTCACCCGTGGTGTGATGGCCGACGCCTGCATCATCACCACCGACGTCGCCGAGGCCGGTTACGTCGCCGAGGCGCTGAGCCTGGTGGGTCGGCGCGGCAAGGTGATCGTCACGGCGATCGGCCATCCGACGGAGTTGACCATCGGCGGATCGCTGTTCGAACTGACCCTGTACGAGAAGTCCATCCACGGGGCACTTTTCGGTTCGTCCAACCCGCGTCACGACATCCCGCGCTACCTCGAGATGTACAAGCTGGGCGAGCTCAAGCTCGATGAGCTGATCACCCGTGAGTACACCCTCGATGAGGTCAACAAGGGCTACACGGACATGCTGGAGGGCCGCAACATCCGCGGGGTCATCCGGTACTGAACCGGCTCAGGAGTCGGGCGGCATCAGCATCGACTGCCAGGTGTTGTCCCGCTTGGCCGATTGAGCCAGGTTGGTTTGGGTGTACCGGCGCCCGTCAGGTCCGATGTATGTCCCGGTGGCGGTGTCGTACAGCACGCCGGCCACCGGGGGGAGCGGCGGCTCAGGGGGTAGCTGTGGGACAGCCTGGCCGGTGTAGGTGGCGTTCGGGTCGCCCTTCCAGTTGTAGCCGTCGTTGAGGGGCACGTAGGGTTCGTCGCTCTCACACAGCTTTACCGTCGCCGCCCGCTTACCGGGTCTGGTCTCGCAGGGGATGTTGCGCGCCCCGCGAACATTGAACTGCGAATCCTGCGGAACCCGGCAGTACAGATCCCCGGCGGGTCGATCCGGGTAGTCCACAAGGGCTGGGGGTCGGGTCTGTTGGGCGGGCAGATAGCCAGTGTTACAGGTGGGCGGCAGGTTGAGGTTCAGGTTGAAGCTCAGATAGACGCCCTTGTAGTTCTGCTTGGTGTCGGCATTGGCCACCAGGGCGCCCTGTTCGATGGCGACGATTTGGGGCAACATCACCAGGATCTGTTCGATGTCGTTGTTGTAGGCGAGTCCGACCTGCCCGACGCTGACCAGGTTGGCCATCAGGATCGGCACCGTGGGTTGCAAGCGTTCGACGAGTTGGCGGGCCTCGTCGAGCGCGGGACCGCCGTTGCGCAGGATCCCGGCGACCGCGGTGTCGTGTTCCTTGAGTTCCTTCGTCACCGTGGCCACCTGGGATGCCCAGGCGGAGATGGCATCCGAGGTGCGAACCTGTGATTCCATCACCGGCTTGGCGTTGTCGATCAAGGCCAGCAGCGGATCGAGGTTGTCGCGTGCGTCTATCGACAGCCGCGTCGTTCCGTCGACGATGGTGGACAGCTCGGCGCCCAAACCGCCTACCGCCGTGTAGGACTCGTCGATGACGGTCTTGAGGTTGTCGCGCGGTATCGCCTGCAGGCCGGTCTTGACGGCGTCGAGGACGGAGTTGATGTCCTGCGGTACGGAGGTGTCTTTGAGCGCGATGACGTCGCCGTTGCGCAGCGGTGGCGACGTGGCGTTGCGCGGGAGCAGTTCGACGTACTGCTCACCGATCGCGGATTGACTGTGCACTTCCGCCCTGAGGTCCCGGGGGATATCGATGCCCGATTTCAGCGCCAAGTCCGCGATCACACCGGATTTGGTCAGCCGCACCGCCTGCACCCGGCCGACCTCGGAACCGCGGTAGGTGACGTTTCCGCCCGCGTAGAGTCCACCGGCTCGGGGCAGCTCCATGGCGACCACGTAGTGGCCGATCCCGAACAACTTCGCGGGCAGCTTCATGTAGCGCAGGCCCATGAACGTCAGAGCTATCAGGGCGATCACCGTGAAGATGACCAGCTGGATTCGGGCTTGGCGGTTCAGATGCACGTCACGGCCCCTGGTCCCAGTGATACGGGGCGGTGAGCGGATTGCCCGGTGTGGATCCGGTGCCCGCCAGGCACGGGCTCGGGAACTGGCCGATGGTGCGTCCCCATTGCAGTTCCAGCTGGGTCAGGTTGCACTCCCACCGGGTCCCGGTGAACAGACCCGCATCCAGTCGGCTCAAGGTCAGGTCGATGACCGCCGTGAGGTTGGCCGAGTCGCCCCGCTGCCAATTGTCCATGTTGGCGTTCGGGAACGGGTAGGTGGGCAATACCCCGAGGGACCGGGTCAGGGCGGGGCCCGCATTGGCCAACGACTCGAGGACCGGACCGGCCTGCTGCAACTCCTTGATGAGGTTGTCCTTGCTCCGATTGACCGTATCGGTAGTGAGCGCACTGAACTTGCCGAGTTGATCGGCGGCCTCGATGAGGTCGCCCTGTTGGTTGTTCAGCACGGCGAGTGCGTCCGGGATCGTTTGGACGGCGCGGTCCAGGACGGGTTGCTGCGCGGCGAACTTGCCGACCAGATCGTTGAGACTGTCTGTGGCGGCGATGATGTCACCGCTTTGGTCGTCCAGATTGGCGGCGAACTTGTCGGACTGCTCGATGAGGCTGCGCAGATCCTGCTCGCGACCGTGGAACGCGGTGCTCAACGCCTGGGTGATGTCCCCGGCCTGGCCGACCCCGCCACCGTTGAGCACCAGGGAAAGCGCGGCGAGGGTCTGCTCCGGGGTCGGTGAAGCGGAGGTTCGGGACAGCGGAATGAGCGCCCCGGCCTGCAGCCTGCCCTGAGGCGGTTCGTCGGTGGGGGGTGCCAGTTCGATGTGCAGCGAGCCGAAAATCGTTGTCAGACCGACGGTAGCGGTGGCGTTGGCGGGCAGTTCGACATTGTCGTTGAGTTGCATGGTCACCAGCGCATGGTTGCCCTCCAGCGCGATCTTGGACACATGCCCGACGGTCACATCACCCACGCGGACCCGGGAATTGGGCTGGATGTTGCTGACATCGGGCATCTGCGCGCGTATCTCGAACGATCCCGGGCCGTTACCCTGCGTTCCGGGTAGCGGCAACGAATTGAGACCCCGCCAGCCGCAACCCGACACCATCACCAGCATTGCGGTTGCCGCAACACCGGCCACCAGGCGCCTCACCCACCTGTGGTTCATGAGCCACCCGCCGACGGTGTCATCATCCCCGACAGGCCCGCCGCGGGATCCGTGGCGACCGGTGCGGGTGCTACCGCCTCGGCGGGCAGCGGTCCGGGGACCGGTGGCATAGTCGAATTCGGTTGCGGTGGAATAAAGTCCGGGCGCATCCAGTCCTCGCTGTAGGTGACCTCGTTGGGTCGGGCCTGGGCGCCGACGAAGAGGTTCTCGCCCAACGGGGGGAAGTTGTACTGCCGGTTCTTGACGATGGGTGCCAGGTACTGCACGCAGAGTTTGGCGGCCTGGTCGGCGCCCATCCTGGATGCGGCCTGTATCGCCCCGCACAGGAACGAGATCGGGTTTGCGAAGTTGTTGACCTGCAGCGTGCCGGTCAGCGAGCCGTTGGCCGGTTCGTAGATGTTGTTGAAATTGACCAACGTGTTCGGCGCGGTGTGCAGTGTCTCCTTGATGTCGTCGAGGCTGGCGGTAAGCGCGTCGGTGATCGACTGGAGTCGCTGGGAGGCCGTGCCGATCGGCTCACGGTTCTCCGCGACGAAACTCTGTACATCACCGACGACTCCGTTGAGATCCTCGACGGCGCGGCTGACCTTGTTAGGGTCGTCGGCCAGCAGGCCCGACACCGCTGCAAGGTTGACGTTCAGCTGCGCCAGCAGGTCACTGCTGTCGCGCAGTCCCGATACCAGGGTGGACAGGTTCTTGACGGTTCCGAACACGTCGCTACTGTGCTCGTTGAGAACCGCCACCGTCTGCGAAAGCTTGACGACCGTGTCGCGGATGCTGGCCCCCTGCCCGGCGAGGTTGCCGGCTGCCGAGTTGATCAATGCGCCCAGTGTGCTCACCCCACCGGGTTTGGTGGGTTGCAGCATGTCGGTCAAGCGCACGAGTTGGGCCCGGATATCGTCCCACTCGACCGGTACCGCGGTTCGGTCCTGCGGGATGACCGCACCATCGGTCATGGTCGGACCACCGGTGTAGGGCGGTGTCAGTTGTATCGCGCGGCCGGTGACGAGCTGGGGTGAAAGGATCACGGCCTTGGCATCGACGGGAACCTTGTACTTGGGGTCGAACCAGAACGTGATCTTCGTCCGCAGCGGTTCCGGCTGGATGTCGACGACTCTGCCGACGTTGACGCCGCGGATGCGTACATCGTCACCGACGAACAGTCCGGTGCTGTTGTCGAAGTAGCCGACCACCATCGATCGCGAGGAGCGGTCGATGACCTTGGTCACTGTGACGACGCCACCGACCGCGAGGAGCACCAAGACCGCGGCCAGCATGATTCGTGGCCACCGCCGCCCGATCACTGGTCTCCGCCTTGTGTCGCAGGCACTTCGGGCGACACCGGCAGCGGCGGTCCGGGCGGTGGCCCGCCGGGTGCCGGAGCGGGCGGTTCCGGCCGGTAGGGATAGCGGCCGGGGAACTGCGCGGGCAGGTGGGGATCTTCGTTACCGGTGATGGCGTCCGGCAACGTCATCCGGGGGTCGCCGCCTTGGCCGGTGCGCGGGTAGGGCATGGGGAGCGGGGGGGTTCCGGGCTGGCCGGTCTGCGGATCGGCCAGTTGCGAGGGCAGCATCGTGGCGGGGTCCAACCCGAGGTCGGAGAAGGCGGCGTCGACGAATGGCTGAACGAACTGACCCGGCAGCAGGTTGGTCACGTAGGCCTTGAAGAAGGGTCCCGAAGCGACCGTCTCGCCCATGGCCATCGAGTAGTTCTTCAGTCCCTGGATGGCTTTCTGAATTCGTTCCTTGCGGGTGTCGACGAGGGCGAGTACGTCGTTGAGTTTGTCCAGCGTCGGCTTGAGCTGTTGGCGGTTGGCGGCGATGAATTGCTTGAGCTGCTGGGACACCGCAGAAATGCTGGTGGTGATCTCGTCGAGTGCCGCGCTTTGCGTGCGCAACTGTGTCAAGAGGGCGTTGGTATCTCGGACCAGGCCGACGATCCGGTCCGTTCGTTTGGCGAGCACGTTGGTGGCCTTCGCGGCGTTGTCGAGCAGGCTGCGCAACTGGGCATCTCGGGAATTCAGGGTCTGCGCGAAGCGCGCGACACCCTGCACCGCGCTGCGCAACTGGGGTGGGGTGTCGGAGAACGTCTGCGCGAGGGTGGCCAGCGAGTCGGAAAGTTGGTTGGTGTTGAGCCCGCTGATCGTCGTGGCCAACTCGCCGAGGGCATCGGGCAGCTGGTACGGCGACTGGGTCCGGTCCATCGGAATCGGGGCGGTGAGCTGGCCCTCGCCGTGCGGGATGACGTCGAGTTCTTTGGTGCCGAGCAGGCCCTTGGTTCTGATCGCGGCCTGGGTACCGTTGCCGAGCCGGATGTTGCGGGGGACGGTGAAGCCGACCAGCACACCGACGTCATCCAGCGCGATGCTCGACACCTTTCCCACCGGGTAACCGGACACCTGGACGATGGCCCCCTCGAACAGGCCACCCGCATCGGCGAAGTAGGCCGCATAGGTTTTGTCCCGGTTGATGAACGGCAGCTTCTGATTACCGAGCGCGGCAGCCACCAGGGCCAGTATCACCGCGATTCCGATGGCGCCGAGCAGCACCGGATTGCGCTCGGAGAAGGCCTTTTTCAGTCTCATTTGGGTGTGCACCGCCCGGTGTCCTGGCCGGCCACCTTGACGAACACCGGTTGGCCTCCCTTGCCGTTGAGCTTGAGCACGATGTCGCAGAAGTAGAAACTGAAGTAGTCGCCGTAGATGCCCTGCCTGCCAAGCATCTGGTACTTGTCCGGAAGCGTGTTGAGCAGGTTGTCGACGTAGTCGCGATCGGCCAGGACGACGTCGCTCACCCGGCTTGTCTCGTTGACGACCTTCTTCACCGGTTCCTGTGCCTGGTTGAGCAGGTCCGCGATGGTCTTGGTCGCGGCGTTGGTGTACGCGACCGCGTTGCTGATGTCGGTTCGGCGCTCGGCGAGTCCGTGGATCAGTTCGGACAACGACGTCACCGCTTTGTCGAGCTGTCCGCTCTGCCGACCCAGTGTCCCGAGCAACACATTGAGGTTGTCGACGACCTGCCCGATGAGGACATCGCGTTCGGCGAGGGTATTGCTCACCTGCGCGGCCCGGTCCAGGAACGACGCGATCGTCGGGCCCTCGCCCTGGAACGCCTTCAAGAGTTGGCCGCTGAGATCGTTGACCTGATCCGGTTGCAGCGCCCGGAACAACGGACGGAATCCGCCGGTGACCGAATCCAGGTCGAGCGCCGGTTGGGTTCGGTCCAACGGGATGGTCTGTCCGGGTTTGAGTAGTCGCGTGCTCCCGGCGCCCTCGAGGAGCGCCAGGAACCGGCCGCCGATCAGGTCGTCGTAACGGATTTCCGCGCGGGTGCCTTCGGTGAGGACGGCGGCGGGCTCGGCAGTGAACACGACCCGCACTGTGGCGTCGTCGTTGACGGTGATGCTCTGCACTTTGCCGACTTCCACGCCGGCGACCCGCACCAGGTTTCCCTCGCGCAGGCCCGATACGTTGGTGAATTCGGCGTTGTAGGCGTTGAGGTCGTTGTTGAACCTGACCTGCCCGAACACGGCCATGATGACGAACAGGGCCAGCCCACAGACGGTAAGGAAGATCGCCAGGCGCAGCGCTGTTCCGCGCAGGTTGCGATTCACGGCGGTGTACTCCCGCTGTTCGGCTGTGCGGGCGGCACGCCGGGCCAAAGTGGTTCGCCCCCAGGTCCGTACAGCGCCGCTCCGTACGGTGGTGCTCCGGGATACGGTTCGGGCCCGGGAGCCGGCCCCGGCAGGCATTGGCGGACACTCGGTGGTTCGGGCACCGCGCGGGTGACGGGGAAGTAGTCGCCCCAACACGGATGCCCGATACCCGGGTTGGGTCGGATGTCCAGCCCGGTTCCCCACCCGGTGTTGGTGATCAGCTGGCGCACCGGAAAGTTCTTGGTGACGTCCGGAAGCGAGCCGCACCCGGGCTTGCCGCCCGGTCCGCCCTTGGCGGCGATGATGGGCAGATTGTCGGGGAAGACGTAGGGATCGTTGCCGGGTAACAGGGCGACATCGACGACGAAACTCTTTCCGTCACCGCCGAATATCGCATCGCCGTGGTCGACGGCCCACTTCGCGCCCTGCAGTGTGCAGGTGAAGGAGGGGCTGTAGATCTCGAGCAGCCTGGTCGTCGGCTCCAGGCTGTTTATCGCGGTGACGAGGTTGTCCTTGCTCGCTCCGAGTAGGGCGGTCCCGCTGCGACTGAACCCGACCGTGTTGAGTAGCAGGTTGTCGAGATCGCTCTGGTGGTTGACCACGGTGGTGCTGACCGTGCTCGCCGAGTCGAGGATGCTCACGATGTCTTCTGCTGCCGCGCTGTAGGTCTCGCTGAGGTCCTTCAACGAGCGGACGTCGTCCCGGAAGATGTCATTGCGCGCGTTCAGGGCGGTCAGCACCTCGTTCAGGGCGGTTGTCGCCTGCCCGATCCGCTCACCGCGGCCTCGCACTGCATCGGCGACCGCAGTGAGCACGGCATTGAGCTTCATCGGATCGATCATCTTGAGCAGGTCGACGACGTTCTGGAAGACGGTGTTGACCTCGGTCGTCACATTGGTTGCGCGCAGCATCGAACCCGCGACCAGGCGTGCGCTCTGCGGGTGCTCGGGATAGACCAGATCGACGAACTTCGCCCCGAATACCGTGGTGACGTTGATCCGCGCTCCGACGTTGGCGGGAATGAACTGGATCTGGTCGGAGTCGATCTCGAGTCGCAGCCGCGCACCGCCCTGACCGCCCTCGATCCCGCTGACGCGGCCCACGTCGACGCCCCGGAGCTTCACCTTTGCACCGGTCTCCAGAACCAGGCCGGAGCGGTCCGAGGTCAGCGTCACGGGAACCGCCGAGCGGAATGTTCCGCTGAATGACGTGGCGGTGACGAAGATCAGGGCGGCGACCGCGGCCAACAGGAACAGCGGCCACCACTTGGTCGCTATGCGCTGTTCACCGGGTCTGGGTTCCATCTGGTTATCCGGCGAGGTGGAAGTTGCCGGACTGGCCGTAGACCGCAAGTGTCACCGCGACCAACACGAACGCGCCCACCACCATGGAGGCCCGCACCGCCCGGCCGACGGCCTCGCCGACCCCGGCCGGACCGCCGGACGCGGTGTATCCGTAGTAGGTGGACACCAACATGACGACGACGATCATGGCGATCGTCTGGAAGAACGACCAGGCCAGGTCCTTGGTGTTGAGGAACGTGTCGAAGTAGTGGTCGTACACGCCCGAGGCCTGGCCATAGATCCAGGTGGTTCCCACCCTGGCGGCCAGGAATCCCATGATCAGGGCGATCGCGTACAACGGGATGACGACGATGGTCCCGGCTATCACCCGAGTCGCCGCCAGGTAGGCGACGCTGCGGATGCCGATGACTTCGAGGGCGTCGACCTCTTCGTTGATCCGCATGGCGCCCATTTGCGCGGTGGCGCCTGCACCCACAGTGGCGGTCAACGTCACCTGTGCGGTTCCTGGCACGATGAGCCGCGGGATGAAGAACGCGGAGGCGAATCCGGTGAAGGCCTCGACACCCACCGACTGGAACTGGGTGAAGCCCTGGGCCGCGACCACCGCTCCGGTGCTCATTGTCATGAATCCGACGATCACCACCGTTCCGCCGATCGTGGCGAGAGCCCCGGTGCCCAAGCCCATCTGCGCGATCAGGCGCAGGATCTCGGTCCGGTAGTGGATGACCGCGTCGGGGATCGAGCCGAGCGTGAGGAAGTAGAACCGGGTCTGCTCACCGATCCGGTTCCAGCCGTTCGCCAGCTTTCGCCTGGTGCTCGACAGCCGTGGAAACTGTTCTGCGGGAGCTGAAGTGGCGTGTGTCATGTCTGCTCCCTCACTTCAACGTGAACTGGACACCGACCGCGGTGACGATGATGTTGATGGTGAACAGCACCATGAATGAGAACACGACGGTCTCGTTGACGGCGTTGCCGACGCCGGCTGGGCCGCCGCCGACCGAGATCCCCTTGTAGCAGGCGATCAGCCCGGCTCCCAGGCCGAACAGGAACGCTTTGACGAGCGAGACGAGCACATCACCGAGGCCGGTGACGACCGTCATTCCTGCCACGAACACGCCGGCCGAGACGTGCAACGCGTAGACGCAGAAGACGAAGGAGGCAATCATGCCGACCAAGACCACGAGACCCATCAACGCAACCGACACCGTGGTCGCCGCGAGCACGCGCGGAATGATCAGCGACTGAATGGGATCGATCCCCATCACGCGCTGGGCGTCGAGTTCCTCGCGGATGGTCCGCGCGCCCAGGTCGGCGCACATCGCGGTGGCGCTCGCCCCGGCTGTCACCAACACGGTCACCAGCGGCCCGATCTGGTTGACGTTGAAGAACGCCGCCCCGGCCCCGGAGAAGTCGGCCGCCCCGAACTCACTCAGGAGGATGTTGAAGATGAAGGTGTTGATCAGCGAGTAGGGAATCATCATCAGCACGGCGGGCAGCAGCGATACGCGCGCCACGAACCATGACTGGGCCAGGTATTCCTGCCATGCCAGCCGCGTCGTGAAGATCCCGACCAGGACGTCGAGGGACATGCCGACGAAGTGACCGACCGACCGGATCGGCTTGATTGCCGGCTTCAGAAGCGGCAACGCCTGCGCAGGTAGCGACATCACCACGGGAGGGGCCTGACGACGGCAACCGGCGACATGGCGGAACGCTATCGCGGCGCTGTTGTGCTGGCTGTTCCTCAATGGGGGACATTTTGTACCCCGAATGGGTGACCGGCGCGGTTCAGGCCGGCTGGCCGAAGACCGCCACGACCACCGAGCGATCCAGGCTGTTCTCCGACCACACCCCGATGGCGGTGTTGGCGCAGTCGGACATGATCCCAAAGTCGACCGGGTCGTGGTACCACTGGTTGATCACGTCGAGATTGTTGATTGCCAGCGCGGGGTTGATCGCGACCGTCTCGGAGACCTTGCCCCGGAATCCGGCTGCAGCGGCGCGGTCCTGCGCGGTCGATCCGTCAGACCCGACATTGCCGTCGAGCGCCCGGTTGTTGAGCACATCTTGGGCGTGCCACTGGGCGGCCAGCGTCAGCGCCGGATTGCGCTTGATGTCGGTGCTGCAGCCGGCCTGGTGCTGAACGGTGTAGACATTGGCGATCACGCCGTTGTTCAGCCGCGAGTTGTCGGCATGCGCCGCGGGTGCCGCGACGATGGCGAGGAGCGCGGCGGCACCCAACGCCGCGATGCCGTGAATCAATCGGGGCATGGTGAGTTCCTTACTGGGCCGACGGCCGATAGCCGGCCGCGGACTGCCGCAGCTGCCAGATCTGGGCCGGGCACAGCTCCTGGGCGGCCTGGCTGATCAGATATGAGGCCTGGAACTCGTCGTCGGTGGCGAAGTCGGACTTGATGCTGTTGACCAGCTGGCCGTAGCGCACGCCGGAGCCGATCTGCTCGCACAGGCCGTAGCCGTAGGACAGCGCGGCGTCGGCGTTGGGGAAGTTGTAGCCCGGGCGCATAGTCACGTTGACCAGATAGCCAAGCGAGTCGGCGTGCACCGGCTGGGCGAAGCCGATCGCCGCGGTACAGGCGGCTGCCGCGGCCGTCACGAGAAGGCGTGCGGTAGTTGCAGCGGTAAAGGCCATGGTGGTGAGTCTAAAGCCATGGTTCGGCACCGCGCCGTGTTCTACGATTCGGCCATGAGGCGGCTGGTTCCCGTGGTGTCGATGGCAT
>ERZ724515.445-NODE-445-length-16099-cov-10.556719_pt1 | contig 16099 bp, 12 predicted proteins | sample MGYA00376048_ERZ724515 | MGnify/ENA primary metagenome ERZ724515 (study PRJEB28724, sample SAMN07190885) | wastewater metagenome | isolation source: influent of sewage treatment plant in Hong Hong | place: Hong Kong | collected 2016-03-17 ... | reverse complement strand
GCTCTTTTGTTGGAGGTGCTGCAAACATCATAAATAATCTTGCAGTATCAGCTCCATATTTTTCAACAATTAAATCAGGGTCTACTACATTTCCTTTTGATTTAGACATTTTCGCACCATCTTTTAAAACCATACCTTGAGTTAAAAGTCTTTTAAATGGCTCAGTTGAATTTGTGTATCCTAAATCTTTTAAAACTTTTGTAAAGAATCTTGCATATAAAAGGTGTAAAATAGCATGTTCAATTCCACCTATATATTGGTCAACATCCATCCAATAATCACTATCAGATTTTGAAATTCCAACTTCGTTCCAAGATTTTGGATTTGTTGCATATCTTAAAAAATACCAAGATGATTGAACAAAAGTATCAAGTGTATCTGTTTCTCTAATTGCTGGTTTTCCACATTTTGGACAAGAACAATGCTTCCAAGTAGCATGATTATCAAGTGGATTTCCTTCCCCTGTGATTTCAACATCTTCAGGTAAGGCTATTGGTAAATTTTCAGTTTTTTCAGGAACTAATCCACAAGAATCACAATGTACAAAAGGAATTGGTGCACCCCAATACCTTTGTCTTGAAACACCCCAATCTCTTAGTTTAAAATTAACTTGTTTTACACCTAAAGAGTTTTGTTCAAAATGATAAATTATTGCTTTTTTAGCTTCTTGATTCGATAGATTTGTAAAACTTTCACTATCTATTAATTTACCCTCACCAGTGAATGCTTCAGTTGGTTTTTCAATAATTCCCTCATCACCAACAATTACTTGTTTTATAGGTAAATCATATTTTTTTGCAAATTCAAAATCTCTTTGATCATGTGCAGGAACTGCCATAACAGCACCTCCACCATAAGATGCTAAAACAAAATTAGCAACCCAAACAGGTATTTTTTCTCCTGTTAATGGGTGCATTACATCAATTTCAAGAGATAAGCCTTCTTTTTCTTGAGTTGCTCTATCTCTTTCACTTACTTTTTGCATCTCTTTTATTTCTTTGATTTTTTTCTCAGGCAATAAATTATTCTCAACAATATATTTTACTATTGGATGCTCAGGTGCAAGGGCAGAATATGAAACTCCATAAATAGTATCTGGTCTTGTTGTAAATACAAAATATTTTGTAAATTCTCTTTCTAGTTTTAATTTTGATTCTTTTGAAAGTTCAAATTTAAACTCTAAACCTTCACTTCTTCCAATCCAATTTTCTTGCATAGTTAAAACTTGACTTGGCCAATCATTTTTTAATAATTCTAAATCATCAAGTAATTCTTGAGCATATTTTGTAATTCCTACATAATATCCTGGCATCTCTTTTTGTTTAACTTCATTATCACATCTCCAACAGCAACCCTCTTCAACTTGCTCATTTGCTAAAACTGTGTGACACTCTTCACACCAATTTACAACTGAAGATTTTCTATAGATAATTCCTGATTCATACATTTTTATAATGAATTCTTGTTCCCATTTTGTATATAATTCATCACTTGTTGCAAATTCTCTAGTTTGTGAAAAAGATAAACCTAAAGCTTTTAATTCATCTCTCATATAATCAATATTTTCATAAGTCCATTTTTTTGGATGAAGTTTGTTTTTAATAGCTGCATTTTCAGCAGGCATTCCAAAACTATCCCATCCTATTGGATGTAAAACATTGAAATTTGATTTTCTAAAATGTCTAGCAAAAGCATCACCTAAACAGTAGTTTCTAACATGTCCCATGTGAATTCTTCCACTTGGATATGGAAACATACTTAAAATATATTTTTTCTCTTTTGTTAAATCATCACTTGGTTCAAAAGATTGATTTTCACTCCAGAAGTTTTGCCATTTTTTTTCAATCTCTTTTGAAATATATTCCATTAAAATTTATCCTTTTCTTAACTTTTCACTTTTTTATTTTATATATTTTTTGTTTTAGTATTTATAAAAATTAAATAAATCTAAACTCTTCCTTGCTCAAACATAGCTCTATTTCTCTCTTTTTCTTTTTGCAATCTAACTTTTTCAGCCTCTTTTTCTCTATATTTTGAAACAGAGAATTTTAAAGGAACTAATAGAGCTGATGCTACAAAAATAGAAGAGTAAGTTCCAAAAATTACTCCAACTAACATCGTAAATGCAAATCCATGAATAATCTCTCCACCAAACGCATAAAGAGTATATACTGTAAAGAATACAGTTAAAGCAGTTAAAGTAGTTCTAGGTAGAGTTCTACTTACTGATTCATTGATTAATTCATCTAAATCATTCTCTTTTGATATTTGAACTCTTTCTCTAATTCTATCAAAGATGATAATTGTATCATTTAGTGAATATCCTAAGAGTGTTAAAATAGCGGCTAATACATCAAGATTTACTTCCACTTGAGCAAATGAAACTGCTCCAATGGCAATAACAACATCATGTAAAAGTGATAAAATAGAAACAAGTGCAAATTTCCAATCAAATCTCACTGCAACATAAATTAAAATTCCAACAAATGATAATAATAGAGCCATTAATCCTTTATGAGTTAATTCATCTCCAACTTTTGCCCCAACCATATCAACTCTTCTAACCTCTAGTTTACCAGTTTGAGCCAAGATATTTTTCATCTCTTCACCTATATCAACACCTAAACTTGAAGTTGTACCTGTGATTCTTATTACTATTTCTTCATCACTTCCAAATTTTGTGATAGCAGCATTTGAGTATTTTGTATTTTTTAAAATATCTCTAATTTGAGAAATTGGTGCTTCTTTTTCATATTTTACTTGAATAACAGTTCCACCAGCAAAATCAATACCAAAATTTAAACCTTTTGTAAAAAGTGATACAACAGATAAAATTACCAAAATTGTAGAAACTGCAAGAAGAGGAACTTTTTTCCCCATAAAATCATATATTTTTGCTGTTTTAAAAATTTCCATTATTTAGCTCCAAACAATTTATTTGTATCTTTTGTTTTCATACCATTCGCTAGTAATGCTTTATAAATACCATGTGTTCCTACAACTCCTGTTATCATAGAAGTTATAATTCCAACAGATAAAGTTACCGCAAATCCTTTTATAGGACCAGTTCCATAAGCATATAAAATTGTAGTTACTAATAATGTTGTTACATTTGAATCTACAATCGCTCTAATTGCATTTTCGTAACCACTCTCTATGGCTTTTGGTATTGACATACCCTCTCGTACAGCTTCTCTGATTCTTTCTGTGATAATAATATTTGCATCAACTGCCATACCAATCGTTAATAAAATTCCAGCCATACCAGGAAGTGTTAATGTAGCTCCAAACATAGCCATAATAGCAATAATCATAAAAATATTTGTAATTAGTGCAACATTAGCAATAATTCCAGCATTTCTATAATAAATAATCATAAATATAAAAACTAAACCAAACCCTGAACCCAATGCTATTGAAGCATCTCTAATAGAATCAGCTCCTAAAGATGGTCCAACACTTCTTTTTTCAAGTAGTGTTACAGTCGCAGGTAATGCACCACTTCTTAGTGCAATCGCAACATTTCCAGCTTCAACAACAGTAAATCCACCAGAAATTTGACCACTTCCCCCACCAATTCTTTCTCTAATATTTGGAGCAGAATAAACTTTTCCATCTAAAACAACAGCTAATCTTTTTCCGATACTTTTAGAAGTAAACTCTCCAAAAATTCTAGCACCTGTTGAGTTTAATGTAAAGTTAATAATTGGTTGGTTTTGTTGGTCATACGCAACTCTTGCATCAACAACTTGACTTCCATTTAAAATAGGAATCTCTTTTACAAGATATTTGATGTTTGCATTATTTGTATCTTCTAAAATTACATCTCCATAAGCTGCTGCTTGAGCTGATGTCATATTATTTACTTGTGCATTTCTATCCTCATCAACTGCCATTAACTCTAAGTTTGCAGGTTTTGATATAAGTTCTCTTGCAGCTTTTTCATCTTCAGCAGTTTTAATACCAGCTAATTCAACAACAATATCAGTATCTCCTTGTCTAACAACATTTGGTTCAGCTAAACCAAATTGATCAAGTCTATTTCTAATAGTTTCAACAGCTTGTAAAACAGATTGATTTTTTGTATTTACAATCTCTTCATTAGTTAATTTAATATTATATTCTAAACCATTTTTAGTGATATTTAAACCTTTGATTTGATTTAACATTTCATCCATTTTAGGTATCTCATTATCATCTAAAACAGAGAATGTAACACTATCATCAACTATCGATAAAGCATCAATTAGTAAATCTTCATCATCTGAAAAATATTTGATAGTTGTTGCAATAGATTTTATCTTTGAAGTTACAGCTTCATGTGTATTTACACCTAAAACCATGTGTAATCCACCTTGTAAATCAAGTCCTAATGCAATTTTCTTACCACTGTCTGTTTGTAATAGTGAAGGGATAGAAAACACTATTCCTAAAATAGTACATATAATAAATATAACAAGTCTATAATTAAAGATTTTCAATTCTTTTTCCTTAGGTTAGGGTTGTAATTTGAAGTTTTAAGATATGTATTTTTACATATCTTAAATATTAAGAAGGATTTTAATCTTCTAAAAGCTTTGCAACGAATTCTTTAATAAGTTTCATTTCAGAACCATCACTATTTTTAACTACAAAATAAGTATCTTCTACTTTTGAAACCTCTACAATTAAGCCACCATTTGTTACAATTTTGTCACCTTTTTTTAAATTAGAAACCATATCTTTATGAGCTTTTGCTTGTTTTTGTTGTGGTCTAATAATCAAAAAGTAAAAAATTGCAAATAATGCAACTAGAGGTAACAATGAACTTATTAAATCTGCGCTTGAACCTTCCATCAAATTTCCTTTTAAAAAGTAGTTTATTATGTTTTTATTAAAACGCGATTATTCTAACAAAAACTTCATAATAAAAGGCTTGATTAGTTCTATTTTATTAAGTTCTTTTATATACTTAAGTTATTTTAATATTGAATACAAACTTTTAAATACTATTTTGGCACTTTTCGCTTTTTATTTTTTACTAATTATTCCTAAGAAAGCTTTATTCGTAAGTGGATTTATGACAGGTATTTTTTGGTGTAATTGGATGGCTGTTAGTTTACAATACTATGATTTAGTCTATTTAACGCCTATTGTTTTACTATTTATAGGTTCAGTTTATGGGATTATTTTTTATTTTTTCGCTTTTTTTGATAGATTAACATTTAGAATAATAACTATTTTTGCATTTACTTTTTTTGCTCCATTTGGCTTTAATTGGATGAAATTTGAACTTTTATTTATAGATTCATATATTGGAACTGGAAAAATTGAATTATTACTTGTTTTAATATCTTTTTATTTTATGATAAAGTTAAAAAGATTGAAAATCCTAGCAATAATTCCTTTACTATTTTCTCTATCTTGTGAAAAAGGTTTATATATTGAAAATCCAAATGCAAAAATTTATATGCCACAAATGAATATAAATCAAAATCTAAGATGGGATAAGCAGTATAAAGCAACTCTTGATGAACAAAATTTTAGTGAGATAAATAATGGTATAAATCAACAAAAAGATTTAGTTGTTTTACCAGAAACTGCATTTACAACAGTTTTAAATCGGAATATTACATTACTTCAAAGATTAAAAGATTTATCTTATAAAATTGATATTATAACAGGAGGATTATTTGTTGAAGATAATCAAATTTATAATGCTTCGTATCATTTTAGTAATGGAAATGTAGAAATTGCTAAAAAAGTAGTTCTTGTTCCTTTTGGAGAAGAAGTTCCATTTCCAAAGTTTCTTGTAGATTTAATAAATAAACTTTTTTACAATGGTGCACAAGATTATTCTAAAGCATCTACTCCAACAGATTTTACAATAAAAGGTGAAAGATTTAGAAATGCTATTTGTTATGAAGCAACAACTGATAAAATATTTGAAAATATTGGCGATACAAAATATATGATTGTAATTTCAAATAATGCTTGGTTTATTCCTTCTATTGAGCCAACATTACAACATTTATTACTTAAATATTATTCAAAAAAATATGATATGAATATTTTTCATGTTGTAAATGGAAGTGAAAATAGGATTTATAGACCTTAATATAGTTAGAGTTTAATTAAACTCTAGCTGACAAACAACTTGCGCATGGTCACTAGTAAGAAGAGAACCATCATGGTTTTTTTCTAAATGTTTATTAAATACTTCATAAGAAGTGATTTTCCCAATATGATTTTTTTTATTTTTATCAAATAATTTTGAAACAAAAATATAATCCAAAACATTTCCTTTCCCCGCAAAATAACTGGTTGGAGTTCGTTTTATCTCTTTTTGTTCTGGATGTGGATTGTAAATCTCTTTTTTAAAATAGTAATAGGCATCAAGTAGTAAATAATCATCTTTTTTTAGTGATTCATTGTGATATTTTTTATTTGTTAAGGCTTCAATGGTCAAAGAAAACTCTTTATCATTTAAATCAGTCATTAAAATAGCTGGATTCTTTGTACGAGAAATATCTTTAAATAACGAACTAGCTTCACAAAGTCTTTGTTTTAATGATTGAGAATAATTCTCTTCTAACGCTTTTTTTACTTTCTCTTTTTTTTCACTTAATGTTGAATCTTTTGTAAAAACATACTCAAACTCATTTTCTCTATTTGATTTTAAATGACAAACATATATATCCAGATTTTTTTGATTAGGAAGAGTTATTGTAGCTTTTATAGGTTCTCTAGCAAATTTGAAAAATCCATCTACATAATGCTTTTTTAAACTTGATATATCAACATTTATTTTTTTTAGATTATTTATGGGAAATTTTGATGCGAGTGCAACGATAGTGCTTGTATAAATTTTTTCATTTTTTTTATCAATTTTACAAGAATCTATGGTTTCAAAATATTCAAAACCTAACTCAAAAAGTAAGTTTTTCAAACTATCTTTTGAAAAAACTTCCTGAAAACCTATAATATCACAGTTCATTTCACAGATTTGTTTTTTTATCCAAGTTGTTTTTTCAATCCATTCTTCATTATTGAATTTCTCTTTTTTTGTGTACCAACAAAATGGTGGCTCAACAAATTGAAAAAGATTGAATGTACCTACTCTTATTTTCATTTTATAAAAACTCTATTTCTTCCTAGTCGTTTTGCTTCATATAAGTTGTCATCAGCCTCTTTATAAAGAGCATCGCTATTTGAGATTTCTTGACCTTTTTGGCAAACTATACCAATAGATATAGTTAAATATTTTGATATTAAACTTGAATTGTGTTCTATTTGAAGATTTTCAATTTCTGTTCTTATTAAATTTGCAAATTCAATTATCTTTTTACCATCTAAAGTTGTTATGATTGCAAACTCTTCTCCTCCAAGTCTAAAGGCAAAATCACTTGCTCTACTAGATTTCTTTTTCAAAATATTTGCAACTTTTTCAAGAGCCAAATCTCCTTTTTGATGACCATAACTATCGTTATATTGTTTAAAATAATCAACATCAATAATTAAAAGTGAGAAGCAATTATTTTCTCTTTTTGCTCTGTTTATCTCTTCTTCAATTTTTCCATTAAAAAATCTTCTATTATACAGTTGAGTTAATTCATCTGTAATAGATAACTGTTCAACATATTTTTTATTTGTTATATTTGTTTGAATAGTTGTATATCCAACTATTTCATGATTTTCAAAAATAGGTTTTATTACTGTGTGTAGCCAATAAGTTTTTCCATTTTTGTTTATATTTTTAATTTCGCCTTCCCAAGTTTGAGCATTTAATAACTTTTCCCAAATATTTGTATAAAACTCATTTGAAGTATCTGGATGCCTTAAAAGTTTATGAGTATTTCCTATAAGTTCATTTTTTGAGAAACCTGAAACTTTACAAAAAGCTTCACTAACATCTGTAATAAGACCATTTTTATTCATTGAAGAAATAATTATATTTTCATTTATTATTTTTATATGCTCTTGAAGCTTTTTTTCTGTTTGATTTTTACTTTCTAAAGTTGTATTTAGATTGTTCGCAAGTGAAATAAACTCTTTGAATGTTAAATATTTTGTATCAATTCTTATATTTTTCATAGAGGCTTCTTCAAAAGCAACAGTAAAATTTTCTATATTATTTTTTAGATATTTTGATAGTTTTTTAGATATAAAATAGATAAAAGAGAATATAAATACAAATAAAATAAGCATAGAAACAATTTGATTGATTAGATTTTTTCTAAAAATTTGCTCATTTTTTTTGAGAGATTCTTCTACTTCATCTAAATATACACCAGTTCCTATAATCCAATTATATTTTTCATATTTTCTAACAAATGAAATCTTGTCATACTCTTCTTGTGAATTGAGTTTTTTAAATTTGTAGGTAAAAAAACCTCCATTAATATTTTTGATAGCCTCTAGTTGTTTTTTAAATAATTCAGATTGGGGATATTTTTTTGGTGTTGCTAGAAGTTCTCCATTATAAATTAAGGCTAGTGCATCTGTTGAATTTACAAATATATAGCCGTTATTTTTTAATTTATAAGTAGATAACCAGATTAAAAGATTTTGTTGATGCTCTTTTATCAAATCATCAACATTCTTTGACTCTTTTTGCTTTTCTAAAAGCTTTTTAAATGTTTCATTCTCTTTTTCTATAATTCTAAAAACAGTATCAATTTGTTCTTTTAAACTATTTTTTTGAAGTTCTAAAAAATCATTTTTTATTTGCTTTTTATCATTTTCAAAATTTAGATATTGAAAATAAATAGATATAAAAAATGTTAATAAAGTAGAAAAAAATATTATTCCAAGTAAAAAAGTATTTATAAACTTCGATAATTTCATCATTTATTCTTAATATTAATATTCATTAGATAGAGTATATCAAAAGATATTTATTTTTTGTATTAAGATTTGATTAATATTCAATTCATAATTTGTTAAAAGCCAAATGTAATAATTTCAAATATTAAATATAAAGGATTAAAAAATGAAAACAAAAAATAGAGTTATATCTGGGTTAATAATAAGTGCAATTTTGGCAAGTGGATTATTCGCTGTAAATGGTGAAATAGATAGAAAAGATGAAAAAAGAAAAGGTGAACCAAGTTGTATGATGGAAAAAGAAAAATTCCATAAAGGTGAAAGAGGACAAAGAGGTGAATCACATATTTTTGGGATATTTAAAGAGTTAAATCTTACTAGTGAACAACAAACAAAAATAGAACAAATAGTTGCTGATGTTAGAAAAAATGAAATAACACCTGATGTTGCTTTTACAAAAGATAGTTTTGATAAAAATAAGTTTATTTCTATGATGAATGATAGAAGAGATAATATGATAAAATCTCAAGCAGAAATTATGGAAAAATCTTATGCTATTTTAACAGCTAAACAAAAAGAACAGTTAAAAGTTTTAATGGATTTAAGAAAAGAAAGAATGGAAAATAATAAGGCTTTTTCTAAAGCTCTTTAGAATAGCAACTATTTAAAAGGAAAAATTTTGATAAAAATTGCAATGATAGAAGATGACTTAGAATTAGCAAATATTCTAACTCAATATTTAAAGCAATTTAATATAGAAGTTACAAACTATGAAGAGCCATTTTTGGCTCTTTCTGCTTTGAAAATCAATAAATATGATTTAGTGATATTGGATTTAACACTTCCTGGGATGGATGGATTAGATGTTTGTAAAAATATAGTTAAAAACTTTGATATACCAATTATTATTTCAAGTGCAAGAAGCGATATAACTGATAAAGTTACAGCTTTACAACTTGGAGCTGATGATTATTTACCAAAACCTTATGACCCAAGAGAGTTAGAGGTGCGAATCAAAACAATTTTACGAAGATTTAATCACTCAAATATTCAAGAAGAAGAGAGTAAAAATAAAATTTTTGCTTTTGATGAAGAGAAAAAAGAGATTACAAAAAATGGGAAATATATAAAACTAACAGCTGGTGAGTATGAAGTTTTATTGCTTTTACTAAAAAGAGAAGGTTTTATAGTATCAAGAGAAGATATCTTTGAAAATTCTGATATTTTAAATCAAGATTATGAAAGTTCAGGTTCACTAGCAGTCATCATAAATAGAATTAGACATAAAATAGAAGAAAATCCAAAGGAACCAAAATTTTTGCATACTATTCGTGGATTGGGGTATAAATTTATACAATGAATAAGCAATCAATATTTTTTACAATTTTAGTAAGTTTTTTAATCTCGATTATTTTAGTAATAATTAGTTTTTTGGTATTAATAACACATGATTATAGGATGAAAGAAGGACGACTTTTAGATAAATATCATCCCGTTTTAAGACTATTGAATAAAAAGGATTTTGTAGCAAATGAATTTTTACAAAAAAATCTTGAAGAGATGAATTTTAAACTTGTTGTTGAAAAAAATGAAATAGAAGATATTTTAAATAATTCAAAAGTAAAAATTTTGATACAAAAAGAACATCCTTTAAAAAACGATGATATATTTAGAATTTTAAATTTAGATGAAAATAACTATTTATATCTATCAAAAAGAGGAAATCTTTTGCTTATAAAAGATGAAAATCCTTCAAATGAGAGTAATAGTTATATTTATATTATTTTGGTGTTTTCTTTATTATTTATAACTATAGTTTTGGTTTATATTGTAACTTTAAAAAAATTAATGCCCTTGAAAATTTTAAAAGATAAAGTAAAAACTTTAGGAGATGAAAACTTTGATTTTGAGTGTTGTGATTTAAAAGGAAAAGATGAAGTCTCACTTTTGGCAAATGAGTTTAAGAAATCAGCATTGAAACTAAAAAGTTTAAAAGAAGCTAGAAATATTTTTATTAGAAATATTATGCACGAACTAAAAACGCCAATTACAAAAGGAAAGTTTTTAACACAACTAGAACTTAATACTGAAAATAATGAGAAATTAAAATCAGTTTTTAATAGACTTGAATCTTTGATAAATGAGTTTGCATCAATAGAAGAGTTAATTTCTTCAAATAAAAGCATAGAAAAAAAGTTTTATTTTTTAGATGATATTATCGATAATGCAAAAGATATTTTAATGGTAGAAGATGAAAATGTTATTTTGGAGTATGAAAATCAAAAATTCGAAGTCAATTTTAAACTTTTTTCAATAGCTATAAAAAATTTGATTGATAATGGTATAAAATACTCTTTTGATAAAAAAGTAACTATAAAATCGCAAGATGAAAATATAATATTTGAAAATAGTGGAAAAGAATTAAAATATCCTTTGGAAAACTATTTTGAACCGTTTTTCTCAAATGAAGACAAACAAAAAGACTCTTTTGGTTTAGGGTTATATATAATTCAAAATATTTTAAAAGCAAATAGTTATACTTTGACCTATGAATATGAAAATCAAATAAATAGATTTATATGTAAAAAGGATAAACAATCTACGATATAGCAATAATTGGAGCAGGGGCTAGTGCCTTGATGTTGGCTTCAAATTTGGATAAAAAAAGATTTGAGAATATTTGTATCATAGATACAAATGCAAAAATTGGCTCAAAAATAAAGGTTTCTGGTGGAGCTAAATGCAACATCACAAATGAACTTGTAACTGCTAATAATTATTTAGGCGATAGGGATTTTGTAAAAGAGTTATTAGAAAAATTTTCTAAAAAAGAGTTATTAAATTTTTTAAATAAGAATGGTGTAAATCCAAAAATAAATCCAAAAATAGTAAAAGGTACATATTTTTGTGATTCTTCTCAAGATGTGATTGATATGTTTACAAAACTTACAACTCATGTTAAGAAATATCTTAATACAACAGTTACAGACCTTGATTTTGATAAAAACTTTAAAATCAAAACAAATAGTAAAATAATTGAAGCAAAAAAAGTAGTAGTTGCAACTGGAGGATTATCTTATGCTATGCTAGGAGCTTCAAGTATTGCTTTTGATATAGCCAAAAAGTTTGGACATACTATTTCAAAACTTGAACCTGCACTTGTTGGATTTACTGTTCAAAAAGAGCAATTTTGGTTTAAAAATCTTTCAGGTATTTCTATGCCTGTACATACATTTGTAGAAGATAAAACTTTTGAAGGTTCACTTTTATTTGCTCATAAAGGTTGCTCTGGTCCTGTAATTTTGACAAGTTCTTTATATTGGAAAAAAGGGAAAATGGCTATTGATTTTTTACCAAAACAAAAGTTGGAGAGTTTTTTAACTGGAAACAAAATCATCTCATCAGCTTTACCACTTCCAAAAAGATTTATTCAAGAATTTTTATCAAGCGTCGAACTTGAAGATAAAAGTGTATCAAGTTTAAGTAAAGAAGAAAAAGATAAATTAAAATTATTAAAATATTATGAGTTTAGTCCAGCTGGTAATTTTGGATATACAAAAGCAGAAGTTACAAAAGGCGGAATAAACACAGATGAAATAAATCATGAAACTTTTGAGAGTTTAAAGCAAAAAGAGTTATATTTTTTGGGTGAATGTTTAGATATTACAGGGGAACTTGGAGGTTTTAATTTTCAAATTGCTTTTAGTGAAGCCTTTGTTTGTGCAAAGGAATTAAATAAAAAATAAAAATTATTTTTTCATAAGAATTTTATTATTTTTTAGATAACATAACAAACATCACCCTAAAATAAAAGGTTAGATATGTTTTTTGGAAATAAAAATTTAGAAGAAAAAGTAGCACTTTTAGAAAGAGAAATAGAAGATTTAAAAAATCAACTCCTTTTAAAAGACCAAGAAAAAGAGGAAATAAAGAGCAATATTTCTAAGCAATTAGAAGATATTTCATCAAAAGATGAAAAAAATATTCAACTTTTTAAAGAAATTGCTTCTGTTTCTCAAGAAGAGGGATTGGTTGTTTTTGATGATAAAAATCAACTTTTTTTCTCAAATAATCTTGCAAAATCAAATATAAAAGATTATTCTGTTGTTTTAAATGCTGTTTTAGAAAATAGTTCACGATTGATTATGGAAGATTGTGAGGCAAACATAGTAGTAAAAAATTATGAAAATTACAAAATAGTTTCATTGCGAAAAACTTCTATTCATGATAATAAAAATGGTGGATTACTAGATAGGCATAATAAAAATATGACTAATTCTTTAACTAGTACTCAAAAAGCATATTTATCTTTACTCGATGAACTTCAAGAAATGACAAAAGAGTCTAAAGAGACAGCAACTGGTTCAACTCAAGGATTAGAGTTAATCCATGAGATAGTATCTGATACAAATAATTTGCACAAAGAGATTGAGCTGGAAAATGAAGTTGTAACTTCATTGGTTTCTAAAAGTAAAGATATTTCACAAGTTATTAATATAATTCAAGAAATAGCTTTTCAAACAAATATTCTTTCATTAAATGCAGCTGTTGAAGCAGCAACTGCTGGAGAAGCTGGAAAAGGATTTGCAGTTGTTGCAGCAGAAGTAAGAAATCTTGCAAGTAGAAGTGCAGAAGCAGCAAAACAAATTAAAGATGTTGTAAATTCTATTCAAAATGAAACTGGAAAAATCAAAGATAGCTCTGAAACTGTTGCTTTTGTTGTAAATGAAACAAAAACAAGAATTAACTTATTGAGTAAATTGATGAATACATTCCAACGAAATTCAAATAGATCAGTTTATGAAGTTGAAAGTATTTCAAATAAAATATTTATAAACCTTGCAAAACTTGACCATGTTATTTATAAAAACAATTTATATCAATTACTTTTTGGTGGAGAGCATAACTTTAATCCTGTTGACCATCATAATTGTAGACTTGGAAAATGGTATGACACAGGACTTGGAAAAGAACAATTCAGTTGTGTACCATCATATAGAGGTTTAGATAAATACCACCATATTGTTCACCATGAAGCAAATAGCTTAGCAAAAGAGTGTTCAGGGCATAATGTTTCTTGTTCAAAACAGTTAATTGAAGATAAAATTGTATTGGTTGAAGATGGAAGTGAACAAGTATTTATTTATCTTGATAGAATTTTAGAAGAAAAAAATGATTTAATTATGAAAGAAGCGGCTAAAAAATTATTTGAGGAAGGAAATTAAAATGAATAATGAAAAATACTCTATAGCTATAATTGATGATGAAACAGAAATTTTAAATGTTTTAAGTAGATTTCTAGTTAGAAACCCAAATTTTTCAGTTAATACTTATTCAAACCCTATTAGCGCATTAAATTCAATAGAAAATACAAAAGTAGATTTGGTTCTATTAGATATTATGATGCCTCAAATGAATGGATTAGAGGTTTTAGAAAAACTTAAAACTAAAAATCCTGAACAAAAAGTAATTATGATGACAGCATATTCAACTTTAGATAAAGTTTTAAAATCGCATAAAGAGGGTGCAACAAATTATGTAATGAAACCTTTTGATTCTCTACAAGCTTTAGAAAAGAAAATATTAGAAGTTTTAAAGTCATAAAATAATGAATAATAAAAACCTAATTATTAGGTATATTTCTTATTTTTTTATTTCTTCATTTTCTTTAGTATTAATTATTAATATATTCAAACAAAATGAGTTAGAATATTCTTTAAATGAATATGAGAAATTTATTAGTAAAGAGTATTCTAAATATTATGATGAATATAAAAATAATTCTGAACTTATATATTTTAATGAGTTTATAAAAAATAAAGAACTTATTAAAATTTTTAAAAATATCAGCCAAAACAATATTGAAAATAGTAAAAAAGAGTTAAATAAGAGTTTTAAAGATAGTTTTAGTTTTTATAAGACTTTAGATGTTTTTAATATTAGTTTTTATTTACCTACAAATGAGTTTTTATTAAGTATGGAAGAAAACTTTAAAGATAGTAATATTTTAAATATTGTTGATAAAGTAATTGTTGATAAAAAGGAGTTAAATAGTTTTAGAATTTTAGATGACAAATATTATTTAATATTCTCAAAACCTATATTTGATGAAAACTTAAAATTTTTAGGAGTTATAAATATAGAGTTCGATTTTGATTCATTTTTTAATGAAAATAATTTATATATTAAGGCATTTAATAAAACAAAAGAGACAACTATATCAAAAATAAATAACTATTTTAACTTACTAATTATTTTAATTATAAGTGTGAATGCGTTTATATTTTATTTCTCTTTTAAATTAAGATATTTTAAAGTACAAAAATTAATTGTTGATAAAAAATATCAGGAATTATATAAACAAATTGATGATTACATAATCATGGTTGAAACAGATTTAGAAGGCGTAATTACCTATGCTACAAAACCTTTTTCTAAGATTTCAGGATATTCAAGAAAAGAGTTAATTGGTAAAAATATAAATCTTTTAAAACATCCAGATGTTTCTCAAGAATTTTTCCAAAAACTTTGGAATGAACTAAAGGTAAATAAACTTTGGGAAGGTGAAATAAAAAATCAAGATAGATATGGAAATTCATATTGGATTAAAGGAGTGATTTTTCCTAAATATAATTTTGATAATGAAATAGTGGGATATATTTCAATTCGAACAAATATTACAGATACTAAACAGTTAGAAAAAATAAATAAACTTTTAAAAGAAGATTTATCAAATAAATTAAATGAGATAAAAATAAAAGATAAAAGTTTAGTTGATAGTACAAAAGTACAACTTATGTCAAAAATTCTCGATTCTTTAGGGCATCAATGGAAACAACCAATTTTGAATATCTCTTCATTGATTTATAATTTAAAATTACTCTTAAAAGATGAAGAAAATAATAAAGATAAATTTGAATTAATTCAAGAAGCAGAATTTGAATTAAAAAATTTATCTGAAGTTTTAAATGAGATAAAATATCTTTTCCAACAAAATCAAGAAGAAAAAACAAATTTAGTTGATGTAATAAGAGAATCTGTCTTAGTAATACAAGAGGAACTTAAGGCTAATAATATAAAAATAAAATATGATTCAAAAAATGAGATTTTTACAAACATAATGTTTAATGAATTAAAAAATATTATTTTAAATATGATAAAAAATTCTATTTTACAAACAAAACTAAGTAAACAAAGTGAAGTTACAGTAATAATTAGTGTTTCAAAAGAGGATTATTTGTTAATTAAGATTGAAGATAATATAAAAGAAAATGATGAAAATATCTTTAAAAAT
>ERZ724515.441-NODE-441-length-16197-cov-12.322327_pt1 | contig 16197 bp, 16 predicted proteins | sample MGYA00376048_ERZ724515 | MGnify/ENA primary metagenome ERZ724515 (study PRJEB28724, sample SAMN07190885) | wastewater metagenome | isolation source: influent of sewage treatment plant in Hong Hong | place: Hong Kong | collected 2016-03-17 ... | reverse complement strand
GAGAAGAAATTAGCTGTTTGCAATGGTTTGAATTTGCAAGTGGCTCTTAAAAATATATTTTTAAAACCTTCATTATCTTTTTTTAAAATATTATCATTTATAGTTTTTATATATAAATTTTGCTCTGTAATTGAATTTAAGAAATAGTTATAATCATTTCCCAAAATATTTCCTGCTTCTAAAATATTTTTAATATAATTTTGTTCTTTAAATGATTTTTCTATTAATTGATTAAATGCTATATAAGCTTGAGAATATTTTGATAAATTTCCAATACTTGAATAAGTTATTAATTCATCAATGAAATGGCTTAATGTATTTATTTGAAGCGTATAATTCTTTTCTAACTCACTTTTAGTAATTTGTGATTGGCTATTTTTTTCTCTTGTTTGTTGAATTAAATTTATATTTTCTTTGAATTCTAAAACTTTTTTTATTTCATCTTCATTGAATGATAAATTATCAATAGATTTATTCAATTTTATAAGTTCTTCATCACTCTTTTTTATTTGATTAATTAACTCTTCACTATATTTTTTACCATAATTATCTAAAAAAAGTATTGCTATATCTCTTTCTTTTTGCAAATTATGAATCAAAGCTGAAACATTTTGTAAAAAATAAAGATACTCTAAACTATTATCCATTTTTTCACTATTCTTATATTTATCCCAAATTGACATAAAAGATAAGATTAATATTGTAAAGAGTGGAAGTATTAATACAACAAAAATTTTATTTTTTAGTTTTAAATTGTTCATTCTATACCTTATTTTAATTTTTTTGCAATATATCTTCCAATTCTTACAATATGGTTACAACCTAAGAATAGTGACCAATTTGTAATATAATGATTATTTCTTAGTTATTATTCAAAGTTTAATATCTATAAAGATTATTTGATTATAATTTTTAAAAAATATTAGGAGTTAAAAATGTTAAAAGAGTTTAGAGATTTTCTTATAAAAGGAAATGTAGTTGATATGGCTGTTGGTTTTATTTTCGGTGCTGCATTTGCAACACTTATAAAATCACTTGTTACAAATGTAATAATGCCACCTATTGGATTATTATTAGGTAGAGTTGATTTTTCACAACTATTTATCTCTTTAGATGGAAATTCTTATGCAACACTTGCTGATTTAGAAAAAGTTGGAGCACCAGCGATTAAACTTGGTGTTTTTCTAAATGATACTATTTCATTTGTGATTTTAGGATTTGTTATGTTTATGTTTATTAAATCATATAATAAACTAAAAAAAGAAGAGGTAGTTACAGAAAAAGCACCAACAACTAAAGTTTGTAGTGATTGTGCTATGGAAATTCCAGTTGCTGCAAAAAAATGTGGACATTGTGGAAATACTGCTGTATAAAATAAAAAAATAGCTACTCAACTTTTGCAGAAAGTAGAAAATTATCTACTTACTGCATATAAATTATATTTTCTTAAGAATTTCATATCTTCATCATTTTTCACATTTTCAGCTAAAACTTTTATGTTAAGTAGAGTTGCTAATTCACTAATTGATTGAATAAAGCTTTGTTTTGAATAATCTTTATAAACATCATTTGTATAATCTCTAGCAAGTCTTATATAATCAAGATTGAAATCTTTTAGATTACTAAGAGGTATAAATTTAGACTCAAATCTTTTTATAATCACTTTTGCACCGCATTGGTGAATTTTGTCTGCAAAGAATTTAAATTTATTTGCATCTTTAGCAACAGCATAAGAAGTTACTGAGAATATAAGTTGTGAAGCAATATTTTTGTTTTCAGCAATTTTCTTTTCAATCCAAAAAATAAATCTATCATCACTAATAGATTCCAATGAAAGATTTATTGCTATACTGTGTTTTATGCCATTCTTAATTATATCACTCATAACTCTTTCTGTAACTTTTTCATCAAAATCAACTATTTTCTCATATTTTTCAGCAATAGAAACAAATGTTCCAATAGGAATATCATTTCCATCTTTATCTTTAATATTTGTAAATGCTTCTTGCATAATTATTTCTTTAGTTTCACTATTTAGAACTTCACTATCTCCAATATAATTTACATTAAATTTAGAATTATTTATAATATCAAAAACTAAAGCTCTCCATGATTCCATATCTCTTGAAAGTTCATTAGTATCAGTTATAAAAAATTCATTTGTACCAATCAAAGTAGCTTTTTCATATGCTTGAGTTGCACTTTGTAAAATTTCTGGAATAGTTCCAATCGGATTAAATGGAGTTCCCCCAATATGTACAATCTCTTTTTTATTAAATTCATTTGATAATATTTCAAACTCTTTTTGTAGTAGTTTTGTATAATTTACTGCATCTTCATAAGTAAAATTTCTAGTAATCAAGGCAAATTCTGAACCAAAAAATCTATAAGCATCAGTTTGTCCATCTTCTTTTAATTTTGTTTGCTTTAAAATTTCTCCAAATTTTTTGATAAAATCATCTACTTCTTTTGTTGTATGCGCTTTTGCAAAAGAGGCTAAGTCAGCAATTTTTATTATAAAAATATAACCCATAGATTTATTTATAAACATCTTTTTCATATCTGTTTCAAAATTTTGTTTTAAACTAAGTCCAGTTAAATCATCACTAGATAGTTTTTTACTTAAATTTTCAAGAGTATGATTTAATCTATTTATTACAGCTTCTATTTTTGTAGACATATCATTAAAAGCAATCGCAACAGCTTTTATTTCAGTAGTCCAAGGAAGTTCTTCTATTGTTCCAAATTTTCCACTTGCAATACTATTTGCTAATTTTTCTAATTTTTTGAGTGGCTTTAAAATAAATTGAACAAAAATAAATAAAATTATCATAGAAATAACAAAAGCAACTGTTGCATATATAATTGCACCTTTTGCTTGGTCATAAAGTTTCGCATAAGCATCTCCAGCATTTGCACTAACATAAATTATTGCTGTTGTTTGCCAACCATTACTTATTTCACTTGAAGTCTCATTAAGCTCTAATGGAATTAAATTTATAAACCATTGAGGTACATACTCAAATTTTTCTTCTCTTGATACTTTTACTAAAACTTTATTTACAGGTAATGAAATGCTTTTTTCAATTTTATTTCCATTAATATTTTTTGCCGTAAAAGAGATTATTAAATCATTATTTTTAAAATTCTCATTTGGAGTAAAAATATAAGTATTTCCAATATCTGGAGTTAAAGATTGTTTTTCATTGAGTTCTTTAATTGGATTTTCCAAAGCATTTAACTCATTTTCCATACTAGAAATTGAAGTTAATACATCTATCTTTCCTAGTTTTTCATCAACTTTTACATTAATAATTTCCCATTTATCAGTTTGTAAATCTTTAAAATCTTTTATTAAATCACTATCTTTAATAGAAAAATAAGCATCTTCTAATCTTATTTCTTTATAAAAACCTCTATTAGCAATAGCATTTATAGTTGATTCTATTTCAGGGTCAGTTTTATCTTTTAATAGATTTTTTAGACTCATTCCTAAAGAAGTTGCAGTATCTTGTGCTTTAGTAACTGATTCAGTTTGTAAATACTCTTTAGTATTTTTAACACTAATAATAAAATTACCTGTAAAAATCATAAAGAATATGATTGATATGAGTATATATAACTGTTTAGATAAAGACATTTTTATTCCTTTTTTAAAATCTTTCCATTAAATCTTTCCAAGATTTAAGATTATTATCACCAACTCTTGCTTCACCTTTTGTTTGAGCTTGCCATAATCCAGATGTATTAAAACTATAAACTGGTTTTAAGTCAGTTCTTTTTGAAGCTACTTGTAGTGTTTTATCAATATTATCTAAAACTATTGGTTCCATACCAACTTTATGGTAATAAGTTAAAACCATATGTGCTTCTTCGTAAGCTGTATTTGTTTTTTGGTAAGATACATAAGTAATTCTTAGTTTTTCATCAGGTATTCCTAATTTAATTAAAGAAAAATATTTTGCAATAGCATAATCTTCACAATCTCCACCACCTGTTCCCATAAACTCAAAAGGAGTTGCCCAATAATCTTGCTTTTTCCAATGAACTACATCTGTTTTGTATGGAATTTGATTAAAAAAATCATTTACATTCTTGATTTTATTTAAAATATTTTCATTTTTTGATGTTTCGAGCATTGAATCCCACTCTTCAACTATTTTTCTACCTTGAGAACCAAATTTATTCTCAATATTTTTTAGTTGATTCTCATCAATGTTAAAAGTTTTTGAAGCTGTTGAAAAAAGAGAAGAAAAGAAGATAATAACAAAAGATACTAAAAATATTTTTTGCATTTTATCTCCTTTTTTTTACCTTATAATAGCGGAAATTGTGTTAAAAAATAAATATTATTTTAAAAGATTTTTCACTTCTTCTTCTGAAATTATTTCGCTATCATATTTTATAGCAATAATATTTTCACTATTATTTATATACCATTCATCAATAGCATGATTTGTTAGATTCCCACTATTTTCTAAGTGATATTCATCTAAACTTAAATAAATAAACTTTTTCTTAGCTGGATTTGGCATTGTAATAATCAAAACTGCCCATAAAATACAAACTATTGCAATAACAATTACTAAAGTTTGCATAGATGCACTTTCATAAAATGCACCACCAAGAAGTCCACCTAAAAATGTACCAACATAACCAGCAGAGGTAAATATTCCTAAAACTAAACCTCTTTGATGAACTTTAGCAAATTTTGCTGCAAGTGATTGCATAATTGGTTCGTGCATATTAAATCCAATAAAGAAAATCACAACACCAATAACAAAAATAGTTGCATTTGAACTAAATCCAATAAGTAGATATGAAACTCCAAAAAGAATAATTCCTACAAGTAAAATCTCTCTAAATTTTCCTTTTTTTTCAGCAATAATAGCAGCAGGTGCCATAGCAAAAATTCCTAAAATCATAGCTGGAAGATAAACTTTCCATAACTCTGACATTTCCCAATTAAAATGTTTCATTAATGTTATTGGAATAATCATAAAAGCAAAAGTCATTAAACCTTTTTGCAAAAAGTTTGTTATGTTCATTTTTATCAAGTTTGGATTTCCTAGAATCTCACCTAATTTAGCTTTTTCTTTATAAGTATGCGTTATATGAGGTGGATTTGGAACAAGTTTTATTAAAACAAAAATAGAAACTAAAGCCAAAATAAGTGTCACATAAAATAGTGATTCAACACCAAAAGCAGCTCCAATAGTAGGACCAGCAACCATTGAAATAGCAAATGCAAAAGCAATAGATGAACCCATTAAAGCCATAGCTTTTGGTCTTTGTTCTTCTTTTACTAAATCACTAATCATTGCAGTTACAACTGCACCAATAGACCCTGCACCTTGTAAAAGTCTTCCAAAAATTAGACCATAAATATCTGTTGAAACAGCACAAATAATTGAACCTATTGCAAAAATCAATAGACCAAAAACAATAGTACCTTTTCTTCCAAATTTATCACTAATTACTCCAAATGGAATTTGGAATAACATTTGAGTTAGGGCATAACCACCAATTACAATTCCAACTAAAGTTGTCGTTGCACCTTCTAAATTTATAGCATATACTGATATTACGGGTAAAACTAAAAATAGACCAAAAAATCTTAGAGCTATAATTGCACTAAGAGGTAAAACTGATTTAATCATATATAATCCTAAACATATTATAATTTTGCGGATTATAGTTAAATATAGTTAATAATAGGTTGAAATTGTTTAAAAGGATAAGATTGATGAAAGTAGTACTAGCATCGGCTAATAAAGGCAAAATAGCGGAATTTGAAAAGTTAATGCCAAATGATGAAGTAATAGCATTTAGTGAAATTCTAGGAAAAATAGAAATAGATGAAGACCAAGATAGTTTCAAAGGAAATGCTATAAAAAAAGCTAGAACAATTTATGATTTATTGATTGAAAAAGGTTTTGATAAAAATGTTATTGTAATTTCCGATGATTCAGGAATCACTGTTCCAGCACTTAATAATGAACCAGGAATTTATAGTGCTAGATATGCAGGACTTAATGCAAGTGATAAAGAAAATAATGCAAAATTAATAGAAAATTTAAATAAACAAAATATCAAAAAAACACCTGCTTTTTACACAGCTTGTATAGCAATAATTTATAAAAATGAAACTTACACTGTTCATGGTTGGATGCACGGAAATGTTATAAATAAAGAGTTAGGAGAAGGCGGGTTTGGATATGACCCAATGTTTATTCCAACAGGTTTCAATGAAACTTTAGCAGAATTAGGATACGAAGCGAAAAAAGATTTTTCTCACAGAACTAAAGCTTTAAATTTGGCTAAAAAAGTTTTAGATGTTATTCTTTGAAAGATTTAATAAATTGCTCATGCAATGAAATATTATACTCTTTTGCTTTCACAAAAGTATTAATAGTAAAAGTAGAGTCATTTTTCTCTATTTTTGCATAAATATCAAACAAATCATCTTCTATCTCAAAATCATTTATTCCATTTAAATCAATATTCTTCAAATACTCTTTTAAAAAATTCTTATGATTTTTAGCTTGAATATACAAGTATTGATTTGTTAGATTTTCAGCTCTTAATGATTTTGTTTCTAAAATAAAAATACCTAAAACTGAAAAAAGAGTTATCAAAACTATTGTAATAAGTAGTGTATAAGATTTTTTCATTGGATAAATTCCCAATTTTGAATCATTTTATTATCTAAATTTATAAAAATAGTTACTTTATTTGTTGATTTATTTAGTTTAAACTCTTTTACATTTTTTAAAAGTAAAGAATTTTTAAAATAAAGATTTTCATTTGAAAAGCTAAAATCATCTATTTCATTTAAGTGTTTTTCGAAAAATATTTTAGTTGATAATAAATCTATTTTTTGGATTTCAAGTTGTTGATTTATCTTATTCTCAAAAAATAGCTCTTTAGTGTAAAGTGTAGAATAAATTATTACTATTGATGAAATAATTAAAGTTAAAATAATTTCAAGAAGTGTAAAACTATTTTTCATATTTAAATATCTTAATATCTTCATTTTCAAACAAATAGCTTGAAACTGTTATGTTTTCAATGGTATTTTTATTTTTTATAATTTGAAGATTTTCAGTTGTTTTAAAAAAATTTGAATAATCTTTTGTATCAAACCTATTTTCTAAATCATTCAGTAGCATATAGTTTTTTTGATTGTTTGTATCATGATAAGAGGAATAAAAAAATCCACTTACCACAATGCTTAAAAGAGTGATACTAACTAAAGTTTCAAGAAGAGTAAAACTATTTTTTACCAAGTTCATTAGCTTTTTTATGTGCTGATTCTATAGCTTTCATCATAGCACTTCTAACACCTGCATTTTCAAGTTCAGCATATCCAGCAGCAGTTGTTCCTCCTGGACTCATAACAGAATCTTTGATTATTGCAGGATGAGAGTGTTTTAATAAAGATGCTGTTCCACTAAATAATCCTTGAACTAACTGAGTACTTAAATGTCTATCTAAGCCCTCTTTTACAGCACCATCTGTTAAAGCTTCAGCAATTAGTGCTAAAAATGCTGGACCACTTCCAGCAACTGCTGTTGCTATATCAAGATGGTCTTCAGTGTTTACCCAAATTACTTGACCAATAGTTGAAAATATCTCTGTTGCAATAGTTTTTGCTTCATGATCTCCTGTCATTGTAGTCATAGAGTTTTGAACAGAAGCTGCAATATTTGGCATAGTTCTAATGTAGTGTTTTGCTTTTATATGTTTTTTCAAGAATTCAAGTTTTGTTCCAGCTAAAATTGATAATAAAGCATTTGCATTTCCACTTAATCTTGCTGAAACACTTTCAAGTGCATATGGTTTTACACAAAAAATTACTGTTTTTGCAGTTATATCTTCATTTTCATCTAATTGTTTTATTGTGATTTGAGGAATTCTTTCTTGAATAGCTTTTAATTTATCTATATCTCTTCCTATTATTTCCACTTCATGATTTTTTACTAAACCTCTTGCTAATGATTGAGCCATAATACCATTACCAATTAATGTAAGTTTCATTATATTGCCTTTTTTAATTATTTTACTAAATTATAGCAGATAATTCCTAAGCTACTATTAGATAGAATATCACTTTTATGAGAAAGGATATTTAAAAAATGAATAAAAGCTTTAAATTAAAAAATTTACTATTGATAGCTTGTGCTGCTTTTGTATTTACTGCGTGTTCTAGCAAAGATGAAGAAGAGTATAACAAACCTGCAATTTACTGGTATAACAAAATGCTAACACAGATTTCTTCAGGTGATTTAGATAAAGCTGATGATACTTATACATCACTTGAAAGTGAACATAGAAATACTCCTTTTGTTCCAACTGCTATGTTGATATTAGTTAATGCACATATTGACGAAGAAGAGTACGCTTTAGCAAACTTCTATTTAGATGAATATATTAAAAGATTTAGTTTAAGTAAAGATATTGATTATGCAAGATATTTAAAAATCAAAGCAAACTTTTTAGGATTTAAATATCAATTTAGAGATCAACAATTAATTGAAGATACATTGGCTCAAATTGAAGATTTTAAAGCAAAATATAAAAATTCACCTTATATGCCTTTTGTTGATACAATGAATTCAAGACTATTTATGGCAAAAGCTTCAATGGATAAAGAAATAGCTGACCTTTATGATAGAAGAGATAAAGAATTAGGAACAGCTTTTTATATGGAAAAAGTAAAAAAATCTTGGGTTAATCCAGATGAGATAGAACCTGTAAAAGTACCTTGGTACAGAGCAATATTTGAATAAATATGTATAATTTTTAGGAGATAATTAAAAAATGGAATTAGAAAATTATGATGAATTTCCACAAACTATACCTTTAATAATAGAAGATGATATATTTTTATACCCTTTTATGATTGCTCCACTTTTTTTAAGTAATGAAGAGAATATTAAAGCAGTTGAATATGCTATTGAACATAACAAACTTGTAATTGTTACTGTTTCAAAGCATGGTAAAGAGGGAAAACGAGAAGCAGACTCTTTTTATGATGTGGGAGTTGTTGGAAATATTATGAGAAAAGTAGCTTTACCAGATGGTAAAATAAAAGTACTTTTTCAAGGTTTAGTAAAAGGACATATTTCAGAATTCACAAAAGATGACTCTTTATTTGCTAAAGTTGATATTTTAAAAAGTGAACCATCAAATGAAGAGAGTATTAAATCAGTAATTGAAGTATTAATTGATAATGTAAAAAAACTATCAAGATTAAATGTAAAGTTTCCAGCTGATTTAGTAAAAACTATTGAAGAAAATGATGATGCAACAAGAATTGCAGATTTAATCTCATCTGTTTTAAAAGTAAAAAAAGATGAAGCTTACAAATTGTTTGCTCAAACAAACATAGAACAAAGACTGTTTGATATTATTGAAGTGATTAAAAAAGAGATTGAATCATTTAAAATTCAAAAAGAGATTACTCAAAAAGTAAACTCTAAAATAGAAAAAACTCATAAAGATTACTTTTTAAAAGAGCAAATAAAAGCTATTCAAAAAGAGTTAGGAAGTGATACTCAAAAAGATGCTGAGGTAAAATCTTATAAAAAAAGATTAAAAACCAAAAAAGAGTTTATGCCAAAAGAGGCTTATAAAGAGACAAAAAAACAGATTGAAAAGTTAGGAAGAATGAATCCTGATTCTCCTGATGCAAATCTTCTTCAAACTTATGTTGAACAAGTTTTAGATATTCCATTTGGAGATTATGCAAATGAGAAAATATCTGTAAAAAGTGTTGAAGAACAACTAAATAAAGACCATTATTCACTTGTAAAACCAAAAGAGAGAATCTCTGAATATTTTGCAGTTAAGCAATTACTTGAGCAAAGAAATATAGAAGATTTAAAATCAAAAGGTACAGTTTTATGTTTTGTAGGACCTCCAGGTGTTGGTAAAACTTCATTGGCAAACTCAATAGCAAAAGCATTACAAAGACCACTTATAAGAATAGCTCTTGGTGGTATGGAAGATGTTAATGAGTTAAGAGGTCATAGAAGAACTTATGTTGGAGCAATGCCAGGAAGATTAGTAAAAGGTCTTATTGATGCTAAAAAAATGAATCCAGTAATGGTTTTAGATGAAATTGATAAGCTAGGAGCAAATCATAGGGGTGACCCAACAGCTGTAATGCTTGAAATTTTAGACCCTGAGCAAAATCACGAATTTAGGGATTTATATCTAAATTTTCCACTTGATTTATCTCAAGTTATTTTTGTATCAACTGCAAATGATGCTAGAAAAATTCCAGCACCATTAAAAGATAGAATGGAGTTTATTGAAATCTCTTCTTATACTCCAAATGAGAAATATCATATTGCAAAAGATTATTTAATTCCTCAAGAGTTAGCGAAACATGGACTTCAAAAAAATGAAGTAAATTTAAGTAAAGCAACTATTGAATTAATTATTGAAAAATATACAAGAGAAGCAGGAGTAAGAAATCTAAGAAGAGTTTTCTCAAAATTATTTAGAAAAGTTGTAAAACAGATTTTAAATGACTCAACAGTTGAAAAAGTAACTATTGGAACAAAAGATTTAAAAACATATTTAGATAATCCAATTTTTGAAATAGACCCAGCTGATAAGAAAAATTCTATTGGAATTGCAAATGGTTTAGCTTGGACTTCAGTTGGTGGAGATGTTTTAAAATCTGAGGCTATTAAGCTAAAAGGAAAAGGTAGTTTATCTGTTACTGGAAATCTTGGTGATGTTATGAAAGAGTCTTCAAGAATCTCATACTCTGTTGTAAAACTTCTTATTGATAAAGGAACTTTAAAAATTGATGATAAAGTTATTCCAAAAACTCCACAAGAAGAAACAGATAAAGTAAAAGTTGATCCTAGTGAAGTTTATAAAAGATTTGATATTCATTTACATATTCCAGAGGGTGCAACTCCAAAAGATGGACCAAGTGCTGGAATTACAATGGCTTTAACAATGGCTTCAGTGTTAGCTGAGAGACCAATTAAATCTGATGTTGCAATGACAGGTGAACTTACACTTTCAGGTAAAGTTTTACCTATTGGTGGATTAAAAGAGAAATTAATCGCAGCATATAAAGCAAAAATGAAAAAAGCTTTAATTCCTAGAAAAAATTTTGAGAGAGATTTAGATGAAATTCCTCAAGAAGTAAAAGATGCAATGGAAATAAAAGCTGTTGATGTAATAGAAGATGTTTTAAAAGAAGCATTAGTTTAACTACTTTTTTGAAGCTAGAATAACTCTAGCTTCAAGCTCAATGAATACTTTCAAAGGTTCACAATCATGATAAATAAATTTACCAAAAAAGATTTCACTGCTACAAATATCTTAATCATAATTACTGTTTTAGTTTATATTGTTCAAATAAATATACCAAGTGGTGGATTATTACTTGGATTAAATCTATATTTTTTAATATATGATTTTTGGTGGCAACCACTTACAACTATGTTTGCACATGGTGGAATTGGTCATCTTGGAATGAATATGTTTGTACTTTGGCAATTTGGTAATCTTATTGAAAGAGTAAAAGGTGCAAAAGAATTAGTTTTTTTATATTTAATAAGTGGAATATTAACTTCTATTTTATCTTTTGCATATATATTTTATTTGGATAATCAAGTAAATTTAGTAGGAGCTTCAGGGGCTATTTGTGCCTTACTTGGATATGTGGCTTATTATGATAAAGCCCAAAGAAGCGGGATTATCACTTGGGTTTTACTAATCTCAGTTGCACCACTACTTATTGGGTTACCAATAGCTTGGTATGCTCACTTTATAGGTTTAATAGTGGGATTTTTATATGCAATGCTTAAAAGATAAAAGTTTATTTAAGTTATTTATATTATACTGCGTGTAAATTATTTTATATTAAAGTTAAAACAAAGGAATATTGATGTTTGGAGCCATTTCAGCTAAGGATTTAGAAGTTATTAATAATTATTTTACTCAATTCATTAAATTTATCTCTTATGATAAAAGTGAATTTGATTATATAGAATCAACAGGTAACACAAAAGTTGATGCTATGTTTAGAGAATGGAATGACGAAATAAGAATGATAGATAGAAGAAATAAAGATGATATGAAAGTTTTAGGAGAAATAGTTTTAACAGCTGATAAGGTTGAACAAGGTATTTATAAGACTAGAATAAAAGCTTCAAGTGACAATCCAACAATTTCAACTCTGAAAAATACTTTAAATAAAATGCTAGTAAGTTTAGATGATTCTAATTCAAGAGTTCTTAGAGTAGTTACTAGCTATACAAATGATGATTTCACAGATAGTATAAAAGTAGTAGATAACTATAAAGATGATATGAAAATGCTAATGGAGAGTATCAATCAATTAGGTAGTACATTGGCAAAAAATGCTAAAGCAAACTTTGTAAATGGTGAAACATTAGAAAGAAATGCACATGTAATGACATCATCAATGAATAGTTTAGCTTCAAAAGCAAATGAACAAGCTGCATCTTTAGAAGAAACAGCTGCTGCACTTGAAGAAATTACAAGTATTACAAGAAATAATGCACAAAATGCTGTAAAAATGGCAACTCTAGGACAAACTGTTAAGAAATCAGTTTATAGTGGAGAGGAATTGGCTAGTAAAACTGCTAATTCTATGGATGAAATAAATGAAAAAGTTCAAGCTATAAATGAAGCAATTACAGTAATTGACCAAATAGCATTCCAAACAAATATTTTATCTTTGAATGCAGCAGTAGAAGCGGCAACGGCGGGAGAAGCTGGAAAAGGATTTGCAGTTGTAGCAGCAGAAGTGCGAAATCTTGCATCACGAAGTGCAGAAGCAGCTAAAGAGATAAAAAATTTGGTACAAGAAGCAACACAAAAAGCTAATAATGGGAAAATTATCTCATCTGATATGATTGAAGGCTATAAAGAATTAAATGAAAATATTTCAGAAACTATCCATATTATTGAAGATGTATCAAGTGCTTCAAAAGAGCAAATGGCAGGTATTGAACAAATTAATGATGCAGTTAATATGTTAGATAGAGTTACTCAAGAAAATGCCTCTGAAGCTAATAATGTAAAAGCTATTGCAGATAATGTTTCTCAATTAGCAAATGATTTATTACATGATGCAAAAAATAAGAAATTTTAGTTAAGTTAAGGATAGTTAAATGTCAAATGGTAGAGAAACAGTATTAGATAAAAATGCTTTCTTAGTTAGTGAAACTGATGCAAAAGGTATAATAAAATTTGCGAATGAAGACTTTTGTAAAATTGCTGGTTATTCTTTAGAAGAACTAGTTGGTAAACCACACAATATAGTAAGACACCCTGAAATGCCTAAAAAAGCTTTCAAAAGTTTATGGGATACAATCCAAAAAGGTGAAATTTGGACAGGTTATGTAAAAAATGCTACAAAAGATGGTGGATATTATTGGGTATTTGCAACTGTTTATCCTTTTGAAGGCTCTGATGGTTCTAAAGGGTATTTATCTTGTAGAAGAAAACCAACAAGCCAAGAAATAGAAAAAATCCAAAGAGTTTATGACCAATGGAATAAAGAAGAGAGATAAAACAAGCTCTCTTTTGGTAAGCTTCTTGCATATATAAACAAATATTATCAAAAGAGAAAAATTATGAAATTAAATGAATTAAAACTTGAAGTTGATTATTTCAAGTTTGATGAAAAATACTATCACAAAGTAAATCCTACTCCACTAAAAAATCCTAAACTTGTATCATTTAATCCTCAAGCTTGTGATTTAATAAATCTTGATTATGAAGAGTGTAAAACTGCCAATTTTGTAGATTTTATAAATGGAAGTAAAATTTTACAGGGTTCAATTCCTTATGCAATGGCTTATGCTGGGCATCAATTTGGTTATTTTGTCCCCCAGCTTGGTGATGGTCGAGCTATAAATCTAGGAAGTATAAATAACTGGCATTTACAAACAAAAGGCTCTGGACTTACAAGATATTCACGACAAGGTGATGGAAGAGCAGTATTGCGTTCAAGTATAAGAGAATATATTATGAGTGAAGCTATGCACTTTTTAGGAATTCCAACAACTAGAGCTTTAGGAATAATTGATTCAGATAGTTTTGCCCATAGAGGTTGGGAACAAGAGTCTTGTGCAATAGTTTTACGAATGTCTTCTTCTTGGATAAGAGTTGGAACTTTTGAATTTTTTGCACGAAGTAGAGATAAAGAGACTATGGAAAAACTAGCTGATTATGTAATAGAACAATCATATCCTCATTTAAAAAATGAAGAAAATAAATATGAGAAAATGTTTTATTCTTTAGTAGATAAAACAGCTCAACTTTTGGCACTTTGGCAAGTTTATGGTTTTATGCACGGAGTTATGAATACTGATAATTTTTCAATAGCAGGATTAACCATAGATTATGGTCCTTATGCTTTTATGGATTATTTTGAAAAAGGTGCAATTTGTAATCATACAGATGAAGAGGGAAGATATGCTTATAATAATCAACCATACATTGCTAGATGGAATTTATTTGCACTAATTCCAACATTAAAACTAATTTGTGATGAAGCAAAACTTGAAACTTATATGAAAACTTTTATATCACAACATCAAAAAGTATATTTAGATTTGATGAATAAAAGATTGGGTTTAGATGCTTCAAAAAGTGGGAATTCTAATCTTCACTTGATTTTAGAACTTTTAGGTAGTTTAGAAAATGCGAAGATGGATTATAATGTTTTCTTTTATAGATTGACAAATTTAAAATCGTTTGAAAATATTAGTTCTATTTTAGATATAGCAGTTTTTCAAGAACCACTTAAAAAATGGTTTGAATCATATAAAAAAGTTTGTGATGAACAAGAGACAACTTTTGAGAGTAGATTTGAAATTATGAAAAAAGTAAATCCAAAATATATTATCAAAAATTATATGCTTCAAGAGGCAATAGAAAAAGCTCATGAAGGGGATTATAGTTTGGTTAATGATTTACTAAAAATTGCTCAAAATCCTTATGATGAACACATTGAATTTGAAAGATATGCAAATCCAACTCCTATGAAGTTTGCAAATATAAAGCTTAGTTGTTCTTCATAATGCAACATAAAATATTTGACATAAAGCTTACATTTTTAACATTTCTAGCTCTTTTTAGTTTGAGTTCAAATCCAGTTTTATGTCGAACGGCAATGATTACAAACCAAATAGATGCTATAAGTTTTACATTCTTTAGGATTTTATCTGGAGCTATATTTCTGCTATTACTCTATTTTTATAAAAATAAGAGCTTAGATTTAAATCTAAAAAGTAACTATTTAGCACCTTTTATGCTTTTTTTATATGCTATTACTTTTTCATTTTCTTATGAAAATATGGCTGCTGGAATTGGTACTTTAATTCTTTTTGCTGTTGTACAATTAACTATGATTTTGATGGCATTTAAACATAAAGAGAGTCTAACTTTTAGAAAAATATTTGGTGTGTTTTTAGCTTTTTTTGGACTTGTATATTTACTATATCCAAAAGATGATTTTTCAATATCATTTTTTCATACATTTTTAATGATAATTTCTGGAATAGCTTGGGCATTTTATACACTACTTGGTAAAAAATCTACAAATGCTTTTATTAGTACAAAAGATAATTTCTTTAAAGCTTCATTGATGGCTTTAGTTTTTATGGCATTTTATTTTAATCATCTGATTTTTGATAGTTATACACTATTTTTAGCAATAGTTTCAGGAGTGGTAACATCTGCGTTAGGATATGTTATTTGGTATATGGTAATACCTAAAATAGATATTATAACTGCAGGTGTTTTACAGCTATTATCTCCAGTTATTGCAATAGTTTTAGGAATAATTATTTTAAATGAGAAACTATCCACAAAGCTTCTTTTCTCGACTTTTATAATACTATTGGGAATATTCATAGCGCTATTTAGAAAAAAATCTAAATAGTATTTTATTTGGTTATAACTATTTCTTCATTTGGTTGTGAGAAATAGTAGCCTTGAGAATAAGTAATTTCTAGTTTTTCAATGAAACTTTGAACACTTTTATTATGAACAAATTCTGCAATGCAAGGAATATTTACATTTTTAGCAAAAAATGAAATAGCTTTTACTATTTCAAAACTTCTTTTATTTGTATCGCCAATTCGAAAAATAAGTGCAATTTTCAGAAGTAAGTGAAGAAGAGGTTAA
>ERZ724515.437-NODE-437-length-16220-cov-4.487782_pt1 | contig 16220 bp, 11 predicted proteins | sample MGYA00376048_ERZ724515 | MGnify/ENA primary metagenome ERZ724515 (study PRJEB28724, sample SAMN07190885) | wastewater metagenome | isolation source: influent of sewage treatment plant in Hong Hong | place: Hong Kong | collected 2016-03-17 ... | reverse complement strand
CTCATTGTTTTGATCATCGCGGACGATTCTCATGGTGCGGGATATCCAGATTTTCCGTCCGTCCCTTCGGTAAAACTGAATTTCCTGCCCCCGGACGACCCCTTCCCTCTGGACCTGTTCAATGACTTTTGTCCGATCTTCGGGATTGACGTAAATCCGCCGGGCAAGGTCGGACTGTGCATCAAGCAGTTCTTCCGGCGCGTCGTATCCCAGGATCCTCGCCATGGCCTGATTGGCCATGATGAATTTCCCTTCACATGTAGTCTGGTAGATCCCCTCCTGGGCGTTTTCAAAGATGGTGCGGTATTTTTCTTCGCTTGCGCGAAGCTCTTCCTGAGCCTGTCTTCGGTCGGTGATGTCCGTGATGAAGCTCAGGGAGGCAGGCACGCCGTCCCAGGTAATGATCCTGGCGTTGATTTGCAGCCACTTGACCGTCCCATTCGAGGTAACGGCCCGAAACTGATAATCGTTTTCCGGGATTTCCCCCTTCAATCTCATTTTGTGCCGGTTCAGAACGATCTTACGATCATCGGGATGGATAAAAGATATAAACGGGCGGGTGGTGATGACTTTTTTAGGGTATCCGACAATATCGGCGAGGGCGGCATTGGCAAACTGAATGGTCTCGTCTTTGGCAATCAGGATTCCCTGCCCCGCACTTTCAAAAAGCAGACGGTAATTTTCTTCGCTTTTCTGAAGCGCCGTTTCCACCTTCTTGCGGTGGGAGATGTCCATGAAGCTCCCCAGCGTCGCCCTTTGCCCTTCGTACGAGATGGGCGTGATGGTCTCCAGAGCCCACATGATCTCCTGGTGCTTCTTGACGAACCGGTACTCATAGGGTTTAAGGCTTTTCGTTTTGAGGCTTCGGATCGCTTTTTCCCTGACGGCCGCCCGATCCTCCGGGTGAATGTAACCCAGAGAACGGGTGCCGATCAGTTCCTTTTCGGAATAACCGGTCAACTTTTGGTACAGTGGGCTGACGTAGACAAACGTGCCGTTTTGAACGATGTAAATTCCGACGCCGGCGCTGGATAAAATGGCCTCGGCCAGAGATGAAAATTCGCCCTCGCCAAAAAGCTTTTTTTGGGTCGCCTTTGATGTTGGATTGCTGGACTCAGTATTCAAGAATTTCCCGCCTTATCGTGAGTGATTTCGAAAACATCATTTGTTCATCAATGGGGCTTTCATACACAGAATAATGCTTCATTTCAAGTAAAATACAGGCATTGACGGCCGGCCGGCAAAAGTGCTATTGAAACAGCGTCTGAAAACATCAACCGAGGAGGCGATCATGACGGTCAAAAAAGAAACCACCAAAAAACGCGCGGTCAAAAAAGCATCGCCTGCGGCAAAAAGGGCGGCAAAGCCTGACCTGAAAGAATTTCTGGAAGAGGTCCAGCAAAAAGCTTACGAGCTTTACCAGGACAGGCTCCGCTCCGGCGTTGCCGGCGACGAAATATCCGACTGGTTTGAAGCCGAAAAAGCGATCAAAGAAAAATATCATCTGTAGCGTTGTACTGATCCTGATGGAAACCACTTAATAACCGGGGTTGAAACGTCATGGACGCAAATCAAGAACAAGCGGACGGGCAGAATTACTACGGCTATGTGAAAACCAAGATTGCCACTGAGGTCACCCGGCAAACGCTGGTGCTGATCCTGGCGGGCGGCGAGGGATCCCGCCTGGGCGAACTGACCAAATGGCGCGCCAAACCGGCGGTTCCTTTCGGCGGCAAATACCGCATGATCGATTTTCCCCTGTCGAACTGCGTCAACTCCGGCTTGCGCCGCATCGGCGTTCTGACCCAGTATAAGGCGCACTCGCTGATCCGCCATTTGCAGCAGGCCTGGAGCTTCATGCGCGCCGAGATCGGCGAGTTCGTGGAGATCATTCCCGCCCAGCAGCGCATGAGCAAGGAATGGTATCGCGGAACGGCCGACGCGCTTTACCAGAATATCGACATCATTCACCGCCATGCGCCCGAATACGTGCTGGTGCTGGGCGGCGATCATATCTACACGATGGATTACTCCAAGATGCTGATGCAGCACGTCAATTCAAAAGCCGATATGACGGTGGCCTGCATCGAGGTGCCGCGCATGGAGGCGTGCGATTTCGGCGTCATGTCGGTCGATGAAAGCATGCGCATCTCCCGCTTCACCGAGAAACCGGCCGATCCGGAGGCCATGCCCGGCAAACCGGATCTCGCCCTGGCCTCCATGGGGATTTACGTCTTCTCCACACGCTTTTTGTACGATTCCCTGATCGAAGACGCCAGGGATGAAAACTCCGCCCATGATTTCGGAAGAAGCATAATTCCCCGCGCCATCCACAACAGCGTGGCCATGGCGTATCCCTACCGCGACGAGCAGGGCAAGATGGCCTACTGGCGTGACGTGGGGACCGTAGATGCCTACTGGAAGGCCAATATGGAGCTTTGCGCCGTCGAGCCTGAGCTGAACCTGTATAATCAGAAGTGGCCGATCTGGACCTACCAGACGCAGCATCCGCCCGCGAAGTTCATCTTTGACGACGAAGGACGGCGCGGCGAAGCCATCAACTCGCTGGTCAGCGGCGGCTGCATCATCGCCGGCGCCCGCGTCAAGCGCTCGGTCATCTTTTACGCGACCCGCATCGAAACGGGGAGCCTCGTGAAGGACAGCGTTGTTCTTCCCATGGTCGATATCGGGAAAAACTGCCGCATCACCCGCGCCATCATCGACAAGGGAACCCGCATTCCCGACGACACCGTCATCGGTGAAGATCCGGCCGAAGATGCCCGGCGCTTCCATATCAGTGATGATGGGATCGTGCTGGTGACGCCGGAAATGATGGGGCAGAACCTCATGTTCGGTGTCATCGCCATTTACTGATTTGCGGCGGGTGCGTCCACATGCTCCGCCCGAATTCGAATTTTACAAAAGCTGTTCAAAGTCTTCGGCAATGTCCTGAAGCTGATTTTCCGCCGTCTGGCGCGATGCAGCCGAAACCGCGTAGTAGATCTTGATCTTCGGCTCCGTCCCGGACGGTCGGATACAGAGCCACGCATCGGAATCCAGCAAGAGCCGGAGCGCGTCCGTTGACGGCGACTCCAGCGCAGACACGATGCCGTCCGGACCGGTTCGGGTAAGGGAAAGGTAGTCCTCCGTGCACCGGACGGGCAGGCCGCCGATCGCGGCAATGGGTTTGGCCCTCAGCCGCTCCATGATGCCTTTCATTTTCTCCATGCCGTCCAGTCCTTCAAAAGCGATGTTCTTCACGCTTTCCAGGTAATAGCCGTGCTCCCGGTAAAGCGCTTCCAGCGCGTCCGGCAGACTCCGGCCTCGGGCCCGGAAGAACTGGGCCGCCTTGCACAAGAGCAGCGCGGCGAGCGCCCCGTCCTTGTCCAGTGCAAAGGTGCCGGCGAGAAATCCGAAGCTCTCTTCAAACCCGAAAATAAACTCCGCACCCGTCGGTTCCTTTTGCACGATGAGTTCGGAGATGAAGCGAAATCCCGTCAGCACGGTGTGGCAGCGAATTCCATAATGAGCGGCGATCGCGTCCGCCATGCCGGTCGAGACAAACGACTTGACGATGTAGTCGGAGGCACGAAGCTCTTCCGACAGTCGGCGCTTTTCCAGAAGATAATGAATCAGCAGGCAGCCGATCTGGTTGCCCGTCAGCATCGTGTACGTGCCGTCCGGCCGTCGGACGGCGGCGCCCATCCGGTCCGCGTCCGGATCCGTTCCGATGGCCAGATCCGCCTCTATCTTTCCGGCCAGGGCGATGGCCATCTGCATCGCTTTCGGATCTTCGGGATTAGGAGACGCGACCGTCGGGAACGAACCGTCCGGCATTCGCTGCTCGGGGACGACAAACAGGTTGCGAATCCCCGCCATCGGAAACACATTTTCAACCGTGCGCAGACCCGATCCGTGCAGCGGCGTATACACCACTTTCAGCTCTTCGGCGTTTTCCGCTCCGCACAACCGGACCATCTGTTCATAATAGATCCGATCGATTTCCCCGCCTGTTTCGAGAATCCGCTTTTTTTCCACCCCTTCAGCATAGGGGATCCTTTTCACATCCGTGAAGGGATCCAGCTTTTGAATGCGGTCCATCACCGCGAGGCTCGCCTTCGGACCCAGCTGGCCGCCGTAGGCGGCATAAACCTTGTAGCCGTTGTACTGTCCGGGATTATGGCTTGCCGTGATCACGACGCCGCCGCTTGCTTTCAGGTGGCGCACGGCAAAGGACAGCTCCGGAACGCTCGTCAACTGCTTGAACAGATAAACCGTAATGCCGTTGGCCGCGAGCACGCAGGCGGTTTCCCGGGCAAATTCAAAAGAAAATTTTCGGGAATCATACGCGATAACCGCGGACGCCCCGGCACCGGTGGTGCTCAATAGATAATCCGCCAGTCCCTGCGTCGCCCGGCCGACGACATAGCGGTTCATTCGGGCAATGCCCGCGCCGATAACGCCGCGCAGTCCCGCCGTTCCAAACGGCAGGTCCCTCAGGAAACGGTCCTGAATCTGTGCGTCATCGTTCTGAATGGCCTCCAGTTCGGCCAGCAGGTCCGGTTCCGCAACGCATTCTTTCCAGCGCAAATAGGTTTCCCGGTACGTCATAATACCTCTCCCTTTTTGATTGGTTCCATCTCCAGGCTCTGTGCACCCTTCAGGCGATCTTCAGCCACAAGGCCCCGAGGGGATCCAGCGAAATTTCCAAAAGCGCGTCGATGAAAGTGAAGGACTTTTGCGTCAACCGGCAGGTGAACGTGCCGTTGAACAGAGGGCGAAGGCTTCGCTGATCCGCTTCGCAAAGAAGCGAATGCTTTCCCGAAAAATCAAAGACCACCAGCCGCCTCGCGTCCGAACGGTTGACCGCCATGAAATAGACGCCATCCTCGGCCGGCCGGCCCAGAGCGTCTTTTCCGCCGGTAATGTAGCGCAAAACGCCGAGGCAGTCGGCGTCGGGGGCGAAGTACACCACGCGGCCCGTTCGCAGCGCGTCTGCCGAAGCGCGGAGCCCGGCCAGCCGCCGGTATTCTTCCGTCAGGTCGTACGGCGCTTTCCGGGTAAAAGGCGCGCGGTTGAAAGGATCGAGAAATCCTGTCATTCCTTTTTCGTCTCCGTAATAGACGCAGGGAACGCCGGGGAGGCAGAACTGCAGCACCGCGGCCAGCCGCTGGCGCCTCGCGCCTTTTTTGTTCTGGCTGTCGCTGACGACAAAGGAAGCCTGCTGCTCCCGGGTCAGCTGATGAGGATCGATGCGCGCGCTGAGCGCTGTGCGCACACGCTCCACGTCGTGGGAGGAAAGCAGATTGGTCAGGGCGTAGTAAAGGGGAGCGGGATAATTGGCCGCCTGATCCACCAGGAAATGCTTCAGGTCAAAGGCGTCGGACTGGCCCTTCAGAAAAGCGATCAGGGCGCTGCGCAGCGGGTAATTCGTGACGGAGTCCAGAAGGCCTCCCAGCGCATAGCGCCTTTTTACGCCATAGCTGTGCTTCGTGGTCGCGTCTTCCCAAACCTCGCCGATCATCACCGCTTCCGGCCGGGTCTGTTTTGCGGCGGCGTAAATCTTCGCCAGGACGTCGTCGGGCAGCTCATCGGCCACATCGAGACGGTAGCCTGCCGCGCCCGCCTGAAGCCAGTGCTTCACGACGCTGTCGGAGCCGGTGATGACGTATCGCCGCCAGCCTGAATCCTGCTTGTTGATTTCGGGCAACGACGTAAACCCCCACCAGCAGCGGTATTGATCGGGATAATGCTCAAACGTGTACCACGTGTAATAGGGAGAATCCTTGCTGTTGGCGGCGCCCGGACTGTCATACGCTTTTTCCCGGTTAAAATAGATGCTGTCGGAGCCGGTATGGGAAAACACGCCGTCCAGAAGAATGCGCATTCCGCGTTCTTCGGCCGCACGGCACAGGGAGCGGAAATCCTCCTCGGTGCCCAGCACCGGATCGATGCGGAAATAGTCGGCGGTATTGTACCGGTGGTTGGAGGCCGCCTCAAAGATCGGATTCAAATACAACACCGTCACGCCCAGGCTTTGCAGATAGTCCAACGACGCCTCGATGCCGCTCAGCGTACCGCCAAAGTAATCACAGGGGTTATAGGCCGTCTCCCCCGGCAGCGGAGCATAGAGCGGCGGTTCGTCCCACGTGTCGTGTAAATAGACGCTGCGGCCCTTGGAACGATGATGCGCAATGCCCTTTTTTACCGTCGAGTCTCCTCCGAAGTGAAAACGATCTGGAAAAATCTGATACATTACGCTTTTCTGAAACCAACCGGGAACCTCAAAAGCGGCATCGTAAACGGTCAGCTGGTATGCGGGCGGCGGCGCGCTGTAAACGGCGCCGATGCCGCAGGTTCGTCCCGATGCAGCGCCGTAATAGCTGAGTCTTCCCCCCACGCGCACCATGAAATAATACCAGTACACATCGGGAATCGAAGGCGCTGTGATTTCCGTCTGCCAGGCATCGCCCGCAAGCCGCATCTGATGATCTTCGTGAAAGCCGTCTCCGATCAGGCACAGATAGACGCTTTCCACATTTTCCAGCTTTGTCCGAAAGCGCAGAACCACCGGCGTGCCCGTGACGACGGCCCCTGCAGGATCGCGGTATTCCGGCATCGTCGAATCATGCATCATTTCTTTTTTGTAGTTGATCAGCATCGCTGCCGTCCTTTTGCGCGCTTCAGATTGCGCACATCAGATGGGCCGAAGCCCCCAGATCTGACGGTTGTATTCGTCGATGGTCCGGTCCGCGCTGAAAAATCCCGCGCCGGCTGTGTTGAGCACGGCCCTTTTCGTCCAGGCCGGCTCATCCGTGTAAGCGGCAAGCACATTTTCAAACGCGGCGCGGTAAGGGTCAAAATCGTAGAGCAGAAAGTAACGGTCGGCGCGGTCGTAATCGCCGGTGAGCAGGGACTGGTAAATATCCTGAAACTGGTCGGGCGCGACGCCCGGCAGCGTTCCGTCCACCAAACGGGAAACGGCCGCCCGAATGTCCTCGTTGTGGTCAAAGAGATCCTTCGGGCGATAGCTGTTGTCGATTTCCATTCGGTCAATCTCGCCTGCGCTTGCGCCAAAAATGAAGATGTTGTCCCGCCCCACCCTTTCAAAGATTTCCACATTCGCGCCGTCCATGGTTCCGAGCGTCACCGCGCCGTTGAGCATGAATTTCATATTGCCCGTGCCGGAGGCTTCATACCCCGCCGTGGATATCTGTTCACTGATGTCCGCCGCGGGAATCAGGCGTTCGGCCAGCGAGACGTTGTAATTTTCCAGGAAAGCGACACGAATGTTGTCCCGCGTGCGCGGATGCGACTCCACCAGAGCAGCCGCGGCATTGATGAGCCGGATGATGCTCTTGGCCCGCCAGTAGGCCGGCGAAGCCTTGGCGGCAAACAGAAACGTCACCGGCCGGGGCAGCGCATACCCCGCGTCGGAGGTAAAGCAATTGTACAGATGAAGAATGTGCAGCACTTTCAACAGCTGGCGCTTGTATTCATGCAGCCTTTTGGCCTGCACGTCAAAGACCGAGTCGGGATCAAGGACAATGCCCTGCTGTTTGGCCACCTGTTCGGCCAGACGCCGCTTGTTGCCGCGCTTGACTTCCGCGAAATCGGCCAGAAACCGCGGCTTGTCGGCCAGCGGCCTGAGCCGCTCCAGCTCGTTGTAGTCCCGTAGAAATTTATCGCCGATATGGTCGGCAATCAACGCGCAAAGGGCGGGGTTCGCCGCGGCCAGCCAGCGCCGCTGGGTGATGCCGTTGGTGACGGCGGTGAATTTCCCCGGAAACATCACATAGAAATCCCGAAAGGTCCGCGTCTTCAGAATCCGGCCGTGAAGCTGCGAGACGCCGTTAACCTTGCGGCAGACCGCCAAGCAGAGATTGGCCATGCGGACTTCGTCATACGCGATAATGGCCAGACGGCTGATTTTATCGCGGTCCTGTGAAAAGACTTTCCAGAGCTGCCGGCTGAAGCGTTCGGATATTTCGGCGACAATCGCGTAAACGCGCGGCAGCATCGACTGAAAAACATGCTCGGGCCAGGCGGCCAGAGCCTCCTGCATGACGGTGTGATTGGTGTAGTTGAACACGCGGCCGGCAATGACGTTGGCGTCGTCCCATCCCAACCCCTCTTCGTCGATCAGAATGCGAATCAGCTCGGGAATGGCCAGCGCCGGATGCAAATCATTGATCTGAATGACGATTTTGTCGGGCAGCGTGTGCACGTCGCCAAAGCGCTTTTTGTGTTCGCGGACGATGCACTGCATCGTGGCGGAAGCCAGAAAATAATACTGCCGCAGGCGCAGCATGCGCCCGGTCATGTGGTTGTCCTGGGGATACAGCACCTTGGAAATCGACTCGGCCAGCTCTTTCTGGCGCACCATGCAGACAAAATCGCCCTTGTTGAAGGAGTGAAGATCAAATCCGGACGGACATTCCGCACGCCAGAGCCGGAGCGTCGCAGGCGTGTGGCTTTCATAGCCGATGACCGGCATGTCATGGGGCACGGCGAGTACGGTCTGAAAATCCCTGTGCTCGCAGGTCATTCCGATGTCAGTCCACACCTCTTCCACCGTGCCGTCAAAGTGGACCTCCACCTGTTCCTCGCGGCGTTCGATTTCCCAGATGTCGCCCTTTGCCGTCCAGTCGTCCGGAACTTCCGTCTGCCGCCCATCAACGATGTGCTGGCGGAACATGCCGTATTCGTAGCGGATGCCGTAGCCGGTCACCGGAAGATTCAGCGTGGAAAGAGAATCCAGAAAGCAGGCCGCGAGCCTCCCCAAGCCCCCGTTGCCCAGCGCCGCTTCCATTTCCTGCTCTTCGAGCTTTTCAAAGGGGTAGCCGATTTCAGCCATAACGGCCCGGTACTCCGTAAGCAGGCCGAGATTGATGAGATTGTTCACCAGGGCTCTACCCATTAAAAACTCCGCCGAAAGATAGCAGAGCGTTTTCTGCCCTTTCTTTTCAACCGTTTCGTTGGCCAGGACCCCCCGCTCCAGCATGATGTCGCGGACGCTCATCGCCGTGACCTGAAACATGTCCTCGTCCGAGGCGTTCTCCAGCGTGCGGCCGTAGTGCCGTTTCAGTTTCCCCTCAATAATTCCTTTTATTTTCGCAATCCTGTTTTTCACCTGTTCGCCTTTAATCATTGAATCGGAAGCATGGCCCGCTTCCTCCGGAATGGGGAATTCTTTTATTTTACGCCCCGGCGCCTGTCAATGGAAAATCCGCGGCTCATTTTCCGGCCGCATCCGCATATAACTTCGCGTAAGCAAGCGCGCTTTTTTGAAAACTCAAGTCCTGGCCCATCGCCCGCAGGCGAAGCGAGTCCAGACGCTCCTTGTTCTCATAGACCCCAAGTGCGTAGCGAATCGTATGAAGCATGTCGTGCGCATTGTAGTTTTCAAAAGTGAAGCCGTTGCCTTCGTCCGTGTATTCATTGTAGGGAAAAACCGTGTCCCGAAGCCCGCCCGTCGCCCGGACAATCGGCAGCGTCCCGTAGCGCAGCGCGATCATCTGCGAAAGGCCGCAGGGTTCAAACTGCGAGGGCATCAGGAAAAAATCGCATCCCGCGTAGATGCGGCGCGCCAGCGGATCATTGAACTGCGTCACGCCGACGGCCCTGCCGCCCGTCCGGTGCGCGGCCCCGCGGAAAAAGTGCTCATAGGCGTGATCGCCCGTCCCGATCAGCGCGAAACCTGCCCCCGCCGCGATGATTTCGTCGAAGACCCGCTGGACCAGGTCAATTCCCTTCTGCTTCGTCAGCCTTGTTACCATGCCGATGATGGGGGCGTCGAAAGGAAGGTTGAGGCCGAGCTCGGCTATGAGGGCCTCCTTGTTTTTCTGCTTTGCGGAAAGAGACGAGGCGTCATACGGATAGGGGATGAACGGGTCCGCCGCCGGATTGAAGGCGTTGGTGTCAATCCCGTTGAGAATGCCGGTCAGGTCCTCCGCCCGAGTGGCCAGAATGCCCTCCAGCCCCTCGCCGTAATAGGCCGTCAGGATCTCCCGGGCGTAAGTCGGACTGACCGTAACCAGCTTGTCCGCGTAAACGATGCCGCCCTTTAAAAAATTCGCGTCTCCGTGATATTCGATATTGTCCGGATGATAATAGCGGCTCTCGATGCCCAGCAGATGGGAAACGAAGCCGAAATGGAAGCGCCCCTGATAGCCGAGGTTGTGAATGGAGAGAACGGTACGGCATCGTCCCTGTTGCAGGCGGTCGTACTGGGTTTTCAGCAGCATGGGAATCATGGCCGTGTGCCAGTCGTTGACGTGCAGAATCCGGGGCGAAAAGCCGATCAGCGGGAGCGCCTCGATCGCCGCCCGCGAAACATATGCGTACTGTTCGCCCTCGAAATCGCCGCCGCAGTAAATGGCGTGTCCGAAGTAATGCTCGTTGTCGATGAAGTAAACGGGGATGCCCTCCCAGTCGAACTGCTCGACTCCCACATACTGGGCTCGCCCGCCGATGTCCACGCTGAAGCTGACCAGGTGGCGCACGCGGTCCCGGTACCGGTCCTTGATGATGCGATGAAACGGCAGCATCAGCCGAACATCGAATTCCAGCGTTTTCAGCTCCCTCGTCAGCGTCCCGATGACATCCGCCAGCCCCCCCGTTTTGGCAAACGGCGCGCATTCCGCCCCGATCATCAGAACCGAAGGCTGGGTCTTCATCTTTTTTTCAGCCGGAATTTCCTGCAATGCTCTGTTCATTCCAAACCCTTTTTATTTGAATCCAATTCAAAATAGACGGCCGCAAGCGGCGGCAGATCAACGGCCGCACGATACGGATGTCCTTCAAATTCTTTATGGACGGCTTGAATGACCCTTGCCGCGCCGTGCCCGCTTCCTCCAAACCTCGCCTCGTTGCTGCTGAAGACTTCCCGCAGCGCTCCTTTGGACGGCAACCCGATTACAAACCGCTCCACCGGCACCGGCGTAAAGTTGAAAGCGCACACGCAGACCTCTTCGGGGCGCGCGCCACGCCTCAGAAAACTCACGGCGCTCTGCTTTGCATTGTTCACATTGAGCCAGGCAAATCCGTCCCACCCGTCCTCGATTTCGTATAACGCCGGGGTGCGGGTGTAAAACTCGTTCAGCGCCTGTACGTAGCGGCGCATCCGGTCATGGCTTTCATAACCCAGCAGAAACCAGTCGAGTTCCTTCCGGTAATCCCACTCGATAAATTGCCCGAACTCGCCGCCCATGAAGAGCAGTTTTTTTCCGGGGTGCGCGTACATGAATCCCAGCAGCAGGCGCAGCGATGCGAATTTCTCGTCGTAGGCGCCGTACATTTTGCCCAGCAGGGATTTTTTGCCGTGAACCACCTCGTCGTGGGAATACGGCAGAATGAAGTTCTCCGTAAACGCGTAATGCATGGAAAAGGTCAGCTTGTTGTGATGGTGCCGGCGGAAGAACGGATCCATGGACATGTAGTCAAGGGTATCGTGCATGAAGCCCATGTTCCACTTGAACAAAAAGCCCAACCCTCCGTCGTAGGGCGGCTTGGTGATCATCGGGTAGGCCGTCGATTCCTCCGCGACAGTCATGACGCCGGGGTACCGCGTCAGAATCACGGAATTGAGCTTTTGCAGAAAAGCCGCCGCGGAGCGGTCGATATTGCCCCCGTCCTCGTTGGGAACAAATTCGCCCGGATTGCGGGCGTAGTCCAGATAGAGCATCGACGTGACCGCGTCCACCCGAATCCCGTCGATGTGGTACACGTCAAAGAACAACATCGCGCTCGAAACCAGAAAGCTTGCCACCTCGGGACGGGCGTAGTTGAAAATCAGCGTGCCCCACTGCGGGTGATCGGATTGCATCGGATTCTGATGCTCGTAGAGGCAGGTGCCGTCAAAGCGCGCCAGCCCGTGTTCGTCGCGGGGAAAATGAGCGGGCACCCAGTCCATGATCACGCCGATGCCTTTGGCGTGCATAACATCGACGAAATACATAAAGTCCTGCGGCGTCCCGTAACGGCCGGTGATCGCGTAAAATCCCGTTACTTGGTACCCCCAGGAATCGTCCAGTGGATATTCGGTGACGGGCATAATCTCTACGTGTGTGAAACCCATCTCGACCAGATAATCGGAAAGTTCATCGGCCACGCGACGGAAATCCGCGAATCGCCAATCCTCCGGCTTTCGCCATGAACCGATGTGCATTTCGTAAATGGAAACGGGCCTGTTCAGAAGGTTCTGTCCCTGTCGACGCTTCAAATATTCCGCGTCGTGCCAGTCGTATTTGCCGAGGCTCCAGACCTTTGAGGCGGTCGCGGGACGCACCTCGGCATGAAAGGCAAAGGGATCCGCCTTGAGCACCGTTTTTCCGTCGCAGCCGTGGATTGCATACTTGTAGCAGTCCCCATCGCGAAGGCCCGGCACGAACGCCGCAAACACACCCGAATCAAGGCGCTCCATCCGGTTGCGGGAAGCGTCCCAGCCGTTGAAGTCCCCGACCACACTGACCTCCCGCGCATTGGGCGCCCAGACCAGAAAGCGGTGCAGACCGGATTCATTCACGCGGTGGCAGCCGAAAGTGGCGTAGGCCTGCTGCGCCTCCCCGATATTGAAAAGGTAAATCTCGTCCTGTGGAATATCGTTTTTGATCATGACTTCACCGTCGCCTGCCGAACAGTTTTGTCAGACCGGCCAGTTTTTGCGCAAGCTCACCGTCCAGACTGTCCTCCGTCACACGCCACCGCCAGTTCCCCTGTGACGTCTGCGGCCGGTTCATGCGCGCCGAGGAAGGAAGTCCCAGCACATCCTGCATCGGAAAAATGCACACATCAGCCACGGAACTCATGGCCAGGCGAATCAACTTCCAGTGAATGCGCTCTTCGTTGACGCCGCCCAAGTAAGCATCCAGAAAATTTCGTTCGTCTTCGCCAAGGCTTTGATACCAGCCGAGTGTCGTGTCGTTGTCATGCGTGCCCGTGTAAACCACGCAGTTTTTCTCATACCGGTGCGGCAGGTAAATGCTTTCACCGTCCGGCGGAAAGGCGAAATGAAGCACTTTCAAACCGGGAAAGCCGGTTGCATGAAGCAGCTCGAAAACCTCGGGCGTCAGATACCCGAGATCCTCGGCAATCAGGGGCGGATTGCCGATCACTTTTTTCAGGCGGCGGAAAAAGTCGAAGCCCGGACCGGGAAGCCACTGACCCGATTCGGCGGTCTTCGCGCCGGCGGGAATCGCCCAGTAGGCTTCAAAGCCGCGGAAATGATCGATGCGCAGATCATCATACAAAGACAGTTGATGGGTGATCCTTCGCATCCACCATTCGTAACCCGTTTCCTTCAGCTTCTCCCAGTCGTAGAGCGGATTTCCCCAGAGCTGCCCCGTTGCCGAAAAGTAGTCCGGCGGGCAGCCCGCGACGCGCCCCTCGCGATCCAGAATGTCGCGGCCGACCCAGGCATCCGCGCTGTCCGGCGCCATGTAGATCGGCATATCCCCGATAATGCGGATCCCCTTGTTCCCGGCGTATTTCCGCAGCGCGTCCCACTGGCGGTAGAAAATGTATTGAACAAAGATGTGATAATCGATCTGCTCTTTGAGGCGGGCCGCGGCGTCCTTCAGGGCGGCTGGGTCCCGCAGGGAAAGCGCGTCGGGCCATTGATCGAAAGGCTTCATTTCATATTCGCCCTTAAGCGCCATATACAGCGCGTAATCGCGAAGCCAGCTTTGGTGGCGCTTTCGAAAAGCTTCCAGCCCGGCGGCCAACCGTCCGGCGCCGTGGCGAAAAGCCAGTTGGAGCGCCTGCGGCCTGCCTAAGTATTGCGCGTAATAATCCACGGAATCCGGAGCGCCCGCAAAAAGACTTTCACAAAGGTCCAGCGCCTCGGGGGGCAGCAGGCCTTCTCGATGCAGATCCTCCAAATCGATAAAATACTGATTGCCCGCAAAGGCGCTGAACGCCTGATACGGAGAATCGCCGAAACCCGTCGGTGAGATAGGCAGAATCTGCCAGTAGGCCTGTCCGCTTTGCTCGAGCCAATCCACAAATTTGCGTGCGCCTTCTCCCAGCGTTCCGATGCCGAACCGTCCGGGCAGCGAAGAAATCGCCAGCAGTATGCCGCTTCCTCTTTTCATGCGCGGCATCATACACGACTTTGGCCTTTGTGACTACCGGATAGATTGAGACACGTCAAGCCGTTCTCAAGGGTAGAAATTAGAAAAACTGGAGCTGAAATCCTGCGCTTTATCAGATGACATTAGTCCAGGTTATTATATTTTGTAGATATACCTTTTACCTTTTCAACAGGATACTTCTCTCGGTTTATTTCAAGCTTCCTTTTCACTGCATTTTCTAAAGAGATGTTCAGGTCATGACACAGATACATTAATAGTATCGCAACATCAGCAACTTCACTTTCAATATCACGACGTCGTTGCTCAGCAATAGATTCTATTTCTGCATCATTTGTCCATCTAAATATATCCAAAAGTTCAGCAGATTCGACACACAATGCCGATGCAAGATTACGAGTTGTATGAAATTGTTCCCAGTCTCTTTCATGCCTGAACGCGACCAATTCATTCAATAAATTGTCTGAAATCATAAATTCCTCTGACTACGCTTGAAATTTATTCCGATAGTGCCAATCTAAACAATCAGGATCTGGCCGCATCGAAGGATGTGCAGGTAAAACAGATAATGGATGATTATCCAGTCGATAATACACTTGTCCGTTAAACCATTCTTCTTTGATTCTTCTACTAATTTTTATCCGAAGGTCAGGTGAAACACTAACCAAACCGGCATCAAAAAGTCTATGGAAATCTGCCCTAAGCAAAAGCCCGTTTCGCACATCATGTAACCCTTCTTCGGAATAGGGAATAATGTGTGCCGCTTCTAAGGCCAATAAAGTACGCTCACCTGTTATAGCACAGCGTCGTTGATATGCATCTGTGACTAAAACCCTAAAAGACGATTGCCCCAGCCTTGGACGCACCATAACAGGTGAACCGTATTTCTCAACTTGGTCAGCAACAATAGGCGATCGATCTGTTTGAATATTTTCAGGTTGGTGCAATCGTAAACGAGCTTGCACATCGTTCCATATTGACATTCCTTCGCTGCCTTTTGTGTCATACATTTTTCCACGAACAATACTTGAAGCCCAGCCAGGTAGATCAGGAATCCACATCGGTTCATCAAAGAAAAAAGGATTTGCAAGGACAGTGCAGCCGATTTGACCGTCACTGCGCTTATCCGAGGTAAGTTTACTGATCATATTCCTAAGTTCATCAAGCGAAGCACAACCATTCTTAGGCCCGAATACCTCCCAAGCCAAATTCAGTGGCAGCGAGCTATAAGTAACAAAAAAACCGCCGCCAGCAATGTGATTATATGGTCGCTTGAGTTTGAAAAGAAAAGGAAGCCCCATCAGTGCATTAGTGAATGGTGGCATTGCGCTCGGCTGCCAAAAATTAACTTCATCAGGCCTTAAATCTGCAAGAAATTTATACCAATTATTATCCGTAACACCGATCCAAAATCTCATAATATTCTCCGCTTAAACACACATATCATTACGTAACACAACATTATCAGCTATTAGCGCGCTCACCATCAGATCAGACCAGTCCTGTTCGTCTTTGCCGCGCCAGCCGAGTTGCGGGTCCAGGTCGCGGTTACGATTTTTCTTTTCATCGTCCAGACCTGTCACATTGCGCGGATATTTTATTTTCAACGGGTCCTGCGCTTCTTTTTGCAAAACAGATTGAAACTCGGCAGTAGGAATATTCTTCCGCTTCGCTTCATCATGCGTCAGCGTTTCTACTTTTTTGCCGTTTGTTTTCTTTGCTGCCATCTTCTCTACCTTTCACTCTTCACTTTTCACGCTTCACTCTTTTATTACTTCCCAATGCCCGCCCCTAGCCGGACCAATACGGCGGAGGCGTCCATGCCGGCGCAGTTTGGCAATCTGCTTCTCTACGCCGCGTGAAGTCATTCCCAAAGCTTCTGCAAGCTCAGGTATCGTCATTGCCGGTTTCCCCGAAAGGAATCCGAGGATTTTATCTATTGTTTTCCCCGAACTTTTCCCCGAACTTTTCCCCGAACTTTTCCCCGGCGTTTCTTCTGAAGTCACCCCGGCTTTATAAGAAAGACCTTTTGGCAATTCCTTCCTCCAGAATCGCGCTACAAACAGCATTGTGCCTACTTCTTCGAATTCCGTCGCCGGTTCCTTCGCTAAAATCAGCTTGATGCCGCGG
>ERZ724515.435-NODE-435-length-16259-cov-6.966490_pt1 | contig 16259 bp, 9 predicted proteins | sample MGYA00376048_ERZ724515 | MGnify/ENA primary metagenome ERZ724515 (study PRJEB28724, sample SAMN07190885) | wastewater metagenome | isolation source: influent of sewage treatment plant in Hong Hong | place: Hong Kong | collected 2016-03-17 ... | reverse complement strand
CGCGAAGCCCGAGGCCTGGACCCCATCTGACGGCGCGAGCCGGAGTGCCGTATATACTGTATATATACAGTAATGATACATTAGCTAACGTAACGTACCAGTACGTTTAGCTACGTTTCGTTAGCCGATATAGAGGTATGCTAGCTAGTGCAGCGGTACTGCATGTAGCGTTAACTACTGGAATATGACGATATGCAACGGTAGTTATAGGATCGTTAGCGAACGCTAGTGCCGATATCGGTGCAAGGGTCCTACGCTCCGATGAACGGCTGTTGCATCCCCTCGCCAGCCCCCCGCGTTCGGCCGGGGTGGGGGGAGAGGGTGACAAAGAAAGGGCACGCATGGCCATTACCGCGTTCGCCAACCTTAAGGGTGGTGTCGGGAAGTCATTGATTTCGATGGGCTGCGCGCACGCCGCCGCGGCCGACGGCAAACGGGTTCTGCTCATCGACGCCGACCCGCAGGGAAACACGTCGATTCAAATGACCAATGGCGAGATATCCCCGGACACCCCGGCGCGGGCGTCGCTGGCCGACGTTCTCGACCGCCAGAGCGGGGTCGCCATCGACGATGCGATCACCCCCTCACGCCGGGACGGAATCGACCTCCTCCCGTGCGGCTTCGATGCGCTGCAAGTCGTCCAGAACGCCCTGTTCGGAAAGCCCGGCGCGGAGAACTCGTTGAGCCGGGTTCTGCGCCCGATCGCCGATCGTTGGGATGCCGTCTTCATTGACACCCGGCCGGCCACCGACCTGCTCACCATCAATGCCCTGATGGCGGCGGACAACATGGTGATGATCCTCGAACCGGAGATCGGCGCCGTCCGAGGCGGTCACCAAACCCAGCGGGCGATCGACGAATTGGAGAAGTACCTGGACAAGGGTCTGGTGACGGCCGGTGTCGTGATCAATCGCGTGGACATTCGCCGAAACGACCACCTGGAGATGCTCGCCCAGATCAGGAGAATGACCGAGGAGGAAGAGGTCACCATACTGGGCGAACCGATTCCGCTGATGGCGGACCTGTCGCGGCTGTCCGCGGTCGGAATGGGGCTTGACGAGCATCCGAAGAAGACCGCCCGCAGCCGCAACATCGCCGAGGTGTTTCACAACATCGTCAAAGGAATTGAGGCTGCCGCATGAGCGCAATACCCGCACCGGCGATGCCGCCAAAGCGACCCAGCTCTTCGATTCAACAGGTCGTCACTGAAGCCCGCCATGACGCTGAGGCTGGTGCGGCCTCGGCTCCAGCCGAGCAGGGCGCCGGCAAAGCCACCGAGAGCACCGAACCCCCGAGTGCTGCACCGGCGCAACGGGAGTCAATCACCAAACCGGCGGCCGCCGCCCCTTCCTCCGCTGTCTCCAAGAGCGGCCGGAGCGGAACCAAGCGCGAGCAGCCGGCAACGGAGATGGCCAAGGTGGCGCGGATACAAAAGCCCATCCTGCTCAAACTCGACGAAAACCTGAAGGAGCGGATGGTCAACACCATGGAGTGGACCAGCCCACGCACGGGCATACGCAACCAACAGGTGTTCATCCGCCGCGCGATCGCAGATCTCTGCGAGCGCTTGGAGAAGGAACACAACTCGGGACAGCCGTTCCCGGTGATCGTTGACGCCCTTGAGGCCTAAACCCTCTGCGTATATACACACTTATGCCTACTAACGCGCCATAAGTAAATATAGCCCTGGCAGGCGGATGCGCAGCGGTGCGCGGCGCGCGGGGTGTGCGCTTCTGTGTATCGTTGTGCAATTCCGGTCTAAGATTGGGCACAGACGGGGACGTTGTTCGATTGCCAGTGTTGGGAGGCGACACCATCACCGAGACGCCGCGTGCTGTGTCCAGCATCGCCTATCTCAACGAAGAGCACGTCGGCGAGCCGAACGTGGCTCTATTAGCCAAACACGTGCAGGCCAGGCTGGCTGATCTGCGGATGAGCACCCTGGCCGCGTCCAAGCTGGGCATCGTGAGCCGCTCGACGCTGCACAGCCTCAACAAGCCTGGCAGCCGGGTGCCCAGCTTCGTCACGCTGGCGAAGTTCGACGAGCTGCTCAGTTGGGTGCCGGGCTCGGCGCACGCGGTCCTCTACGGCAAAGAGCCGGTGACACGGGAGTACGCGGCGGCCAATCCCGAGACCGCGTTGGACGAGGGCGCCCTGGACTCGATCTATTTCGAGATGGCCAAGGACGACCAGTCGGCCTACCACTACGACGAGCTGAAACGGTTGGTGGGGGAGCGGCTGGCCGAGTTGGGGATCAGCAAGCAGCGGTTCGCCCAGATCGGCGGCCCGGGCCGATCGACCATGGCAACTCTAGGCAGCCGCGGGTACGCGCCCAGCGCCGAAACCCTGCACCGCATCGACACTTTCGCCAACTGGGAACCTGGCTCGTCATTGCAGGTGTTGCGCGGCGGCAAGCCGACACCGCGCGGCAACCTGGTGTCGCCGCATCGGGCGGTGGTGCCGCTCAACGCGGCGTTCGACCTGCTGATGCAGACCAAGGCCCGCCTGCAGCGCCAGGATCAAGCGATCGAGCAAGTGCTCTCCGATGTGGAGCGGGTGATGAGCCAGATCTCGGTCGTGATCAGCGATCTGGAAGACCCGCGGCTCTACCCGCCACGGTCTGCCGAGGAGCACCCGTGAGCGTCGGTGTCGGTTCTGAGCATCTGCTCTGGAACGGGAAGTCGACGCCGAGGATCAGCAGCGGGAGCAGGAAGGGGCGGGAAGCGATGGGATGGATGCACGCGCCGGTCTCGGAGGTCTACCGCACGTGGTTGGCGCTCCCGACTGAGTGGACCCCCGAACAGCGCGAGACGTTCATCGCGTTGTGGGCGGACCGTTTGGAGGACGAGGCCGGCGACCTGGCGATGGACATCCGCGAGGAGTCGCTGCGGGCCTGGCAGGCCGAACACGGCCGGCAGCCAGACTTCGAGACCAGCGTGCGCCTTAGCGCGACCGCGATGGAGACCGCCCGTGAGGCGGTGGTCCGCGAACGCCTGTACGACAGAATCCCGCTGGACGAGGACGGCGACGCGATCCCGCCCGAGCCGGTCAGCGGCGTGCCGTGGGAGAAACGCTGGATGGACTACCGCTACCGCGTCGCGGAGGTCACCGACGCCATCAACGAACACGCCCGCCAGGTCTGGCCCGACAACAGCACGATGTTCCAGGTGATGGGCGGGCTGCTGCTGGCGGCGCGGTTGGAGGAAGGCCGCCCGGTGCCCAGGACCCGCCGCGATCAACTGGCCCAGGACTTAGTCCGCGACATCAACGAGTTCCTATGCCGAATGAATTACCCCCCCGAGTAGCCCGCCGCCGCACCAAAGCGGCGCTCCCCGCGGAGGATCAGCTGTCGTTGTTTGCCGACGACGACACCTTCGACCAGCCGATGGACCCGCGGATCGTCGATCCCGGCGGCCGCCCACTGCCCCCGGTCCGACACACCGCCCCCGGCCCGGCGCAGGCGCCGGTGGGGGAGGAGGCCACGCCCACAGCGCCGCCGGCGTTGTCGGTGGTCACCACGCCCGACATCAGCGACCCGGCCACGCCCCAACCGGCGGCGCAGAGCACCCCCGAACCCCGGCCTGCACTGACGGTGGTCGACGGTGACGCGGCGGTGGTCGAGTTGCCGCCCGCCACTGATTTCGTCCTCGACACCACGATGCGAGTCCCCTCGGGGGCCACCGCCCGTGTCGAGGCCAACATCGCGGTGATTGACCTGCTGCGCCGCCTGGACACCGAGGCCCGCCCCGCCACTCCCGCCGAGCAGGAGGTGTTGGCGCGATGGTCGGGGTGGGGAGCGGTGCCCGATCTGTTCGACGTGCGCCGCGACACGTTCTCCTCGCAGCGCGAATATCTCAAGACCGTGCTCACCGCGACCCAGTACCGGGCCGCCGAGGCGAGCATCCTCAACGCCCACTACACCGACCCGGCCATCGCCGCGGCGATGTGGAAGGCCGTGCAGGAGGCCGGGTTCACCGGTGGGCGGGTACTCGAGCCCGGCTGCGGCGCAGGCACGTTCATCGGTCTGGCGCCCGCGAACGCCCAGATGGTCGGGGTGGAGAACGATCCGATCACCGCCGCGGTGGCCGCGCACCTGTATCCCTCCGCGCAGGTGCGGTTGGAGGGTTTCGAATCCACTCGCGTGCCCAACGACAGCTTCGCCGCCACCATCGGCAATGTGCCCTTCGGGAAGTTCGCGGTGTCCGACCCCGCACACAATCCGGGCGGGTTTTCCATCCACAACGCTTTCCTGCTCAAGTCGGTGAACTTGACCGCTCCGGGTGGCTACGTTGTCGCACTGACCAGCCATTTCACGATGGACGGGACCACTCCGCGGGCACGGCAGGCCATCGCCGCCCGCGCGGAGCTTCTCGGGGCGGTACGGCTGCCCAACAACGCATTTCAACGTGTCGCCGGCACCAGCGTCGTCACCGACGTGCTGGTGCTGCGCCGCCGCGAACCGGGCGAGGAGATCGACCCCGCCACCCTGGAATGGGTCCAGACCGCCGAGATGCCGGTGCCCTCCGCTGAGGGCATGGTCGACCTCCCGATCAACAGCTACTACCACCGCAATCCCGACCACATCATCGGCGTCGTCCGCGCCGGCCACGGCCCCTACGGCAACGACAGCCTCACCGTCACCAGCGACAGCACCGATGTGGCCGCGGCACTTTCGCAGCGACTCTCGGCGATCATCAGCGACGCCCGAGCGCGGGGCAAAGCGCTGACCGCCACCCCGGAAACCCTGGTTGACGTCACCGAAATATCTTTCGACGCCGGGCTGCTGACCCGATCCACCGACGGTGAAATCCCGCTCTACTCACTGCGTTTCGATCCCGACAGCCAGTCGTTGCAGGCGTGGCAGGGCAACGGCTGGGAACCGGTCACCATTTTCAAGACCCGGATGGCCGAGACGCTGGAATTGCTCGCGCTGCGTGATGCCGCCGAAGCGGTCACCCGCTCGCAGCGCACCGCTACTCCCGGTCCGCAACGCGAGCAGCTCCGCGCCCACCTCAACCGCCTCTACGACACCTACGTCGCCAAGCACGGCCCGATCAATCGGTTCAAGATGACCGAGCCCAAACCGCGCACCCAGGCCGAACATGACGCCGCGGTCGCCGCCGCCACACTGGCCTGGCGCACCAAGAACAACGCCGACGACTCCGATATCCCGGCCGATCTGGCCGCCGAGTGGGATGCCGCGGCGTGGGAGCCCGCCGCCCCGCAAAAACGCCAGCCGCACATCGTGAAGGCGTTGCGGGCAGATCCCGGCTGGGGCACCCTGCAATCCCTGGAGGGGGTCGATCAGGAGACCGGTCTGCCCACCAAGGCGCCGATTTTCTCGGTGGATCTGCTCGCCGATCCGGTCACCATCACCTGGGCCGAGAACATCCACGACGCGCTCGCGGTGTGCCTGGACCAGCATCAGCGTGTCGATGTCGCCCACATCGCCGCCCTGCTCGCAGACACCGAGGACTCCGTGCGCGAACAGTTGCGCGGCCTGGTCTACCCGTCGCTGAGCGACCCCGACCAACTCATCCCGGCGGTCACCGCCCTGTCGGGCAACGTCCGACGCAAATTGGCCCAAGCCCGCGCCGCGGCCGACACCAACCCGATCTACGCCGACTACGTCCACGCGTTGCGGCAGGTCATGCCGGCCGACAAGATGGCCAGCCAGATCAACGCCCGCCTGGGTGCGCCGTGGATCAGACCCGAAATCGTTGAGCAGTTCGCCCGCGAAGTGCTGGAGGCGCGGCGGATCACCATCGCCCACCACAACGGCAAATGGGCGGTGGACTGCCCCGCCTGGACGCGCAACACCGTCGCGATGACCGAGACGTGGGGGACCGGGCACCGCGACGCGATCGACCTGCTCGAGGGCGCCCTGAACTCTCAGACGATCGTGGTCAACCGGCCGGCCGCCGACGTCGAACTGCGCGGCGGACCGACCATCGACCGCGCCGCCACCGTCGCCGCCCAAGCCAAGTGCGGCAAGCTGATGGACCGGTTCAGCAAATGGGTGTGGGAGGACGAGTCCCGCAGCGAGGAACTGGTCACCGAGTTCAACACCCGCTTCAACAGCCTCCGCGCCCCCATCCACGACGGGTCGCACCTGTCGCTGCCGGGCCTGTCGACGCGGTTCACCCCGCACTACTACCAGCGCAACGCCGTGGCCCGGATCATCGCCGAGCCGACCGTGCTGCTCGACCATGTGGTGGGCGCCGGGAAATCCGGCACCATGTTCATGGGCGCGATGGAGCTCAAACGCCTCGGCCTGGTCAAACAGCCCTGGATCGTGGTTCCCAACCACCTCATCGAACAGGTCGCCCGGGAAGCGAAATGGTGGTATCCGGCGTCGCGGCTCCTGATCGGCGCCACCGGGGCCGACGCCGAGGACCGCCGCCGGCTGGCCGCCCAGTCGGCCACCAGCGACTGGGACATGGTGATCATCCCGCAGTCGGTATTCGAGCGCATCAACGTCCACCCCGACATCCGGGCCGACTACGAGAACCGTGAACTTAGCGCCCTGGAAGAACAGCTGCGCACCGCGCAGAATCCGCTCACGAAAAAGATGATCGAGGCTGCGCTCAAACGCCAGCGCACCAAGTTGGAGAAACTGCAGAAAGCCGCGGCGAAAGACACCGGGGTGACCTTCGAGCAGACCGGGTGTGACTACCTGTTCGTCGATGAGGCCCACCACTACAAGAACAAGACCCGGCTCTCGCAGATCCGCGAACTCGCCTGCCCGTCAGGGTCGGCCAAGGCCACCGACCTCGACCTCAAACTGATGGTGCTGCGCGGGCGCCGCCGCGATGAAGCCATCGCCGCCGGCACACCCCCGGCAGAGGTGGTCGAGCGGGTGGCCACGTTCGCCACCGGAACCCCCGTCGCCAACAGTCTCGGCGAGTTGTATGTCATGCAGTCCTACCTGCGGCCGGACCTGCTCGCCGACAGCGGCACCGCCGACATCAACGACTGGGGCAACACCTTCACCGCCACGGTCAACACCGTGGAAGCCAACGCCACCGGGACCGGACTGCACCCGGTGACCCGGGTGGGCAAGTTCACCAACCTTCAAGAGCTTCTCGCGCTGTCCTCGGCGTTCACCGATGTCGTCACCCGCACCCAGGTCGCCAGCGGCAGAACAGGACTCACGTTGCCGGGGCTGGTCGGCGGGCGCCGCAAGATCGTCACGATCACCCCCAGCCAGGAGGTCAAGGACTTCATCACCGACCTGGCCCACCGCGCCCAGAACATCGACCCCCGCCGCATGGACCTCGACAACATCCTCAAAATCAGCAACGACGGCCGCAACGTGTCGCTGGACCCGCGGCTGGCGAACCTGGCCAAACCCGAAACCTCCCGCGCGAAAACGGTGGCCGACGAAATCATGCGGATCCACCACCAGACCGCCGACAACGTCTATGTATCCCCGGACACCAAAGCCCCCATGGAACGCACCGGCGGGCTGCAGATCGTGTTCTGCGACCGGGGAACTCCCAAGCAGGGCCAATCCTTTTCGATGTATTCCGCGATCCGCGACGAGCTGGTCGAGCAGGGCATGGACCCCGCCGCGATCCGGTTCATCCACGATGCCCGCACCGCCGAGGACCGATTGCGGCTGTTCGATGAATGCAACCGCGGCGCAGTGGCGGTACTGATCGGCTCGACAGAGAAAATGGGAACCGGCACCAACGTGCAAACCCGCGCCGTGGCGCTGCACCATGTCGATGTCCCGTGGCGGCCCGCCGATCTCGAGCAACGCGAAGGGCGGGTGATCCGCCAGGGCAACCAGAACGCCGCCGTGGAAATCCTCAACTATGTGACCGAGGGCAGCTTCGACACGTTCATGTGGCAGAAAGTCGAAGCCAAAGCCATGTTCATCGAACAGATCAAACGCAACGAGATCGACGCCACCGAAGTCGACGACATTGGGGGGGAGTTCACTGCCAGTGCCGCCGAAACCAAAGCCGCTTCCACCGGGGACTCCCGCTACATCCAGCAGGTGAAACTCACCGACGAAGTCGCCCGCCTCGACGCCCTGGAGCGTTCCCACTTCGACGCGATCGCCCGCCGCGAGCGCCTCATCAAAGACACCACCCGCCAAATCGCCCGGGGGCAGGCCGATATCGACCAGCTGGCACCCATGGTCGAACAGATCGCCGCACGCTCCACCGGCCCCCTGGCTGTGACAATCGGCGACCAGCACTTCGCCGAGCGTAAAGACGCCGCCCTGCCGTTCGCGAGCGCCTGCCGGCGAGCCTTCGAGCAGCTGCGTGACCGCCCGCACTGGGAAACCCGCCCCGTCGCCACCATCCACGGCCTGCAGCTGCTCGCCCGCCGTGAAAACGTGGCCGGCACCGTGAACCTGTCCTTCGACACCCCCTCGACGGAGATCGCGGTCTCCACCGCCGATCTGCTCGCGGCCTGCCAGCCCACCCTCGGCGGGGCCGACGCCAAAGCCCGGGGGCTGCTGCAGCGCGCCGAGAACATCTACAAAGACATTCCCGCGCACCTCGATCGGCTCACCGCCCACCAGGCGGTGATCACCGACGAACTCGCCGACCTCACCAGCAGCGCTGCCGAAGGTTTCGAACACCGCGACGAACTCAGCGAAAAACGCGCCCTGCTTGACGAACTCACCGCCGTGCTGCGTCTGGAATCAGAGAGCGCCGCCGCCAAAGCCGCCGCCGCCGAAGTCGCCGAGCGGATGCGCGTCGCCGGCCGACAGCCCGGCTGGTCCCTGAGCCTCAACCCCACCCCTGCGCTGTGCGAGGAGGCCGGCTACGACTCACCCGAGGCCTACCGCTACGCCTACAACCTCAAAACACGCCACCGCGCCAAGGTCTACCGTGACGAATGCCGCGACCGCGACGCAGGCCGCGACCGCGACCGCGGCGATGGCAGCGATGGGCTCGCGCTCTAGACCATGACCGCCCCCCGCGCCGACCCGCACGACCCGTGGTGGGACTACGCGCACGGCTGCGCCACGGCCCTTACCCAGGGCCGCGAACCGCCCGCCCATCCCGTGCATGGACTGATCCTCGAGCCCGGCGAATGGGTCCGCACCCACGCGCCCGCCGTGTACAGCCGCCTCCAACGCGGACCCGCCGCCGACCGCGGCGGCCGGGCGCCCATCATGGCCTACAACCCCACGCTGATGCTGGGAACGATGGCCGTCCAAGCCCTCGCCGACCGGCGGCGAAACCGCCAGGACGCCCAGCAGGCGCAACCGGAATGGCGGATGACCCGCCCCGCCTCCGTCATCACCACCACCGAGCGCATCATGTGCACCCGCCCCGACGGGGGCTGGCTGTCGTTCTGGTACCAAGATCTCGCCGAACACCACATCGACCTGCCCCAGCGGACCCTCGTCCTGGCCTTCCACCACCAGCAGTGCGCCCCCGTGCGCCTCCAAGGCCCCGCCACACCCGCCATCGCCCTCTGGTCGGCGGTCCAGGTCTACGGCGACGCCTGGAAAACCGACCCCCGACTCACCGCGCTCCTCACCCCCAGCCCCGCAGAACACCAACAACGCCGCGCTGAACCGGCCGCCACCCTCAGCCCCGAGGCCTACCAATGGGCAGAACAACACGCCGCCGCCCACCGCGCCCGCACCGAACAACACCGCACCCAGCCCACCAGCGGCCGGGAACTCTGACCGTGAATGCGAGGACGCGGCCGACGGTACACGCGGGCCGCGGGCACCCGGCCGCAGCAACCCCGACACGACCCGCAAACTGTCATTCCCGAGTGCCGAGCGACGGGTTGAGAAAGACGACCGGCGTGAAGGATCACAAACCGGCAAGCAACGAGAGCGGCGCTTGAATGTCAACGCTCCGAACACAGCAACTATGGTGCGAAGAGTTCGCGCGGGGAGGGGGCAATCGGTGAGCGACGTCGGGGGAGGGCTGGTCATGGGGTTTGACCGTGCGTTGAACGGATCGCGGTCCCGGTCCACGACGCAGGGATACCGCACTGATCCTTTCCCAGCGTCGCAGAAGACGCGACGCACAGGACGATCTGAGGGGAATTCGCATTGAGCAAGCTGGGTACGTTCGTCTGGGGCATCGCCGACCAATTGCGCGGCGTCTACAAGCCCCACCAGTACGGCGGGGTGATCCTGCCGTTCACGATCCTGCGCCGCCTGGACTGCGTGCTCGCACCCACCCGCGAGGAGGTGCGGGCGTTGGCCGGCCAGTACAGCGACGGTGCCCTGGATGTGCAGGTCAAGCGCAAGACCGGGCTGAGCTTCTACAACACCTCGGCGTTCGACTTCGCCAAGCTGCTGGAGGACCCCGAGGGGTTGCGCGCCAACCTCATGGACTACGTCACCGGGTTCTCGGGCAACATCGACGTCTTCGAGCGGTTCAAGTTCGAGAACGAGCTGGCCACCCTGGATGAGAAGAACCGGCTCTACCAGATCACCCAGAGCTTCGCCGAGGTCGATCTGCACCCCGACACGGTGCCCAACGCCGAGATGGGCGACCTGTTTGAGTTCCTGATCTTCAAGTTCGCCGAAGCCTCCAACGAGGACGCCGGCGAGCATTACACCCCGCGCGACGCGATCCGGCTGATGGTCGACCTGCTGTTCGCCGAGGACAACGCCGCCCTGCTCGAACCCGGCGCGGTGCGCTCCACCTACGACCCGACCGCCGGGACCGGCGGGCTGCTGTCGGTGGCCGAGGAACGCATCCTGGAACGCAACCCCCAAGCCCGGCTGCGGCTGTACGGCCAGGAAATCAACGACCAGTCCTACGCCATCTGCAAGTCCGACATGCTCGTCAAAGGCCAGGACCCCGGCAACATCCGGGTCGGCGACACCCTCACCGACGACCAGTTCTGGGACCGGACCTTCGATTACTGCACGTCAAATCCTCCTTTTGGCTACTCGTGGTTAGGAGCGCGGGAGGCGGTCGAGAAAGAGGCGATGGTTCCGGGGTCCCGCTTCTCCCATGGCCTTCCGGGCGTCGGCGACGGCGCCATGCTGTTCCTGTGCCACCTGGTCCACAAGATGCGCCCCGCCCACGAGGGCGGCGGTCGCGCCGGAATCGTCCTCAACGGTTCGCCGCTGTTCACCGGCGCCGCCGAGTCCGGGCCGTCGAAGATTCGCCAATGGCTACTGGAGTCCGACCTAGTGGAGGCCATCATCGCGCTTCCGACCAACATGTTCTTCAACACCGGTATCGCCACCTACATCTGGATCCTCGACAACACCAAGCGCCCGGAGCGGCAGGGCAAGATCCAGCTCATCGACGCCTCCTCGTTCTGGACGAAACTGCGGAAGAACCTCGGCTCCAAGAGCCGGGAGGTCGACGCTGCCTCCCGCGACCGCATCCTCGCGATCTACGACGACTTTGAGGACGCCGACCCTGATCTGTCGAAGGTACTTACCGCCAACGACTTCGGCTACTGGACCATCACCGTGGAGCGACCACTGCTCGACGATGCCGGCAACCCTGTGGTCGACCGCAAGAGGACGCCGAAGCCGGACACCAAGCGCCGCGACACCGAGAACGTGCCGTTCACCTACGGCGGCAACGTCGCCGGTGACGCGGGTCGCGACGCGACCATCAAGGCTTACGTCGCCGCCGAGGTCCTGCCGCACGTCCCCGATGCGTGGATCGACGAGAAGAAGACGAAGGTGGGCTACGAGATTCCGTTCACCCGGCACTTCTACAAGTACGTCCCGCCCCGGCCGCTGGCCGAGATCGACGCGGATCTGGAGAAGCAGGTCGCGAAGATCATGGAGTTGCTGCAGGAGGTGGAGAAGTGACGTGGCGCGAGCGTCGCATCGCGGATTTGGCGGAACTCGTGAACGGCCATCCCTTCGAATCGGCCGACTTCGCCGATGAAGGTCCGATACCGCTCGTTCGCATTCGCGACATCCTGAACAAGCCTTTTCAGACGTTCGTTTCGAGGGAGGTCGTTCCCGAGGCAGCTTTCGTCCGCGACGGCGATGTGGTGGTCGGAATGGATGGTGATTTCAACCTCGTCTACTGGACTCGCGGCCCGGCCGCCCTCAACCAGCGTTTGTGTCTGCTCCGTTCAAACGGACAGGCAGATACCCGGTTCCTGGCTTATGCACTGCCCTCACATCTGAAAGTCATCAACGACCTCACCTACTCAACGACCGTCAAGCACCTTGCGTCGGGGCAAGTGCGTGGTATCAAAATGCTCGCCCCGGATGTCTCCGAGCAGCGCGCCATCGCCGACTACCTCGACCGCGAAACGGCCCGGATCGACGCGCTCATGGAGGAGCAGCAGCGGTTGATTGAGCTGCTACGAGAGCGGCGGCAGTCGGTGATCGAATCAGCGGCTGGGCACGGACTCGACGGCGCAGCCACCACGAAGGCGAGCGGATTGTCCTGGGTAACTGCGGTTCCAGCGCACTGGGTGGTGGCCAACATCCGCAGGTTCGCCTCGATGAAGACTGGTCACACTCCCAGCCGTAGCAAACCTGACTACTGGGTCGACTGCACGATCCCCTGGTTCACGTTGGCCGATGTGTGGCAGTTGAGAGATGGAAAGCGCACCTATCTCCTCGACGAGACAGCGAACCGAATCAGCCCCAAGGGCCTCGAGAACTCGGCGGCCGAGTTGTTGCCCGCAGGAACTGTCGTGCTTTCGCGAACAGCATCAGTGGGTTTCAGTGGAGTCATGCCGGTGCCCATGGCGACGAGTCAGGACTTTTGGAACTGGGTTCCAGGTGACGAACTCGACTCCATCTATTTGATGTGGGTCCTCCGAGCGATGCAGAGAGAGTTTCGCGCCCTGATGATTGGCTCAACACATCAAACGATCTATCAACCAACCGCTGCCGCAATCCGCATTCCTGTCCCGCCTCTCGACGAGCAGCGTCGCATTGCCGCTTATCTTGATGAGCAGACCGCCAAAATCGACATTCTCATCGCCGAGACCGAGCGGTTCGTCGAACTGTCCCGGGAGCGCCGCTCGGCGCTGATCACCGCCGCTGTCACCGGGCAGATCGACGTGCGGGCGGCGGCCTGAACATGGAGCTGCACAAGGAGATCGCGTTCGAGAAGAACCTCGCCGAGTACCTGGCCGCCCACGGTTGGCTGTACTCGCCGACCGACGCTGGCTACGACCGCGAACGCGCCCTGTTTCCCGAGGACGTGTTGGGTTGGCTGGCCGACACCCAGCCCGAGCAGCTCGCCAAGGTGGTCAAGCCCGGTGGTGACGTCGCCAAGCAGCAGGCGCAGCTGCTGGACCGGATCGTGAAGGTCCTCGACACCCCGCTGGACAACGGCGGCGGCACCCTGCAGATACTGCGCAAAGGCTTCTCGCACCTGTCGGGAAAGTTCCAGATGTGCGTGTTCAAGCCGGAGTCCACCCTGAACGAGAAGCGCACCGCCGACTACGCCGCGGTGCGGGTGCGGGTGATGCGCCAGGTCCATTTCTCCACCGCCCACCAGCAGTCGGTCGATCTGGTCCTGTTCGTCAACGGTCTACCGGTGGCCACGATCGAGCTCAAGACCGAGTTGACCCAGACCGTCGCTGATGCGATCACCCAGTACAAGACCTCCCGGCTACCCAAGGACCCCGCGACCGGGGCGGTGGCGCCGCTGTTCGTCTCCGGGGCAAGGGCTTTGGTGCACTTCGCGGTCTCCGAGGAGCAGGTGTGGATGGCCACCAGACTCGCCGGGGACGCCACCCACTTCCTGCCGTTCAACCGCGGCGATGATGACGGCGGCGCGGGTAACCCGCTAAACCCGCTCGGCCCGCGCACCGCCTATCTGTGGGAGCGGGTGCTGCAGCGCGATGCGTGGCTGAACATCCTGGGCCGGCTGATGTACATCAAGCATGACACCAGTACCGACCCGATCAGCGGCAAGACCGCCCGGTCTTCGACGCTGCGGTTCCCGCGGTTCCATCAGTGGGAGGCGGTCACCGAACTCACCGCAGCCGTCACCGCCGAGGGGGTCGGCAAGCGCTATCTGATCCAGCACTCCGCGGGGTCGGGCAAGACCGACTCCATCGCCTGGACGTCCCATCGGATGGCGCGTCTGCAGGTCGACAACGTCAAGGTGTTCGACTCGGTGATCGTGGTCACCGACCGCAACGTCCTCGACGCCCAGCTTCGGGACGCGATCAAGCAGATCGACAACGACGCTGGCATCGTCGTCGCCATCGACCGGGCCGAGGTGGCCAAGTCCGGGGACATCAGGTCCAAGTCGGGGCTGCTGGCCAAGGCGCTGCTCGACGGCAAGCTGATCATCGTGGTCACCATCCAGACCTTCCCGTTCGCCATGGCGGAAATCCGGAAGAACAAGGGGCTCAAAGGGAAACGGTTCGCGGTCATCGCCGACGAGGCGCACTCCTCGCAGTCCGGGGAGGTCGCCGCGAAGCTCAAGGCGGTCCTCACCGCCGAAGAAGTCAAGGAGATCGAGGAGGAGGGCGGCCAGATCGACATCGAGGCCCTGCTCGCCGCCGAGGCCACCGAACGCGCCGAGTCCGACGCCATCTCCTACTTCGCGTTCACCGCCACCCCGAAGGCCAAGACCCTGGAGTTGTTCGGCCGTCCCCCGGCACCCGGGGAGAAGCCTGCGCCGTTTCACGTGTACTCGATGCGCCAGGCCATTGAAGAGGGCTACATCCTCGACGTGCTCACCGGCTACCACTCGTTCAAGCTGGCATTCCAGGTCGGCAAGAACGCATCCGGCGGCGGTGGCGGTGGCGGTGGTGGGGTCGAGGAGGTGGATCAGGCCAAGGCCACCAAGGAGGTGATGCGCTGGGTCAAGCTCAACCCGCAGACCATCGCTCAGAAGGCGGCGATCATCGTCGAACACTTCCACGACAACATCGCCGGCCTGCTCGACGGGCACGCCAAGGCGATGGTCGTCACCGAACTGCGCAAGTCGGCGGTGCGCTACAAGCTGGCCATCGACAAGTACATCGCCGCGAAGGGCTACGGATACGGCACTTTGGTGGCGTTCTCCGGCACCGTGACCGACCCCGAGTCCGGCCCGGAGGACTTCACCGAGGCCAGCATGAACCCCGGGGTGCACGATCTGCGCACCGTCTTCCGCGGTGATGAGTACAAGATCATGATCGTCGCCAACAAGTTCCAGACCGGGTTCGACCAGCCGCTGCTGTGCGCGATGTACGTCGACCGGGTGCTCACCGGGGTCACCGCCGTGCAGACCCTGTCGCGGCTCAACCGCACCTACCGCACCCCGGCCGGAACGGTGAAGACCGCGGCGATGACCCAAGTCGTGGACTTCGTCAACGAACCAGAAACGATCCGCGAGGCGTTCGAGCCGTACTACACCGACGCGTTCCTGGAGACCGAAACCGACCCCAATCTGGTCCACGACCTGTCGGCCAAGCTCGACACCTTCGGCATCTACACCCAAGCCGAAATCGACCAGTGCGCCGAGGCGTTCGTGCGAGCCGCCAGCGACAGCGCCCTGCGCGACAAGATGTTCGCCGCGATCGACCCCGCCAAGAAGATGTTCGCCGGTCGCTACCAGGCGGCGCTGCTGGCCAACGACGGTAGAGGCGACAAGGCCGCGCTTGCCGAGCTCGACATGTTCCGCAAGGACGTCGGCACCTTCGTGCGGCTCTACGACTTCATGTCCCAGATCGTCAACTACGGCGATGCGGAGTTGGAGAAGAAGCAGATTTTCCTGCGCAACCTCAGCCGCTACATCCAGCCCGACACCTACACCGCCCCCATCGACCTCTCCGAGGTGGTGCTGCGCCACGTCAAGCAGATCGACCGCGGCAAGACCGACATTGGCCTCGGTGTGCGGGTGGGGCTGCACGGGCTGACCGCCGCCGGCTCCGGGGAAAAACGCGACCCCACGATGGTCGCCTTCCAGGCGGTCCTGGACCGCCTCAACGACCTATTCGGCTCGGAGGACTTCACCGAGGGGCAGAAGGTGTCGTTTCTGCAGGCATTGCTGCGGACCCTGCTCGATGACCCTGACCTCGTGCAGCAGGCGAAGGTCAACACCGCCACCCAGTTTGTCGAGTCTCCCGATTTCGACCACGCGGTCACCGGGGCCGTCGCCGACAACCAAGGCGCGCATCACAAGATGAGCGAGTATTTCTTCACCAACGCCCCGGGGCGAGCGAGTCTCGTCGCCGACATCGCCAAGTGGTTCCGCGCGACCGTGGTGGCAGAAAAGACCGAAGCCGGGTGAGGACAGCCTCACGATGGCGAACTACGGCCCGGCATTGCGGCTCGTGGGAACGCTACTCGCTGAGCAAACAGATGAATGGCAGGTGACACG
>ERZ724515.432-NODE-432-length-16275-cov-15.328422_pt1 | contig 16275 bp, 17 predicted proteins | sample MGYA00376048_ERZ724515 | MGnify/ENA primary metagenome ERZ724515 (study PRJEB28724, sample SAMN07190885) | wastewater metagenome | isolation source: influent of sewage treatment plant in Hong Hong | place: Hong Kong | collected 2016-03-17 ... | reverse complement strand
GTGATACTAGCAGCTAAGGCTGAGACCCAAACCAGCCGCGAAAACTGATGATAGATTTCCTCTACAACAAATAAAAGTCCAGCTATTGGGGCATTGAAAGCCGCTGCCAAACCAGCCGCGGCACCACTAGCAATTAAACTCCTTCTTTCCATTTCACTGGATTTAAGAAGAACTGATACACCTTTAGCTGTTACAGCACCTAGTTGAATACTGGGACCTTCTCGACCCAGCATTAAGCCCGATGCAATGGATAAAACGCCACCGATAAATTTTTTCCAAAGAATTGACCACCAACTTAAATCCATCAATCCTTTTAGTTCCGCTTCAACTTGAGGAATTCCGGAACCTTTTGCATTGGGTTCGTACTTAATCAAGTGGCCAACAAGTAAAGCTATAACCAGATAAAGCCCTCCAATAAGAAGTAAATAGATTGGATTGTCTGTTGCCAGAGGATAGAGGTGTGAAAAAACACCAAATAGTTTTTCAATGGCTAAGCGAAATACAACAACCACTAAACCAGCAGCAATACCAACTATACTACCACGCAGAACCGAATAGAGGATTGATTGCGAAATAAAACTAACTTCTTTCCGGTGATTTTCCATTGGAATTTCCTTTCCATTATTTCTATAGTATACACGCCCAAAAAATGGGAGCAATAAGTACTTAGTAAAGAACCTCACTCCCATTCTTATATTTTTGTTGCTACCTGTCCAATCAAATTATTTACGATACATTTTAAATTGGAGGTACAAATCATTGTAAGTACCAAGTAGTTCTTTTCCTAAATTATCATAAACTTCCATCTGCTTCATCGTTTCCTCAGAAGGATAGAAAGCTTCATCACTTTGTGTTTCTTCATCCAACATAGCCTTAGCTGCAGGAATTGGAGTGGAATAACCCACGTATTCTGCATTACGCAATGCATTTTCAGGACGAAGCATGAAACTCATAAAAGCATAGGCGCCATCAATGTTATTAGCTGATTTGGGAATTACCATGTTATCAAACCAAAGGTTCGATCCTTTCGATGGCACGACATAGTGAAGATGTTCATTTCCATCCAACATTTCACTGGCTTCACCTGAGAAAGACACCGCAATGGCTGCTGCATCTTGTATCATATAGCCCTTTATTTCGTCAGCAACAATAGCCTTGATATTTGGTGTCAGGTTGTAGAGATGTTCAGCTGCTTCTTCAATCTCTACAGGATTTTTAGAATTCAGGCTATAACCTAGGGATTGTAGACCAAAGCCCATAACCTCACGCACGCCATCAATTAACATGATGTTGTCACGGTATTCGTCGGACCATAGGTCTTCCCACTCTTGAGGAGGATTTTCAACCATAGTATCGTTGTACACAATCCCCAAGGTTCCCCAGAAGTAGGGGATAGAATAGTCATTATTCTTATCAAAGCTCAATCCCATAAATTGAGGGTCAATGTTCTCCAAACCTTCGATTTTAGACTTATCGAGCTTAACCAGCATATTTTCTTCCGTCATTTTGGAAATCATATATTCTGATGGAACTGCTAAATCGTAGGTTGTTCCACCCTGCTTGATCTTTGTGTACATGGACTCATTGGAATCAAAAGTCTGATAATCAACCTGAATTCCTGTCTCGGCAGTAAATTCATCTAGTAATTCAGGATCAATATAATCGCCCCAATTATAGATAACCAATTTATCTATCATTCCTTGTGTCGAATCAGCTTCTAACTTGTAGCTGATTCCCCATAAAACAAGAATAATAGCTACAATACCTACAAAAAATGAATACAGTCGTTTCATTAGTTGGCCTCCTTTTCACGTGAAATGAAATAATAACCCACTACCAACAAGATAGAGAAAAGGAACACAACCGCTGACAAGGCATTGATTTCCAAAGAAATACCTTGTCGAGCCCTTGAGTAGATTTCAACCGAAAGATTTGAATAGCCATTTCCTGTTACGAAAAAGGTTACAGCAAAGTCATCCAAAGAGTAAGTAAAAGCCATGAAATAACCCGCGATAATTGCCGGCGTCAGATAAGGCAACATAATTTCTTTCAGCATTTGTGGCTGAGTTGCGCCCAAATCATATGCAGCTGAAATCATGTCCGCGTTCATTTCTTTCAAACGGGGTAAAACCATCAAGACGACGATTGGAATCGAAAAGGCAATGTGACTGAGTAAAACAGAAACAAACCCCAATTGAAATCCAATCATGGTAAAGAGAATCAAGAAACTTGCCCCAATCATAACGTCAGGTGCCACCATCAAGATATTATTGATAGACAAGAGGGCATTTTGAAAACGAAGTTTTGCCTGATAAATATAAATTGCTCCAAATGTCCCTATAATGGTTGCAATCAAAGAACTTAAGAAAGCAAGTAAGAATGTCTGAGCTAAAATCAGCATCAGTCGGCTGTCACCAAGCATCGAAGAAAAATGCTCCAAGGTAAAGCCAGTAAAACCATTCATATCTCCTCCAGCATTAAAGGCATAGAAAATGAGATAAAAAATGGGTAAATAAAGCACGAGGAAGGCAATGGTTAAGTAGACCTTTGCAAATTTCTTCATTATTTCTTCCTCTCTTTCGTCATCCACATAATCAAGAGCATGGCTAAAATCAAGACCACGCCAATGGTTGAACCCATTCCCCAGTTTTGTGTTGTGAGGAAGTGCTGCTCGATGGCAGTACCCAAAGTAATCACTCGGTTACCTCCAATCAAACGAGTCAACATAAAGAGGCTTAAACTTGGAATAAAAACAGCCTGTACCCCAGAACGGACGCCATTCATAGAGAGAGGAAAAATAACCTTTGAAAAGGTTTGCCAAGAAGTTGCACCCAAATCACGACTAGCGTTGATAAGATTCTTATCCAAGTCATCCAAAGCGTTAAAGATTGGCAAAATCATAAATGGAATCTCAATATAGGCTGCAACAGCAATAAAGGAGAAATCTGTAAAGAGAATTTGTTGAGTCCCTAACCCCAGAAACTCTAAAAATTGATTAATGGAACCATGTTGACCGAAAATACCGATAAAGGCATAGGCTTTCAGCAAAAGATTTACCCAGGTTGGCAAGATAATCAACATGAGCCAGAGTTGTCGATGCTTGAGCTTGGTCAAGAAATAGGCAGTCGGATAGGATACCAAAAGGGTGACCAAAGTAATAATACCTGCGTAAAAAATGGAGTTGAAACTCATTCGCAGATAGGTAATATTTGGTGAATTAAAATAGGTTTGATAGTTAGCCAAAGTGAAATTGCCATGAATATCAAAGAAAGATTTAAAGATAATCAAAGCAACGGGTGCTAGTACAAAGAGAAAGACCCATAAGGCATAAGGAATTGCAAAGAGCCTAGAGGTTTTCTTCATTGCGTTCCTCCTCGATGGCATTAATCAAACCATCTTCCACTTCATCCACCTCAACATACTCTTCGATACGGGCATCAAATTCTTCTTCAGTTTCATTGAGGCGCATGATATGAATATCTTCTGGCTCAAAACTGAGACCAATCACCTCACCCACAATGGCTTTACGAGTGGAATGAATCATCCATTCGTTGCCCAAATCATCGTAGGCTATAATTTCGTAGTGAACACCACGGAAGAGCTGTGTATCGACTTTAACCTGTAGTTTTCCTTCTTCAGGTAAGGTAATTCGTAAATCCTCTGGGCGAATGACTACCTTAACTTCCTCATTCGGTCGCATACCACCGTCAACAGCTTCAAACCGTTTGCCATTGAATTCTACAAGATAGTCTTCAATCATACGCCCCGGAAGAATGTTGGACTCACCGATAAAGGTTGCAACAAAATAGTTAATTGGCTCATCATAGATATCTACAGGTGTTCCAGATTGAACAATCTCACCCTCATTCATGACAAAAATCCAATCGCTCATGGCCAAGGCTTCTTCTTGATCATGCGTTACGAAAACGAAAGTGATTCCAAGGCGCTGTTGCAACTCACGCAATTCATACTGCATTTCAGTCCGAAGTTTTAAGTCTAAGGCAGATAAGGGTTCATCCAGCAAGACAACGCGTGGTTGATTGATAATGGCACGCGCGATTGCAACACGCTGCCGTTGTCCACCAGACAATTTCTGAATGGAACGTTTCTCATAGCCAGAGAGGCGAACCATTTGTAAGGCTTCTGTCACACGACGTTCAATTTCTGACTTATCTACCTTACGCAATTTTAGAGGAAAAGCCACATTTTCAAAGACAGTCATATGAGGGAAAAGGGCATAAGACTGAAAAACGGTATGGACATCACGCTTGTTGGTTGGCACATCATTTATCCGTTGGCCATCCAAATAAATATCGCCAGAGCTTGCATCCAATAAGCCAGCGATAATATTCAAAATAGTTGATTTTCCAGAACCAGAGGCGCCTAACAAAGTGTAAAATTTGCCCTCCTCTAATTCAAAACTAATGTCCTTTAAAACAGTTGTTCCACTATCTTCAAAAACTTTAGATACATGTTTAAATTCAATAATCGGCTTTTTCAATTCACATAAATCCCTTCTTTATACAGTAGCCAATTGGCTAAAGAGTTTCGGCAGGGTCACCAATAATACGTACTTCACGCTCTAAGGTAATGCCTGAAGATTTTTCTACAGTTTCAATGACATGTTTAATGAGACTTTCATAATCATTTGCAGTCCCATTTTCAACGTTTACCATAAAACCTGCATGTTTTTGAGAAACTTCTACACCACCAAAGCGATAGCCTTTCAAGCCTGCTTCCATTATCAGTTGACCAGCAAAATGGTCAAGTGGCCGTTTAAAGACAGAACCACATGATGGTAATTCCAATGGTTGTTTTAACTCACGCAAATGGGTCAGACGGGCCATTTCTTGCTCGATAACTGTGTAATTACCAGGACGAAGAGCAAATTTTGCAGATAAAACAATTGCGCCATTTTCCTGTAAAATAGAAGAACGATAGCCAAAGCGTAATTCACGATTATCTAATGTTTCTACATAGCCAGCAGGCGTCAAAATTTGTGCAGATACTAAAATATGCGATACTTCGCCACCATAAGCGCCAGCATTCATATAGACAGCTCCACCGATGCTACCAGGTATTCCACAAGCAAACTCGAAACCGGTCAGTGAATGAAATAGCGCAACTCTAGTTGTCTCAATCAAGTTAGCTCCAGCCTCTGCTTCGATAGTATAGCCAGAAACAGTTACCGTATTTAATTTATCCATACGGATAACAAAACCACGAATACCACCATCACGAACGATGACATTACTTGAATTTCCAAGCACTTGCCAGGGAATCCCTTCACGTTTCGCAAATTCAATGACACGAACAATTTCATAACGGTTACGAGGAAATACTAAATAATCAACTGCTCCACCGACTTTTGTGTATGTGTACTCTTTCAAAGGCTCATCAAAACGGATATCGATACCTTCAAGTTCAACTCTTATTTTATTTTTCATATCCTTCTCTTTTCCAAGTTATATACGGAGAATATTATACCAAAAATTCGGATAAAAAACGAATAGAAAATAAAATATATTAAATTGAAGCTTTAAATAAAAAAGCCCAGAACTGGACTTTCATTTATAAAATAACTTGAATTCCCTTTGTATCAACTGTTAGGGAATGGACAGAGCCATCTAGCTGCAGAGCTTCAATCGCCGCAATAAGTTCAGCTTCTTTCTCAGCAGGTGCCAATACCATCACGGTCGGTCCAGCTCCAGAGAGATAGGTTGCATAAGCGCCAATTTCTTGCGCTAACTGCTTAATCGGACAAAACTCTTTAACAAGTAGTTGCCGATAGGGTTCATGAAACATATCTAACTGAATCAGTTGACCCGCTTTTTCAATATCTCCTGACATAAGGCTTGCAATTGCAACGTTAGCAATCGAACTAGCAGCAACCGCCTTTTTATAGCCCATTTGTGTAGGAAGAACACCTCGACTTTCACTTGTACGAAGAGGATAATTTGGAATAAACGCAACAAAACTTGTTGGTGGAAAGTCAGTTACAACTGCTTGAACATTTTTGTTGACATAGCTTGAAATGACCAAATTTCCATAAATAGCTGGAGCTACATTATCTGGATGTCCTTCAATCTTTGTAGCCAATTGCAACTTTTCATCTTGGCTCAGGTTAAGTTTTCCTAACTGATTGGCCAGTTCGATACCTGCAACAATGACTGAACTAGATGAACCTAAGCCACGAGCTAAGGGAATATCGCTTTCCATTTTTAAACGATGTGGTTGTATATGTTTTGCAACTGTCAGGGCAGTCCGGATGAGTAAATTATTTTGATCAGAGGGAACATGTTCTAATTGATGCTCAACAATCCACTCATTAGTATGTTCTAGAACTTCAACCGCAAGATATTTTGAGAGTGCTACACCAACAGAATCAAATCCTGGTCCAATATTTGCTGATGTCGCTGGAACAATAATTTTCATAGACTATTCCCCCAAAACCTTAAAGGTGTTAACGAGTGTGAAATCAGTCGCTTCTGCTAATTTTCTAGTTACCTGCTCCAACTGTGTTTTGTTCATCGCATGTGTAACAATTACAAGGCGAGCAGTGTCGTCCTTTGTACCTTTTTGTAGGATTTGTTTAAATGAAATTCCCTCAGAATGGAAGATCTCTGCAATTCGTAACATTTTTCCACTTGTGTCTGGAGTCAGAATTGAGAAATAGTATTCGCTTGTCACATCTTCTGGTATAGCTAATTGAAGAGGGCGAGAATATTCATTAAATGGTTTACCTACAGTTTTATCTTTCATCCTGCGTACAATTCGAATGATATCAGCGGTCACACTGGTTGCAGTTGGCTTTTGCCCCGCACCTGGCCCATAATACATGGATTGGCCAATACCGATAGACTCAACAAAGACCGCATTCATTACTCCATTCACACTTGCTAACGGATGGTTCTTAGGCAAAAAGGTTGGTGAGACTTCAGCAGCTATTCCTGAAGCTGTTTCTCGGACATCACCTACCAGCTTGATGACATACCCCAGCTCTTGAGCTACCGCAACATCTTCAGGTGTAATAGTGGTAATTCCTTTATGTCCTACAGCATCAAAATCAACGGTCATCCCAAAACCAAACTGACTCAAGATAACTGCTTTATAGGCAGCATCAATTCCTTCTACGTCATTTGTTGGATCAGACTCAGCATAACCCAACTCTTGGGCTGTTTCCAATGCTTTCTCATATGTCCAACCTTCATCTACCATTTTGGTCAGCATAAAGTTTGATGTACCATTTAAGACACCCAAAATGCGGGTAATTTTATCCGCAGCAAATGAATTCACAAGCGTACGCAAGATAGGAATGCCCCCAGCTACTGCTGCCTCATAATAAAGTGCTAACCCTTTCTCTTCAGCAAGTGTACGCAACTCTGTACCATGAACGGCCAATAAATCTTTGTTAGCTGTTACAACATGTTTGCCAGCTTCTAAAGCAAGAATGATAAATGTTTTTGCCGGTTCAATTCGCCCCATCAATTCTACAACAAGAGCAATCTCTGCATCATCTAAAATATCATCAATATTGGTCACAAAATGAAACTGGTGACCAGCAGCTACCAAACGGTCTTTTTCAGCCTCATCTTTTACCAATACCTTAGCAATTTCAATCGAATCCCCAGCAGCTTTTTCAATTTTTTCTTTATTTTCTTTCAATAGAAATGGTACACCACTTGCTACTGTACCGAATCCTAATAATCCTACCTTGATAGCCATGTTCTCTCCTTATTTAAATGTATTTCGACTATTATACCAAATATTCTGATAATTTTCCAAATAATTTGATATAATTAATTTATCTAGACTCAAAGGAGAACAATCATGTCGCGTAGACGTAAAAAACAACCTAAACCATCCAAGAAATATATTCATTATATTTTTCTCTCTCTTCTTACAATTCTTGTACTAAGTTTGATTTATCTTCTACTTCCCACCTTGATTCCTCGCTCTTCAAATGCTTCACAGACTACTGTTTCTAGCCAATCAAGCAGTCAAGCATCTACTCAAAATACTACTACAGCTGATTCCAATTCATCAACCCAAACAAGTTCTGTAAACTGGGTTAAAGCGGATGAGCCTGTCCAAATACCGATTCTCATGTACCATGCGATTCACGAAATGGCTCCTGAAGAGGAAGCAAATGCCAACTTAATCGTCTCACCAGCAGTTTTTGAAAGTCATTTGCAAGTTTTAGAAGAAAATGGCTACTACACTCTTACACCGGAAGAAGCCTATAAAGTTCTAACTGAAAATGTTCTTCCACAGGACAAAAAAGTCGTTTGGTTAACCTTTGATGATAGCATTTGGGATTTTTATTCTTATGCCTATCCTCTTTTGGTAAAATACCACATGCAGGCGACAAACAATGTAATAACTGGTTTTACCGAAAATGGAATTGAAGGATATTTAACCCTTGATCAGATGAAAGAGATGCAAGCAAATGGGATGTCTTTCTAAGGACATACAGTCAATCATCCTGACTTAGAGGTAAGCAGCACTGATGATCAGATGAGCGAATTGATCCAATCCAAAAATTATTTAGATAGCCAACTTAATCAAGAGACTATTGCAGTAGCTTATCCATCTGGTAGCTACTCACAAGATACCCTAAACATCGGTGAGCAAGCCGGTTATAAATTAGGTTTAACTACAAATAATGGCTTAGCTAGTCTAGCGGATGGCTTATTAAGTCTTAATCGTGTTCGCGTTCTTCCAACTACAAGTGCAGAAGGACTCCTAAATGAAATAACACCATAATATCCACTGGTAGATACCATACTTTTTTCAAACCATGTCCTTTCAAAGGGGCTTGGTTTTTTCTTTTTGTAATTGCTGATGATACACATTTTCTGAAAAAAATAGAGATACCCATTTAGGCATCTCATTTGAACTCATCTAATTATTGTTCTGCTATGATCTTATCCAAAATGAAGCGTTCTTCATCCGATAATTCATAGCAAGCTAGTAAATCTGGACGTCGATCATAGGTTTTTCTAATACTTTGTTCCAGTCGCCACTTCCGAATATTTTCATGATGACCACTCATCAACACATCAGGTACGACCATGCCACGATATTCATAGGGACGAGTATATTGTGGGTATTCCAATAAACCAGAAGAGAAACTATCATCTGTATGACTGGCTTCTTTCCCAATGACCTCTGGTATGAGACGAACAGTCGCATCTATCATGGTCATCGCCGCCAATTCTCCACCTGTCAAGACATAATCACCCAGTGAAATTTCATCGGTGACTAGTGTCTTGATACGCTCATCATAGCCCTCGTAATGCCCACAGATAAAAATTAACTGGTCTTCTTTTGATAATTCTTCTGCATAGGTTTGGTTAAATGTCCGACCAGCAGGATCCAATAAAATAACGCGAGGATTTGTCTTTTCAATCGCATCCATTGTATCAAAAATTGGTTGAGCCCTTAATAGCATCCCTTGCCCGCCACCATACGGCTCATCATCAACATGTCGCGCTTTCTCTGCTTTTTCTCGAAAATTATGGTAGTTTACTTCGAGAATTCCTTTCTCTCTCGCCTTTCCGACAATTGAGTGCTCTAACGGGGCAAACATCTCAGGAAACAGCGTTAAAATATCAATTCTCATCGTCCAAACCCTCAAGTAATTCCACATCTACACGATTGTTTGGAATGTCAATATTCAACACAACTGGTGGGATATATGGTAAAAGCAAATCTTTCTTGCCTTTTCGCTTAACCACCCAAACATCATTGGCACCTGGCTGAAGAATTTCCTTTATTTGACCAATAACTTGATCATTTTCATAGACATCTAAACCAATAATTTCATGATAGTAAAATTCACCATCTTCAAGATCTGTCAGTTTTTCTTCAGCGATTTTTAAACTGTACCCTTTATATTTTTCAATATCATTAATAAAGTACATTCCCTTAAACTTGATAATATCAAAATTCTTTGCCTTGCGATAATTAGCAATTTCCACATCCATAACAAATTGGTCTTTTTCATCGAAAAGTGCTAGGACTGAACCTTTTTTAAACCGTTCCTCCGCGAAATCTGTTACTGATAAAACCCGCATTTCTCCTTGTAAACCTTGAGTATTAACAATTTTACCGACATTAAAATAATTCATGATAACTTCCTTTGTATTTCTATCCATTTATTTTAACATGTAGCGGAAGAATGCACAAGGTTTAGAAAAAGTACCAATTGAATCGATACTTTTCACTGTACACTATTATCCCCTATTTAGACTGGCTGAACTGGCTTTGATAGAGGTTATAATAGAAACCTTTGTCAGCCAAAAGACTTTCATGATTACCTTGTTCGATAATCTGTCCATCTTTCAAGACCAAAATCTTATCAGCTTCCTGAATGGTTGATAAGCGATGGGCGATGACGAAACTTGTCCGCCCCTTCATCAATCGTTTCATAGCCTTTTGAATCAAAAGTTCCAAGCGAGTATCAACTGAAGAAGTCGCTTCATCAAGGATAAGAATGGCTGGGTCCGCCAACAAGGCACGCGCAATGGTCAAAAGCTGTTTCTGACCTTGGGAGATATTGCTGGATTCCTGGTTCATTTCCATATTATAACCGCCAGGCAGGGTACGAATAAAATGGTCAACGTTGGCGGCTTTAGCAGCCTCCACAATTTCCTCATCCGTCGCATCCAGACGCCCAAAACGTAAGTTTTCCTTAATCGTCCCTTCATAAAGCCAAGCATCCTGCAAGACCATACCAAATTGGCTACGGTAGGATTGACGAGAAATATTACGAATATCCTGACCATCCACCTTGATAGCACCGGATGTGACATCATAGAAACGCATGAGTAAGTTGATGAGGGTTGTCTTACCAGCCCCCGTTGGTCCAACGATAGCTACCATTTCACCAGGTTTAACTTCAAGATTAAAGTTACGGATAAGTGGCTTGTCTTCTGAATAGCCAAATTCGACCTGTTCAAAGCTAACTTGTCCGGTCAGACTAGCTGTCAACTCCAGCGCATTGGCGTCTTCTTCGTCAAGCTCATCTAAGACTGAAAAGATGCGTTCAAGGGAAGATTTGGCAGACTGTAACTGAGGAGCCAACTGGGTCAAGGTTTGAACAGGCTGAGAAATCTGCCAAACGTATTGGACGAAGGCTTGCATGTTACCAACCGTTAGTTTACCTGCTAGGACTTTCAAACCAGCAAGTAAGGCTACGACGACATAGGCAATATTAGAAAAACCGTGGACTAAAGGCATAAGTAAACCTGATACGAAACTGGCTTTAAAGCCGACTTCCTGCAAATCTGCGGTAATCTGGCGAAATTCTTCTGTAGAGATTTCCTCTCGTCCATAGAGTTTGAGGACGTTAAAACCTGTTAGATTTTCCTGCACAAAACCGTTCAATCGTCCCAATGCATCCGCCTGTTGTTTAAAGTAGGGTTGGGACTTGCCCATGACAAACTTGGAACCCAAATAGGTCACTGGAACCAAGGTTGCGACTACGAGAGCCAGGGATATATCCAACCAAAAACACATAAACATGGCTAAAAAAAGGGTTAGTACAGCATTCACGAGCTGAAGAAAACTTTGTTGCAAGGCATTTGAGACTGTCTCCACATCACTTGTAAATCGACCTAATAGGTCACCATACTGGTGTTTATCGAAATAGGAAATGGGAATTTTGTTAATCTTGTGACTCAAATCTTGACGCAGTTCCTTGATTGCTCCCTGTACCGCCTTAGTCATGAAATAGTTAGAACCATAGGCGCCGATTTCATACATAAGGGCACGAAGGGCATAGAGCGCAAGCATGATGGCAATATAGGAAACATTGATATGGGCACCTTCTACTCCATTTGCTATATCTAACAGATTTTTAGTCAATTCTGTAATAATCAGTCCCAAAACGAAGGGTTCCAGGGCATTCATCACTGCGCTAATGGTTTTTAGAAAAACAGCCAAAAATACTGAAGATTGATAATGACGTAAATAGTCCCAAACACGGATAAATACTGATCTATTCTTCATAATTCCTCCTATTCTTCTGTCAAAGATTGACGGTTGAGCTGAGAATTCGCGATTTCACGATAAATCTCGTTGTTCTCCATCAATTCATTGTGGGTTCCGCGACCAACAATTTCACCTTCATTCAGTACAATGATTTGGTCTGCATCCATAATGGTTCCAACACGTTGGGCCACAATCAGCACTGTCGCATTTTCCGTTACTTCCTTCAAACGACTCCGCAAAATTGCATCCGTCTTATAATCCAATGCTGAGAAGGAATCATCAAAAATGTAAATATCCGGCTTCTTCACAATAGCACGCGCAATCGAAAGACGTTGTTTCTGCCCACCAGACAAATTGCTTCCGCCCTCAGCAAGATGGGTGTCAAATTTCTCTTCCTTGCTCTCGATAAATTCTTTAGCTTGAGCCACATCCGTCGCTTCGTGAAGCTCCATAAGACTAGCATCTACCTTACCGTACTTTAAGTTTTCCGCGATAGTTCCGGTAAATAGCAGAGCTTTCTGCGGAATAAAACCAATCTTACTACGAAGTGCTTTTAGATTGTAACGTCTGACATCCACACCGTCCACCAAGATACGACCAAGTGTCACATCATAGAAACGTGGAATCAAGTTGACCAAGGAAGACTTGCCAGAACCTGTTGAACCAATAAAGGCAATGGTTTCACCGGGCTTAGCCTTAAATGAAATATTGTGTAGAACAGGCGACTCCGTTTCCCCTGGATAAGCAAAGGTCACATTTTCAAATTCCAAATAACCACGTGAATCAGTCTCAGTTATGCCATCTTCATTCTTAGAAATGGAAATGGACATATCCAAGACTTCCTGAATCCGATGACTCGATACCGACATACGTGGATACATGTTAAACAAGTTAGCAAAGAGCAAGAAAGAGAAAAGTGCATGGAAACTATATTCAATAAAGGCTACCAAATCACCAATTTGTAAACTGCCCTCCTGTAGAGGAGTCAAAGCAAACCAAATGATTGACACGATCATAGCAATGATAATCTGCACAAACAAGGGCTCCGTCAACCCAGTAAGGTTGAAAAGCTTTTTAGATGTTTCTGTATATTGTTCATTGACATCTGAAAAACGCTTTTCCTGAAACTCCTCGCGCGTAAATGCACGAATGACACGAAGTCCCATTAAGTTCTCACGAACATACTGGTTAATGGTATCCAACCGTTTTTGTTGTTTTTCGGATAAGGGACGTGTTTTAGTCGCAACATAATAGATAACGAAAATAAGGAAGGGAATAGCGACCGCCACTGTCCAGGCTAAACTTGGACTCGTAACCAAGGTCATCACAACGCTGGCTACCATCATCAGCGGAGTAATAATTCCCAATTTCAAAACCATTTCAGAGAATTGCATCAAAACAAAGGCATCATTTGTCATACGAGCAACTAGGGAAGAAACACCAATTTGCTCGTATTCATGATGAGAATAGTCTTGAATTTTCTCATACATATCATTCCGAATATCTTTTACGATAGTTGTCGTTAACTTCCCAGCTGCATAAGTCAAAATCACCCGACCAGCAATTCCTAATAAGACAATAAACCCCATCATCCCAGCCCAGAAATAGAGCTGACTGGCATCATTTTTGGTAATACCTTGGTCAATCATCCTTGCCAAAAATGTAGGCAAGCCTAAGTTTACTACAACAAATAAAATAGCTCCCAACAAATCTAATGCTAACCATTTTGGATATTTTTTCAAATAAGTCCAAATCAGATTCATCTTTTCATCCTTTCTATATGTTAAAAGGGGCAAGGCCCCTGACTGTAAATTTAAAAGCCACCAAAAGGTGACTTTCTATTCTTTCTCGTCGATCACTAAACGAACTTTTTTATCACTTGTAGGGACAGAATAAACAATCGTTCTGATTGCAGAAATGGTACGTCCTTTTTTACCGATGACACGGCCGATGTCCGATTGATCTAAATCCAAATGGTATTCTAAGAATTCAGGTGTATCAACGATTTTAATCGTCAAGTTTTCAGGCTGTGAAATCAAAGGTTTCACAATCGCAATAATGAGATTTTCAATCATGTCCATAAGTGTTCTCGCTTACTGTTCTTATTTAGAGAATTTTTGTTCGTGGAATTTTTTCAATACGCCAGCGTGTGAAAGAAGAGCACGAACAGTGTCAGATGGTTGTGCACCTTTTGCCAACCACTCAAGTACACGTTCTTCTTTAAGAGTTACTGAGTTTTCAGCCAAAAGTGGGTTGTAAGTACCAACTGTTTCAATGAAACGACCATCACGTGGTGCACGTGAGTCTGCAACGTTAATACGGTAGAAAGGTTTCTTTTTAGAACCCATTCGAGTCAAACGGATTTTTACTGCCATTTTTTAATGTCTCTTTTCTTTTAATTTTTATTATTCGGTGAAATAGCAGAGCTATTTAGCACATGTTCTATTATAACACACTTTAACAGTGTGTCAAGAAAAAAACTTGACACTTTTTAAAAATTTTATTGCTCCAGCATATCCGCTAGTTCTCTCAGTTGACTTGCTAAATTCGGGCGGTCAAAAAGCAAATTATAGACTCCATCTTCACTCAACACACCGCAAGGAATACCATCAAAATAACCCTTATTGGATAAATCAAGATCTTCCATATAGGTCTGGCTTTGATAATAATCTAGTAACCGTAAATAACTTGATTGTGCCTGATTGAGTTGGGTAACACTATCAGCAAGGGACTTGTTCATCTCCAGATGCATATTAAATATTTTTTCCATCTCCTCGATACGTTTCCTAGCTTCCATACAATCCCCCATCAATGTGTTGCACCTCCAACGTTCTTCACATCCTCTTTGCCTTTAAATGCAACTATTGCTCCAATGGCTGCTTCAACTCCTCTAACAATATCAGCTAGAGACATAGAGGCAAAGCCTGGTTTGTCAAGAACCTGTTCCGGTAGAAACGGAATATGAAGAAAACCAGCCTTAGTCTTTGGAATTTGTTTATCAGCTAAGTAAAGAGCTTGATACATGAGATGGTTGCAGACAAAGGTCCCTGCGGTATTAGAAACAGAGGCTGGAAGACCTGCTGCACGAATGGCTTCAACCATTGCTTTGATGGGTAAGGTTGAAAAATAAGCAGGTTGCCCATCTTCACGAATCATAGTGTCAATTGGTTGTTGTCCTAAATTATCTGGAATGCGAGCATCGTCTTGATTAATGGCTACACGCTCAGGTGTTAATTCCGTCCTTCCACCAGCCTGTCCAATACATAGCACAATATCTGGTACATACTTAACCATGGCTTTTTCAAGAACACTTGCGGCTTGATAAAAAACAGTTGGAATCTCCTCAAGAAGAATCTCTGCGCCTGCAATCTGCTCTGGTAAAGATTTAATGACCTCCAGTGCAGGATTGATAGACTCACCTCCAAATGGATCAAAACCAGTTACTAATATTTTCATTCTGTTCTCACTCCTTCAAACGAATTTCTCCATAATGAAATTTTTGACTGGGTCTTACATGACGTTTAAAGCCAAATTCTTCAAAAACACTGTCACTGAAATGAGCCTTGACAAGAATTTTTTCCCTTGCAACCCGTTTTGCCTCAAGAAGCAACTCTTTTGACAATCGACTTCCGTCAGCCATCTGCACTAAACCAGAAAGATTGTTTGATTCCTTGATTTCTTCTGAAAACATGGGATCAAAGTAAATGACATCAACAGACTTATCTATTTGTTCTTTCAGATAGGTCAAACTATCTATCCATTTGGTTTGAACGGATCGCATAGCACAATCCACCAGCACATTACTACTGTTGAAATCCTGTAAACCACGACTAACAATAAAATGAATAAGCCGTGAACTCTCCAAGGATGTCACCTGATGACCTGCACTAGCTAATACGATACTATCAGAAGCTAGTCCCATGGTACAATCTAAAATCGTTTTCTTTGATGGCCCAATTAGATCTAATAGCGGATCATGTCCTGCTTTTATTCGCAACATCGCTGTGTCAGGGTGGAAAAAGAAGGTTTGACCATTTCTCTGCTCTAAAACAAGCTTATTTTGATAGAGCACAAGCACCTTTTCTACTTCCTTTAATAATGACGAAACGGACCGCTTGTTTCTTTTCAAGTATTCTATACCTAAATCCTCAGCCAGCTGTTTCGCCTTTGCAACAAGATTATCGTCCATCCTCAGACTCGTAGTGATTATTACTTTCATACTGTATCTAGTATACTCAAAAAACAGAATGAACTCAACATTCATCCTGTTTTTAGGTC
>ERZ724515.426-NODE-426-length-16350-cov-5.104879_pt1 | contig 16350 bp, 16 predicted proteins | sample MGYA00376048_ERZ724515 | MGnify/ENA primary metagenome ERZ724515 (study PRJEB28724, sample SAMN07190885) | wastewater metagenome | isolation source: influent of sewage treatment plant in Hong Hong | place: Hong Kong | collected 2016-03-17 ... | reverse complement strand
TTATAGATGGCATCGACTTCGGGATCGGCGATCAGCGCATCGTAGCTGTCGTACGCCTGCGGAATGTCGTACTCGGCAGCCAAGGCTCTAGCACGAGATACATCGCGCGATGCGATAGCCGCGACGGTGACCTCGGCGTTCTCCTTCGCAGGGTTTATGAGCGCAAGCGGCGCGATACGTGCTGCACCCAAAATGCCGAACTTGATCGGCGCACCGAGAGACACGAACCGGATGCTAACACTGCTGCGTTGGGCGCGAACGGAACGCTGAGATTGTCTTCCGCGTCCGTGAAGGACACCACGACCATTTAGCAGCTGCAGCAAAGGTTTCTCGACGCGGCCGACGGCCCGATATCATCGTCCGAACCGCCATCACAAAGGTGCGCTGGTCGATCATGGTGCTGTGGAGACAAACGGGAGGAGTCGGCTGTTGTCAAAATCCGTGCTAGTTACGGGCGGTGCCGGATTCATCGGATCCGCTCTGGCGCACCGTCTGGTAAATGCCGGGTATGACGTTGCAGCCATGGATATCCTGCATCCCCAGGTGCACGCAAAGGGCCGGGCGCTCAACCTGCCTGAGTCGGTCCGGTTGTTCACGGGAGATGTCACCCACGGGCCTGACTGGGATGCCGTTCTTCGGTTGTTCACGCCGTCCCAGGTCGTCCATCTAGCGGCCGAGACGGGTACAGCCCAATCACTCTCCGAGGCGACTCGCCACGGCTCGGTCAACGTGGTGGGCACCACCCAGATGCTCGACGCCTTGAGCCGCGCCGAGCTGGTGCCTGAGCAGTTCGTCCTAGCCTCGTCCCGAGCCGTCTACGGCGAGGGTGCTTGGCAGTGCGGCGAAGAAATCTTCTACCCGGGCCCACGCAGCCACGCCCAACTGGTCGCCGGCCAGTGGGACCCCCAGGGTCCGGCAGGTGAGCGCGCGGAGCCGTTGCCGAGTTGCGCGGCTCGGACGCAGCCTCGACCTACGAACATCTACGGCGCCACCAAACTGTGTCAGGAGCATCTTTTGGCCGCCTGGGGCGCCGCCCACGATGCCCAACTCAGCGTGTTACGCCTGCAGAACGTCTATGGGCCAGGCCAGTCACTGACAAACCCCTACACCGGAGTCGTGCCGTTCTTCGCTCGCGCAGCCCGCGAACATCGCGCTTCGGAAGTATTCGAGGACGGCCAGATCGTGCGTGACCTCGTCTATATCGATGACGTTGTTGACGCGATGTTCGCCGCGATCGAGTATCCGGCCGCCGGATCGCGCAGCCTCGACATCGGGTCCGGAACCGGCACGACCATCCTTGAACTCGCCAGGAAGGTCTCTGCTATTTTCGGCGCCCCAGAACCGAAAGTTGTACCGAGATTCCGAGATGGTGACATTCGAGCCGCAAGTTGTGACATCGGGGCCGCCAAGAGCGAACTTCACTGGAGTCCGCAGTGGTCGGTCGACGACGGATTGCCGGCATTGATCGAATGGATGGAAGAACAGCTCGCGACATCTGTTCCGTAGGTAAGCACACCTTGGCCTCTGCAACGAATCCGCGTTCAGCAATTTGCATTGAGGACGCCAGGGTCTGGACCCCCGCGTGCTTCAATTGGATTAGAAATTTGGTTGGGAATTGGTTGAGAAGTCGAGGTCGATGAATGACCATGGTCGATAGGCGAGCGGTTGAGCGCAGCACAGTGCACCGCATATGGCGAGCGCTTCTTGCTATCGCCGCGGTCGGTATCGCCGTCGCATGCTACTTCTGGCCCGTGGTTGGGATAGTCATTGGCGTCCTGCTCTTGTTGCTCGTGATTGCACGCCTGGTCTATCGGGGACGAAACCGGTTCGTCCCCCACTTGTACGCCAGGGATATCACGACCTACGACAACGAATATCGGGACTTCATCACAGACACGATTTCGGAACTGCGGAAAGTCAAGATTCCGGGCCACCCGCTTTTGTGGGAGGCCTCGCAGCTGCCGGATGTACGCAGCGACACCGATGATGAGCTGCTGCTTGATCTCGGCGTATGGATCGGCTGGTCTACGCGATTGATCTCTGATGCATCCGGACGTGCGGTATACGGGTTCGACACCTTCGAGGGACTCGTCGAAGACTGGCAGCTCGAGGACACGGTGATCAAGCGTGGATCCTTTGCTATCTCAGATCCGGTCGCAAAGATGTTCATCCGCGACACCGGTGTGCGTCTCGAGGACGGCCTTCCGGCCGCCCTGGGCCGCCCGGTGCACTTCGTCAAAGGCAGCACATACGACACTCTGGCGCCGTTCCTGGCGGAGCGACCGAAGGCGCCGATCCGGCTCTTCCACATGGACCTTGACACCTACGAAAGCTGCCTACACGCGCTGGAAACCTGCAAGGACCACTTCGTCGTGGGGTCAATCCTGGTCTTCGATGAATACCTCGTCACCAACAGCGAAATCAAGGCGTTCTACGAGTTCCAGAAACGCTACGACCTGACGTGGCGGTACCGATCCTGGGGACTCGAGGTGATGGAGATGAATACCGAGATGATTCCCGCTGCCTGGAAGCGCATGCTGTACTTCGCGGTTGGTATTCCGCTCTACTGGCTGGTCGGCGAGGGCCGGTTCGCTTCGGCTTTCTATCGCAAGCCGTTCTGGAGATTCTGGTTCGGCGCACCGATCGGGGATATGGTCTTCTTGCTCGGCACCGCCGGCCCGCGAAAGGCGGTGAGCCTTGAGATCACCGGCCTCGGGCAGCTTCATCAGCCGCCGAATTAGTTGCGTTCAAGCAGGACGATGGCGCAAATCGTCCGCCACCGCACGGCCGTCGGCCAGTGAGCGGAGATTATCGGCCTGGTCGGATGCGCCCGCCTTCCGTACCTTCGAAGACTGCCTCTTTCGTGCGAAGGCCTCGAGATGGTCGCACGCCCGACTGACGCTCTCGGCCCGTGGAATCATCCGTGCGCCAAGAGAGCGCGCGCGTGCCTCGTACTCGGGAGTGCAGATCTGGCGCAAGTCGGAGAGCAGCTGCTCGGGTTTCGTCGAAATCAACCGTCGACCGGTCCCAACTCGGAGCCGCTTGAGCTGGGCAGCCCAGAATGGCTGATCCCCAGCCATCCACAGGATCAACGACGGAACGCCCGCACGCAGGGCAGCGGCCGTGGTGCCCGAGCCGCCATGATGGACGACCGCCCGGCACATCGGGAAGATTCGTTCGTAACTAACGGGACCGACCACCTTGACGTGGTCGAATTGGGGTCCTTCGCTGTAGTCGGTCCAGCCTGAGCAAATCAGCGCACGCTCCCCTAGCTGCGCGCAGACCTCGCCGATCATGGTGACTGTGTCGGCGGCTGATTCCAGCGGCATCGAGCCAAACCCGAAGCAGATCGGCGGTGTCCCCGCCGAGATCCACGCGGCGACCTCGTCATCGATGTCTGTAGATAATCCCATAGACAGCGTCCCGACAAACGGACGGGTTTCGTGCAGATCCGCCCAGTCATCTTTGAGGCCAGGAAAGAGAAGCTCGTCGTAGGTCTGGATCTCCAGCGCTCCGAGCTCAGCGAGCCGTCGCGTGCTGGACTTCCGAGTCCTCGGGAGCCCGAGCCGAAGGCGCTGCGCATCTTCAGGCTTGCGATTCATCCAGCACCCGAACAGCTCATACGCGGCAAAGCCCCATTTGAACAACGGCGCCGGAATGAACGGCGGGGCGGTTCTGAGGTTGGGCCGGACGGGAAAGTAGTCCAGCGTGGCCAGCGGTATGTCGTAGTACTCGGCGACGTTCACCGCAACGCCTTGGAAGAACAAGCCGGCGCACAGCAGGTCGGCCCCTTTTGCCAGCGGCGTCAGTACCCCGTCCATATCGCCCCAATAGAGCATCACAGGCTGCCAGAGTTCTTGCATGATCTTGATGGGCTCGCGGACAGTCCAAAATTTGCGGAAGAATCTCCTGGAGAAGTTCCGGAAGAAGTCAGCGGTCCATAGCTGATCCGCATTCGGCCCGTACGCCACCGCGTCAAGTCCCGCCGACTCGGCAAACTCGACAAGATTCGGTGGGATGGCGATACGAACTTGGTGTCCCCTGCGCTGCAACTCACAACCGACTGCCACCGAAGGCTCACAATCGCCGCGCGTTCCACTGCATGCCAGCACGAACTCCAAGGCCAATCCCCCGCTCTCCTCGTCGGTCATCTTTCCGGCAGACTGATCGGCCACATCACCAAATCAGCGCGCCAAGACTCAAGAACGGTATCTTACCGCGGCGACTGGCAACAACCGTTCGCAGCCTGATGTGCAGCATTGCTAGGCCCTCCGGACTCGCGGGTTTCTTGCTGCCAGCGACCCCGCCTCCTCGCTAACCACACCAACGAATGTTTGCTCGGGATCAGACGCGGGATGCTCATCGTCAAGGTTTCCGTGTAACGTTGTGGGGTAAGCGGGCGTATATAGCTAAGACAGCTGAGTCCAATCAGCTGTTGGCAGAATCCAGGCCCGGGTTCGAACTGGATAATCACATGGACGCAATCAGTTCCAGGAGGGACAACCACATGAGCAAACGATGGCTGACCGGAGTTGCCGTCGCGATCGGCGGTTCGGCGCTGGCGTTGACCGCTGGGGCAGGCCTTGCATCCGCTACGCCCGACATCGGACCCATGGTCAATACGACCTGCACCTTCGACCAGGCGATGCGAGCGGTACACGCGGAGAATCCGATGGCGGCCAGCTACCTCGACTCCTCGCCGCCGAATCTGCAGTTCTTGCGGCAGTTCATGTCGTCGACGCCGGATCAGCGGGTTACCTTGCTGAATGCCGTCAAGAACAACCCCGGCGCGGACGAGGCGCTGCCGGTGTTCACGCAGATGATGACCAGCTGCGTCAACTACTGACAATAGCCACTGAGCAGACTGTTGGGCCCCCGACGACATTGGCGGGGGCCCAATGGTCGTTCGAGAGTGGACCTGAGGTCCTAGTCACAGTCACCTACCCGGCCGCGCCGGCGATAAGGACAAGCGCATCCGGATTCGCGGCTACCGGCCCGCCGCCGCCTTGGGCGGCCGCGCGGCCACTGGAGAGCCTCGGCGGCACCAATCGCGAGAAGCCTTCGTCACGGCCCACCTAGCGAAGCTGGGCGAACCAAATAAAGGTCCAATCAACCTACGACTCGTCCGACCGCTTCCGAAGTATCACGGCATCTTGATAATTGAGAATCCCACGTTCGACATACTCGACAATGTCAAAGTAGGCCGACCACTCGTCGTAGATGTACTTCTTTTTGTGGAAGGTGGTCTGGTAAAAATCAGGGAACTCATCGAATTTGAGCCGCCCCTTCGGTCCGCTAATGAACATCAAGCCGCGTTCGTCAGCCTCCTCACCATATGAGGCATCCAGCTTGCGCAGCCCTTGCAGAATATGTTCGCCGTGTACCGAGAGAATTAGGGTTGCGCCTGGGCGCGCAATGCGCCGAAGCTCACGGAGCCAAGCATGTTGAAACTCCTCGTCCAGGTGCGTGAACACAGAAACGGCGTATACCAGATCGAATGCGTTGTCTGCGAAGGGCAGCGGAGGTTGATGGCCGTTAACGTGCCAGTCAACACCGTCTAGATTCGCCTTACACCAGTTCACAAGGTCGGGATCGATGTCTGTTGCATGCAAATTGCATGATTCATTCCCACCGCGGAAGTTTTGGATGACTCGGCCGCAGCCGCAGCCAAAGTCAAGGACCTCAGAGTACGAGTAGAAATCGTGGCCAGTGGCCTTACACAGGTTCTGGATGTCTTGCGCGATCGCCTGCCCGGACGTGACGTATCCGGCCTCGTCAAACGTTCCCCCGACCCGGAAGCGAAGCTTTGCTGGGGGGACAGGCTCGGGTCTCGACTCGCCACGTGCTCGCCAATCCCGGAACGTTGCCAGCGACAGTCGGCCCTGGAACCAAACGTACATGGCGGCCGCAGTGGCCACGGATACTGGCTTGAACTCAAAAAAAGTTCGACGGAATCCCATTACGCCTCTTTCATTTCATCAGAGCAAAGCCACTCTGGCACGATTGCATTCGTTGCGGTGCTGTGCGAGTTAGAAGGATGCCTACTCGTGTTTTTGGACATCGGGTGTCGCTCCGGCCCGGCGCCTCGTTAGCTGCATGCGCAATGCCAACTGGCGGTTCTCTTTTGGCCTAAGGGTCTGCAGGATGCGGCCACAGGTCTCAGGCGCGGCTGCCCAGAAGAATCTCGGTAGACGCTTTCGAAACTCAGTGTCGGTGCCCGCCCGGGTACTGAGTCCCGTCAAGTCGTTATACCGAGAAATCACGATGTCCATGTATCGGGTTGTCAGCGCCGGGTTGGAGAAGCAGCGGATGTTGAAATCCCAGTCCGCCCAGACCGGGTAGCGCAGGTTGAACGGTCCGATACCGGCAAAAAGCTCACGTCGGTAGAAGATCGATTGATGGCAGATATTTGTCTCGAATAGCAGCCGGTCCAGGTCGAATTCGCCGGCGTGACGGGCGCCGGTCGACGCCATGATCGAATCGCCGTACACGAGATCGCTAGGCTCCTTCTCATCGATGAAGGCCGCAACGCGGGCTAAGGTGTCCTCCGCGTACAGGGTGTCGTCGGCGCCCAGAAATTGCAGCCATGAGCCAGTAGAGATCTGGACACCGCGGTTCATCGCGTCGTAAGGACCCTCGTCCGGCTCGCTCTGGATGACCAGACGGTGCCCAAGCTGTGAGGACAGGTTGTTTGCCAGGTCGACTGTCTTGTCCGTCGAACCGCCGTCCACCAGGACCAGCTCGAAGTCCGCATAGTTCTGGCCGACGATGCTATCGAGGCATGCCTGCAACGTCGTCGCCGCATTGAACGTCGGTATGACGATTGAAAACTTTGGCCTGCTCATGATCAGCCTCACATTACAGGTCGGTCCCGAACACCGCTCCGGCTACATCACCTTCGCTTGATTTGACCAAGTCCGACCGCTCGCCGGGTGTCGGACTTGATCTGGACCCCCGCGAGGGACAACACATATTTGCTGGTCACTCGTCTGGACGAAAGAAGGTACCGTCTGCCTGCAGCATTTGGCCATTTCGCGGGTCTACGAAGCATGGCGCCAGCCCGGTCAAGATGAACCCCAAAGAGTAGACCAGATCCAACGCTTCATTGATGAGCATGCCGCCCTCGTAAAGCGGCAGGAATGACAGCTCGAGCTGCATGCCGACGCAGTGGTCTTTGATGGTCTCTGCGCCACCGGCGAGCACTTGCTTCTCAAACCCTTGAACGTCGATCTTGAGGAAGAGCACATCGTCCGCTTTAAGGCTCGAGGGCGCTACAGCGTCGAGCCGACGAATTGGCACATCTTCAGTGCCGATATAATTGGCCGGCGGGTACGCATCCTGATGGCTTTTGAGCATCGGGAGCACCGAACTGCTTTCACCGGAGTTGCCGGCCACATTGATCGAGATAGTTCCGTCGGAATCACCAATCGCGCATCGCTGGCAGTCCCACAACGGATCGTCGGCCGCATTGCACTCCAGGGCCGAAAACGATTGTGACAGCGGCTCGAATGAGACGATCCGACCCCTAAAGCCTGCCTTCCGCAGCCCACTGCTGTACTGCCCCGTGTTGGCGCCAATATCATAAACGGCGTCTACGCGACGCGATCTCAGTTGCTCGACAAACTGCCGTTGGCGGTGCCGCTCGGGATAATAGCTCGATAACTGCAAGGCAATGCTACGGGCTATTAGCCCGGAATTGCGCACTAAATCCACCGGGCAACAATAACATGCGTGAACCGGCGGTCGGCCTGCAGTTGCTCCATGCTGCAGCAAACAGCCGTCGTGCGACTGTCGCCCTACTGTCGGGCGGTACCGGCGTTCGCCCGGTACCAAGCCAGGGTCGCCTCGATCCCGTCGCGCAGCGATATGCGGGGTTGCCACCCCATCTTGCTCAGCACTGACACGTCCAAGAGTTTGCGCGGTGTTCCATCCGGCATTTCCGGATCCCAGTGCGTCATACCGGTGTAGCCCACAGCGTTCGCGACCAGCTCGGCTATCTCGGCGATCGTGTGGTCCACGCCCGTCCCTACATTGACGTGCTCGGGACCGTCGAAATGCTCCAGAAGGTAGAGGCAAGCACTCGCCAGGTCATCGACATGAAGCAACTCACGCCGGGGCGTCCCGCTGCCCCAGTTCGTGACTTCACGTGCCCCGCCTGCGTGGGCAGCCTCATAACGGCGGATCAGCGCAGGCAAGAGGTGGGAGCCGTCAGGGGAGAAGTTGTCTTCCGGACCGTACAAATTGGTCGGCATCGCCGAGATCCAAGCCAGGCCGTACTGGCGCCGGACCGCCTGAACCTGGAGGATGCCCGCAATCTTGGCGATCGCATAAGCGTCATTCGTTGGCTCCAGTGGCCCTGTCAGCAGTGCGGTCTCCTTGATCGGCTGGGGGGCGAACTTCGGGTAGATGCAGGACGAACCCAGGAACAGCAACCTTGGAACGCGTGCAGCGAGCGCAGCGTCTAGTAGGTTGATCTGGATCTGGAGGTTCTCGGACAAGAAATCAGCCGGGTAAGTGTTGTTGGCCATGATGCCGCCAACCCGAGCCGCGGCGTCAATGACGATCTGGGGTCTCGATTCGAGAACAAAACTGAAGGTCGCGTTGCGGTCCGTCAGATCGAGTTCGTCGCGTGAGCGCGTGAGGATGTTGGTAAAGCCCTCGGCGCGAAATTTTCGTAGCAGAGCGGACCCGACTAGGCCCCGATGCCCCGCGATGTAGACCGAGGATGTCCGGTCAACCGCACCTACTGGACCACTCATCCCGCGCTTCACGTCCAGCTAGCAAGCGTCGGCTTATCGATCCACGGACTACCCTCACACTCCAGCGCCGCGATGTCCGCGTCCACCATAATCCTGGCCAGTTCGTCGGTGTGTACCGCGGCCTTCCAGCCGAGCGACTGGGCGGCCTTGGTCGCATCACCAATCAGTGCGTCCACCTCGGCCGGCCGCAGATAGCGTTCGTCGAATTTCACATACTTCTGCCAGTCCAGGCCCGCATGGTCGAAGGCGGTCTGGGCGAAGTCGCGCACGGTATAGCCCCGCCCCGTCGCCAGGACATAGTCCTCGGGTTCCGGCGCTTGCAGCATCCGCCACATGCCTTCCACATACTCCGGTGCATAGCCCCAGTCGCGGACGGCGTCGAGGTTACCCATATAGAGGTCGGATTGGAGGCCGGCTTTGATCCGCGCCACAGCGCGGGTGATTTTTCGAGTGACGAATGTCTCTCCGCGGCGCGGTGATTCGTGGTTAAAGAGTATACCGTTCACCGCGAACAACCCGTATGCCTCACGGTAATTGCGGGTCACCCAGTAGGAGTAGACTTTCGCCGCACCGTAAGGTGAGCGTGGGTAGAACGGCGTCTGCTCGTTTTGCGGTGGCGCCGAGGCGCCGAACATCTCCGACGACGACGCCTGATAGAAACGACAGTCCACATGCGAGAGCCGAACCGCTTCCAGCAGCCGCATCGACCCCACACCCGTGGTATCACCAGTGTGCACCGGCTCATCGAAGCTGACTCGGACATGCGACTGCGCGGCAAGGTTGTACACCTCGTCGGGCTCGATGGTGCTGAGCAATGTGACCAGGCGGGTACCGTCGGTCAGGTCACCGTAGTGCAGGAATAACCGCGCACCCGATTCGTGCGGATCGACATAGAGGTGATCGATCCGCGCGGTGTTGAACGTCGACGCCCGGCGGATCAATCCGTGGACTTCGTACCCCTTGGCCAACAACAGCTCGGCCAGATAGGAGCCATCCTGACCAGTGATCCCAGTGATCAATGCACGCTTCACAGATTCCTACCTCTATCGGGACCGACTCGTCGCCGCGACGTTGTTCGGCGACTAGCACAGGAACGCAGAAGCGCCGCGTCAGCGTGACTGGCCCTTCGTGCTGCCGCTCCATCATAGTTTGCTGCATCGAAACGCTACCCATCAGGCGGCTCCTAAACCACAACAACTCTCCGTCATCCTGGCGGGCCGATTGCCCGCACCGTACTCTGGGTCAACGCCATCGGGCTTCTTGACGGGTCAGGGAAAATTCGGACGAAGCCAGGAGGCCGGCACGGCGCACGATGCCGACGGCAGATTTCTTCACTTGAAGCCTGCTAGCCCTCTCCTGCCAGTTAGCCCTGTCATAACGGATGACAGGAGTGGAAACCTGACGCCCTGCGACGCTTGTCGGTCCATTCGCCGGGGGGCAGTGCCTTCTCATCGGGGTGAACTGCTCCCGTACAGGTCGTGATCAACGGCCAGGTCTGGGCAGCGCCCACGGGTCGATATGTGCCCATGAGCAATCGAGCGGAGCGTCGAACGACCTCTCATGTCACCGAACTGGTAGATACTTACCGGCATGAGAGCGCTCATCTGCGGCATTTCGGGCCAAGACGGCGCCTATCTGGCGCGCCACCTGCTCGACAAGGGTTATGACGTGGTCGGCACATCGCGCGATGCGCAGGTCGGCCAGTTCAGAAACTTGTCGCGGCTTGGGGTGCGCGATCGAGTGCGGCTGGAGTCTATGGCGCCCAACGACTTTCGCAGCGTATTAAATGTACTGCGCAGAACTGAACCCGACGAAGTTTATAACCTGGCTGGACAAAGCTCCGTCGGCCTGTCATTCGAGCAGCCAGTGGAGACCCTTGAAAGCATTGCTGTCGGTACGGTAAACCTGCTTGAAGCGATACGATTTCTGGACAGGCCTATCCGCCTGTACAGCGCCGGCTCTAGTGAATGCTTCGGCGATACGGCAGGTCGCGCGGCCAACGAGCAAACACCCTTCCATCCCCGTAGCCCGTACGCTGTGGCGAAGAGCACGGCGCACTGGCTGGTTGCAAATTATCGGGACGCATACGGCTTGCATGCGAGCACTGGCATATTGTTCAACCATGAATCGCCGTTGCGTCCGGAGCGCTTCGTGACAAAGAAGATCGTTGCAGCCGCCGTTCGAATCGCCCAAGGCGACCGGTCACGCCTTACCCTGGGCAACATCCACATCAAACGGGACTGGGGATGGGCGCCTGAATTCGTCGACGCAATGTGGCGGATGTTGCAGCAACCCAGCGGATCTGACTTTGTGATCGCCACGGGTGAGAGCCACAGTCTCGAAGAGTTTGTTGACGCGGCCTTCAGCCGGGTAGGACTCGACTGGCGCGAGCACACCGATGTTTCGGAAGCGCTGATGCGACCATCAGATCTCGCCGAAGGGCTCGGTGATCCTTCGAGAGCAAGCAGAATCCTCGACTGGTTGCCGACATACCGGATGCACGATGTCGTCACAGCCATGGTTGAAGCTCAACTGGTCGACGCCGCATGAAAGTCGCATTCGACCATCAGATCTTTTCTATGCAGCGATATGGCGGTGTTTCCCGCTACTTTTTTGAACTGGCGAGTCGCCTGCCTGCCGCCGGTCTGTCAGAGGTCGAGGTTATCGCACCGCTTTACATCAACAACTATCTGAAAGCCGATTCGGCTCGCAGCGGTGCCCACGGCAGGTATGTGCCCTACGACTTCATCCTGCTTCCGCAAGTAGTGGGCCTTGCGAATCGGCTCGCTGCTCCGTTCGCTTGGTCGAACGTGCATGCCGACATCGTGCACGAGACCTACTTCACGACGAAGCCGGTGGGTAATGCCAAACGACGAGTCGTGACGGTCTACGACATGATCCATGAGCTGTTCGCTGAGGAATTTCCCGATGCGAAGCGCGTGACCGCCGCCAAACGCGCCGCTGTTGCTCGGGCCGACCATGTCATCTGTATTTCCGAAAACACACAGCGGGATCTCGTGCGTCTCTTCGACATTGATGAGAGTCGAACAAGCGTCGTCCACCTTGGGTATTCGATGACGAGCGAGACGGCCGCCGCGCGGGACGATGAAGCCGTCGGCACGCCATCGATTCTTTACGTCGGTGGCAGAAGGGGCTACAAGAACTTCCGGACGTTGCTACGCGCCTACGCCAGCTCGCCGACCTTGCAGGAGTTCGAGTTGATCGCCTTCGGTGGAGGTGCGTCCTTTCCGGACGAGCAGAAAGAGATCAGAGGGTTGGGCATCGTTGACCGGGTTCGCTTCGAGTCTGGGTCCGATCGTGAGTTGGCCGCACGATACCGGGAAGCTGCCGCATTCATTTTTCCTTCGACATATGAGGGCTTCGGTCTTCCGCCGTTGGAAGCGATGAGCCATGGTTGTCCGGTCGTATGCAGCAACGGCGGGTCAATCCCAGAGGTGGTCGGCGACGCCGGCGTCTACTTTGATCCAGGCAACGCTGACGAACTGCGGACGGCCCTGGAACGCGTCGTCACCACTCCAGAGTTGCAGGCGGATTTACGGCGGCGTGGGTACGCTCGGCTCCCAGCGTTCTCATGGGAGAAATGTGCAGCGGAGACTGCACAGCTTTACCGGGAAATCTTGTAATCGAGAAGTAGCTTGCGCGGAGAAAGCGACAATCGACTGCGACCCACCTCGCGGCGTTGCCCTAATCTGTACTCAAGTTGTTCTTTTTGAGACGGCGGCTTTGGTACCGTTGATACACGGCGGAGAATGCTTGGCCGTAAGCCCCCTGATAATTGAGCATCACCAGCCGCGACAACAGTGACATCCGGTCGGCCCAAGGAAAAGGTTGGGCCAATTTGAGCGCATAAGCCGAGAAAGTGAAGAAGGGCAGTACAGCTTCAATGGGCCTACTTCGGAAGGCGCGCCAGGCGTCCGGGCGACTACTGGCGCCAGACGCACCGAGCAACAACAAGCCCTCGTCGGTTCGATTGACGTTTCCGCGCGAGGCTAAGAACAGATCGACTGCCCAATCAGAGGCAAAGAACGGCTGGCCGACGACGTCACATTGGCGCAATACCGCGGTCCGGACCACAGAGTAGAAGACGCCGTTAGATTGCCAGCAATGGTCCAGAAACGCCGCAAAGCGTTCACTAGGAGTGCCGACAAGTGCGAAGGTCACATTGTTAGCTTCAGGCTCGCCCTCAAACCTGTTCGGGCAGGTTGACGCCACATAGTCGGGATTCTGATCGAGGAAATTGATATTCGATTCCAGAAAATTACTCGACCGCGTATCGTCAGCGGCAAACCAGTGAAAATATTCAGCACTCGCTCTGTCCAAAACGAATTTGAAATTCGCCGCTGGACCGATGTTGTTTGCTTGGCGAAAGTATTTTATTCGCGGATTAACACTGGCCATTTCTTGGCAAATCTGAGCCGTATTATCCGTGGACGCATTGTCGGATATGATCACTTCATAGTCAGTATAGGACTGAGAATTTATTGAATTTAGAGCTTGTGCAAGAGATGCTTCGCCGTTGTAAACGGGCATACCGATACTTATTCGAACGCGACTATTCACGCTCACGTCTTCCGACGCAGGAATCCGTGTGGCGCAACTGAAATCAGCAGCCTGTTGTCGATGGAGTCGTCGATCTCGAACTCTGGGTGGGTCTGAAGATACTTCCAAACAGCGGTCTTAGGGTTGTCGCCGCGGCCCCAGGGACGATCAGGATAGGCGGTAGCCGGCAGGTCTTCCACAATCGTGTCGAAGACCACGCAGTAGCTCCCCCGCGTGACCATCGGCGCGTACGCCTCGAGCTCGGCTAGGACATGATCGTGGGTATGGTTCGAATCGAGGCTGACGAGCACTCGTGCTGCGCTGCCAACTTTCGCCTGTACTTGAGCCACGACTTCTGGTGCGGTGGACGATCCCTGGATCATATGGATCCGGCTCGACATCGGATGCGCCTCGATCGCCGCCCGGTTGTGCGCACGGATATCGATGTCGACACCCACGACAAAACGCTTCGGGCGGCGCGGATCCACGAGCTCGCCCAATTCGACCGCATCGCAGTAGTCCAGCAGCGCCAGCATCGAAGCGCTGAGGATCAACGATCCGCCGTGAGCGATGCCGGTTTCTACGATCACATCCGGTCGGACCTGCCAGATCAGTTCCTGCATCGCCACAATGTCCTGCGGATACTGGATGATCGGGCGGCCAAGCGCGGTGAAATGGTATGAGTACCGAGCGCTATTCGCCGCGGAAATCCATTGCGAGGTAAGGAGCCTGAGCTCTCGATTCTCACCCTGTTCGGCGACTTCCTCGGCACATTCAGCGAGAAACTTCTCGTGCTCGTTCACCGGCGCTTTCCTATCTCGATCCGCACTTCATACTCTTCACCGCTATCCCGAAACCAACACCCCGGGTGGGGCCTGAAGGAGCGAGCGCGCAGCAAGTTCAAAAGTTCTCGCCCCGTGTAGGTTTGGTCAAGGTGTATTTCGCTGGCCGCCTCAATCTCGCTTGCAAGGTGAAAACTACCTCCGGGCGGCTGCGGCCAACTTGTGAAGTCAAGGCTACGCAGCGTGGGGTATGTATCGACCACTAAGTCGAACATTGCCTCAGCAGCCTTCTCGTACAGGGACTTACCGGTGTCCTCCCATCCATACGGGATGACCCGTTGCGCAACTACTTCACCCGAATCAACCCCCGCATTGACGCGATGTAAGCTTACGCCAAACGGCGCCTGCTCAACCAAAGCCCAAAAGTTGTAGTGCTTTCCACGGTTGTACGGCAGCAAGCTCGGATGGGTGTTTACGAACCCCGCGACCGGCAGATTCAAGAGTGCCGTCCCTATCAACTTGGGCCACCAGGCGAGTAGTCCCAAGTCCGGCTTCACGCCCAGCTCTGCGCAATCGCTGACCACCTGTGCATCCGACAGAAACGTTACAACTGGAATGCCAAGTCGCTCAGCCTCGGTCTTCAGCGCGCCTTCTCCGGTAGTGACCAACAACGACACATCAGACAACCAATCGGCGGCCAACCAGTCGAACACTCTTTTGCCAACGGCTCCATCAGCCAGAATCAACAGCTTCAAGCGATGGCCCCCGCTGTAGCGAAAGCCTGCCGCACAATACGAGTGACCTTTTGAATATCTTGCGTAGATATCTCGTGGTAGGACGGGAGATTGATCGCACGGTAGGAGATGTCTCTGGCTACTGGGCTAGGCTGATCCTTCATCAAGAAAGGCAGGTCGGAGAGCGGCCAGAAGAAGACACGGCCGTCGATCTCCTCCTTCTCGAATGCCGCCAAGATGAGGTCACGATCGAGGTCGACGGACCTATCTATCACCATGCTTGGCATCCAATAGCCATTTACGGTATCGGGCGCCTCGGGGTTCATCGTCACGGGTAGTCCGGCCAATTCCCGAGCGTAGATGGAGAAAATTTCTCGCTTTCGAGCGATCAGTTCATCGATGCGCTCGACTTGTGCCAGCCCGATCGCTGCCTGAACATTGGACATTTTGTATTTGAAGCCGACCATGTCTGGCCAGAATTGGCGCGTTTGCCCTCTTGCCCGCCCATGATTGGAGAGGGTGAGGACCTTTTCATAGACGAGGTCGTCGTTCGTCACGAACATTCCGCCCTCCCCTGTGGTGATCGTCTTGGTCCCGTGAAATGAGAAGGTCCCGAAGGCGCCCATGGAGCCAGCTCGATTGCCATGCCAAAGAGACCCGATGGCCTCGGCGGCATCCTCCACAACCGGGATGGCATAACAACGGCCGATATCAAGCAGCGCGTCCATATCGCACAGATTGCCGTAGATATGTACCGCAAGGATCGCTTTCGTGCGCGATGTTATTGCAGCCTCAACTTTTGCAGGGTCCAGGCACCATGTGTCTGGGAGGATATCAACAAGTACCGGTTTCGCGCCCAGATATGTAACCGGAGCCACCGACGCGATCCAATTGATATCAGCACAGATCACCTCGTCGCCAGGCCCAATCCCGAGGCCGGCAAGGCCCATATGGAGCGCACCGGTGCAGCTGGATGTCGCGATCGCGTGCCGTACGCCAAGATGCTCAGCGAATGCGCTCTCGAATTTGCCTATATACTCATAGCACCGCTCTCCCCAGCCATTCGCCGCAGCGTCCGTCGCATATGCAACTTCGCGTTCCCCGATCGAGGGTTTTGTGTAAAAGATTCGGCTCATTTTCCCGCTGTCTTCCAGGCCGCCAACATTGGCAAATCGTTGTCGCGCTGACTAACCAGCCGCTCATTCGTCGTCACAGGCCATGCAATCCCCAACTCTGGATCATTCCAGCGTATACCGCGCGCGGTATTGGGGTGGAACCGCACCGTCATTTCATAGAGCACTTCGGTTCCAGAGGCCAGTGTCTGGAAGCCATGCGCAAAACCCTTTGGAATGTAGAGAGCCGCATGACTTTCGGCTGGCAGTTCAACGGACCATGTCCGTCCGGAGGTAGGAGAGTCCGCTCTCAGGTCGACAATAACGTCGAAGATGGCGCCGCGCGTCACCCGTACCAGCTTCTCTTCCTCATGTGGCGCTACCTGAAAATGCAGACCGCGTA
>ERZ724515.421-NODE-421-length-16407-cov-4.285714_pt1 | contig 16407 bp, 26 predicted proteins | sample MGYA00376048_ERZ724515 | MGnify/ENA primary metagenome ERZ724515 (study PRJEB28724, sample SAMN07190885) | wastewater metagenome | isolation source: influent of sewage treatment plant in Hong Hong | place: Hong Kong | collected 2016-03-17 ... | reverse complement strand
CCTGCAAATTTCAGACCCCCATTTTTGTGGGGCACTTTTCCTGCAAATTTCAGACACCCATTTTTGTGGGGCACTTTTCCTGTAAAAACCCTGAAGTTCAGCACCCCTCATTTTCCTGGCGGTTTTTCCTGGACATCACCGGGATCAATCCGGCCAGCTCAAGTTCACGGCAGACTTGCTGCACCCGACGCTCGCTCACTCGGGCCATATGGGACACCTCCCTGGTCGAGCACCCACGGGTAATCATCATGGCGATCATGCGTCGAACCATGTCCCGCTCGTAGCTCGTCAGCCTTGGGATGGTGATGTGCTCACCAGGCCATTCTTTCGACAGCCGAATTGCTGCGGGTTTTCCGATGTGCCGGACCAGCAGTTGACCATCATCGACAGTCACGGGGATGTAGACGCTGCCAACGTCACCGAACCAGACGCATAGGCGCAGCGTGGCCGTAAATCCGATGACGGCAGCGATGTCATCCAGCGTTGAATTTTTTATTCCCATCCTTTTTAGTCCTCACTAAATTATTTCCGCTAAAAATAGCGTTGTATTTTTCCAACAGTGGCGCAAGTGGCGCATTTAAGCCTTTTTTAAAAACTTTCTATACACATGTAGGGAAAGTCTTGAAATATGTCAATTTGCGCCACTTGCGCCACTAAGTATGCTTAAAACACTTGCTCCGAAACCTTTATGCGTAACCCCAGTCGGTAACGGACACCTCCGTTGCCCTTTTTTGGGGGAAAACGCACGTCCAGGCGACGACCTAGCGCAGTGCTACTCCTTATGTAAGTGATAAGCCCTCGCCCCCGTGCGAACATCTCCCAGGAGTCCCAAAGTAACTTCATCGGTGTCATAAACGACTCTCCTATTTCGCAATGTTCGTCAAGCCATTCCGCAAGCAAGTCCATTTCCGAACGGTAGGACTCGCGTGCGCCCATAACTTTGTTCGGTAAAACAAGGCCGATCTTCTGGTATCGCAAACAAGCCTTGACGATGATGTTCAGGATGCCTGGTAATTCCTGCAGCACTTCCTCACGCCGGTTCGTATCTTTCTTGATAGTTTCGTCCCGCTCAAAGTTGCGCTCAAACGGGAGCATCCCCATGCGCCTCCAGATGCCGTTGTCGTTGCCCTTGATGATCGGCTTGTGGTTCGTCGGCATGAACACGGTCCATGTGGGGATGATTTCCACCGACTCTTTTGCGTACAAACCTCTGGCAGTGATGGCATCTCCGCCTGTCATGCCCTTCACGACGCCCTCTTTCAGCTCGCCGTTTTCATCTGGTTCAGACACGTAGACGAACCTGGCACCGCGCAGCCTGACCAAATCCTCCCTTGCCCCACCAGCGCCACCGGCTTTTCCGTCAGAAACAAACGAACTCGCGTCTGCTGTTCGCGCATAACCGCCGAATACTTTTCTGACGGCATTGAATATCGTGCTCTTTCCGTTGGAGCCGTTCCCAAAGGCGATGAACATAATATCTTCGGTCGGATTTCCCATAAGCGCATACCCAAATGCTCGCGTAACGAACTCGACCATATCCATATCGTCGAAAAATACATCGCTGATGGTTTTCTCAAACAGCGGGGCTTTTGCTGTCGGGTCGTATTCGCAAGCACAGGTCAGTGTGATGCGTAACTCAGGGTCTGCCGGTAGCAGCATCCCGTTTCGCAAATCCACCACCCCATTTTTCACGCCAAGGAAATACGGGTACTTGTCCAACTCGGATGCAGGCACTGCGACCCTCGGATCGCTCTCGGCCAATGCCACCATGTTGTGCACCATGAAGGCTCTTTGGCTTAGTGCACAGAACTGGTAAAACTCACCTGGTTCCGGGTGGTTGTCCACTTCGTTGGCCAGGGCGCGAACTGTCTCCTTTGCAAAGTGCTCAATTTCGGAGCGCCCGCCGAGTGCCTTGCGCCAATTGTTGCCGTTCCAGATGTACCAGGCCCCGATGTCTGGGCAATACATCAGGCTCTTGCCGTAGCGGTCCAGCATTCGCTCGGTGTTGCCGAACTCGGTCAGCGGTCGGACCTGTCTCACGGTAGGCACTGACGACACGCTCACCAGTTTGTGAAACTCTCCCTTGGTTATGGACGATGACAGACTCTTGGCCTTGGCCTGTACGATGTTGTACGCCTCTGACTCGAGCAGTGGGAACTCGGTCAACAGTACCCTTACCTGTGGCAGCACGTCCGTTCGCACGGCCACCATGTCCTCGGACTCGTCAAGGCGTTGCTTCAGCCCGGCAAGTGCTGATCGCATGGCGTCTTTTCCGGCCTCGTTTTCCCTGCGTCTTTTCAGCCCATACCCCAGTTCCTCCCGTGGGGTTTCCATCTGGTCGCAAAGCCACATTGCGGCCTCATACACGCCCATTACAGCCATGTCGTCCATGGTCAGGTGGGACCACTCAAGCACCAGGTCTATCGGCGTTCTACCGCCTTGTTTTGCGTCCCCTTGATCGGCTACACCGAAGTCCTTGATGCCTGTAGGCAAGATAGACAAATCTTCCTCTAGGTGGTTGCGACCGAGGTCTGCCTGTGCCACCCTGAACCCGCCGTGATAGGCTCTTGCGTTCGGGAACAGGTCTGGCACCCATGCGTCCAACGCACTCATGGCTGCGTCGTTTACGCGACCGAAGAAGTCCTCATCACTGCGAGGTGTACGTTCCTTCGGCTCCTTCGGTACGAATGGTGCGCCAGCCGCTTGCCTATCAAGCAGCATCGCGGTTGCCATTTCCTCGAACGTCTTTACCACAAGCACCAACTGGTCGAGAGTAACCAGAGGCAACTCGTCAACGCGGATCGACTCAAGCCCTCCTACCTCATCGCCCCAGGTATAGGGCTTGCCTGTGTCAGGGTGCATGGCGTAGGCAACAAACTGCTGTCCACGGCCCAAAATTTCCAATTGGTTTTTCTGGTCAAAAAGGTCGAAAAACCTTGCGCTTGAACCCTTTTGCCAACCGGCCTCCGATGCCCGATAGACCAGCAGGTTCTTCGGTGCCCGACCTGTGCGTACAGGTGCCGTCCGACCAAGATTACTCAGGCACCATTGAGTGAACTTTGCAGACAGTTCCTCCGTTTCTGTGTCGATGTCGATTGCCACAATCGGGTTGACACCAACTCCCGTCAACACCCCAACTCCGCTGTCTGGAAATCGGGACAGATCGCTCGGCCCCATGAGGATGTTGCCCCAGTCTGTAAGCGATTTGACTGGCCGCTTGGTTCCCGGTTCAATCGGAATGATGCGATAGCCGTTTGCGAGTAATGAACGGCCTTGATCCCTGAAAAAGTGTGTCATCAGAATAGCTCCGCTAATGTTTTAACTTCTACAAAGCGTTCTGCTACCGACTGACGGGCACGGCGAGAACCGTTGCGTTTTTCACTTCCTCGCGGTCGGAAACACCTGCCAGGTATCGCCGGATCATCCCGTCGATGTCGCTCCTGCACTGCTGCAGGGCGTGCCCATGAGACGGGAACAGCTCGCTGCAACGCAGCAGCCTCATGCACCCGCCGACAGCCTCAGCGAAGCTGTCGCAGATGAACAGTGCGTCGTAGTTTGTTGATCCGTGATCGGTGTGGCACAGGCCCAGGTACGGGCCTTCTACGATGACGGGTATTGGTCTGTTGTGAGGGTGGTGAATGCTCCATGCAACGCACGGGAAAGACGCTGGTGTGTACATACTCTGTGGACGGGTGGCTTCGTCAAAGTGCGTGGCCAACAGGTGGGAGACCGTCTTTAAGCGCCAACCTACCCCACTCGCAGAAATGGGGGCGACGGTCCCCCACCTGTTAGCTCTGCGAACTACTGGACTGGGTTAGAGGTCGGCCCCGAAAGTGTAGCACCAGTTTTAGCGTTTGCTAAACACTTTCGTCATCTCACATCCATCTCACATCCATCTCACATCCACAAACAAAAACAGCGATCAGAATAGATCGCTGTTCAATTCGCTACCGGCCTCACACCCACCGGCCTCACACCCACCGGCCTCACACCCACCGGCTTTATCCCCGCCGCCACCCTTGTCTACCAGGTGCAGCAGCGCTTCCCGCGCCGTGCGACACGGTGGCGAGAACGTGGTCTGCATACCCGCAGACCACCGGCCTCTGGCGTACCACTTGCCGTCGATGAACAGCAAGGTGGCAGCACGCTCCAGAAGGTCGTCCGTGCTCAAGCCAGCGACCACAGATGGCCCCAATGACACTCGCGCACCTTCAGCACGCCTGCCTCTTTCACCGGAGCCAGTACCTTGTGCACCAGGCTGTCGTCCGGCAGATACAGGTGCTCGCACACCTCTGCCGTGGTCATCTCATGGCCGTGCGGCAATCGGCGCATCATGTCCACAAACCTGTTCCGCAGCCGCTCGATTCTTGCGTTCATAGTCATCACATGTCTCCTGTTTTTGGTCACGTGAAATTAACAACCTGCCCCTTCATTTTGCCCGATAATTTTCCCTGTCTTTGCATCTTGACCCACTGGCGATACGTGTTTTCGGCCACAAGCATCTGGTTCGGACTGCTGGCCAAGAACACCTCTTCAAACAGGTCGATTGCGTCCTTGAGCGACCGTATCGCAAGGCCATCCAGACCCCATTCGTTTGTTTTCTTCCACCGCTCATAGGCACGCTTCAACGCATCATCGGCCTTGTCGAGCAACCTGATCGGTTCACAGTCTGAACCTGCAATGTCCAGGTATCGAATCTTGGCTTCACCGACCGCGCATACTAAGGTGTCGAACGCCTTGTACTCGTCGCTCTCCATCGTGCGATCCAGAAAACCCTGCAGCGCCAGCCTGATAGGTAGCAGCGTCGTGTCCGGGTTGAATATCGGGTTGTCGCGGAACGGCTTGCTACGTGCCAGCATGAAGTCAAGCCCGCAGACCTTCTGCATGAGCGCTTCGCTGACCGCACCAGGTTTGCTTTGCTCGCGCAACTTCTGGCGAGCGTAGGCTGACATCTTCCTGCTCATTGCACCTCCAGTATTGTTGGGTTCTTGAGTCGGTCGGCACGCTCCTTGGCTTCATCGAACGTCCGGCTACCCGCACCTTTCACGCGGGTCCAGAACGGCCAATACCAATGCCAAACTTCTACGTGCCACCACTTGTCTATGTTCTGCTTAACTCGTACTCGCATCTTCATATCACCCTCTTACATATTTGCAATGTTTTTGATTGGTCTTTCCACATAGCCCCTACCCGTCGGCTTCGGTGGAACGTAGGTCGTGTACCCGACCACCGGCTCACGTGACGTGGCCACGCTGCATCCGTTGTCCTTCCCGAACACCGGCAGCACACTGGCAGCCGCTCTACTGCCTGTGAGTGCTATCTGTGATGTCGGGCTAGGTGTGTGGTACCGGACCCGGCCCTTTGGCGACTTCGGCCTGTTTTCTTCCTCTAGGATTTCACGCAAGAGAGTTTTACCGCGCACGCTGAGCACATACAGGTTCATCTCGCGGGGTGACCCGCTGGAAGTTGGTCTCATCTCACGACCAACCACCTCCAAGTGCCCCCTCTTTAACAACGCCGATATGCAATGTAGCGGTGCTCTGTTTCCTGTAAGGTCTGCCAACTCTGTGGCGCACTTGCCGGGGTGACTGTGGACTGCCTTAACCATGTCCACCGACGCTTTGCTGATAGTAGCCAGCACTGACCGGTTGACCGAATCAAGTTTTGACTCTTGCTTCTTGATTTCACTGATTACCGTGTTTCGGCTGATACCCAATACTCGGGATGTATCACGTATGCCGATACCATTCATCGCCATATCAATGATCATCTTCTTCGTGCCAGGCACGCAGGCTTTGTAGCTATAGTTCAGAATAAATGTCTTGTTCGGACATTCTGATCGCTGACATTCATAGCGCTGCTTTCCATCTTCTGTTTTGCCTCGCTTTACAACCTCATCACAGTTACATACCGGACAATAGACCATAACATGCGCCATTTTGATTGCCTTTCATGAAGTCGCAAAATTACCATGAACTTCAGGTAATGCACAAATCTGAGGCACTACCGCTTTGCTGATGTTTCTTACCACCATTACCCTCTCACCAGGAGGTAAATTGCCCACGCTCCGACTAGGACGTGGTAACAATACGGCGGCTCAAATGGTGCTTTGTAATACGCCCGCGCAAGCATGCTTATTGCATTCCACACGCCTATGCCTGATAGAGTCCACAGTAATGCGTTCATACCACACATCCCCCGCACGCAGCAATAATCGCCCGCGCCTGGGCAATTGCGCCTGCCCTGGTGAGCTGGATCAAACCGTGGTTAAGCCACATTTCGTCCGACTCATCACCCTGCCATGTATAGGTCTGAGTAACGCATTCATTAAGGAGCACCACCCAATACGCCTGTCCAACTTCCAACGGCTCCTGCACCGGAACTGGGAAATCGTGGCCTGCGAGGGTCATGATTTCGGGCTCGATGCGGAGTTCATACCCGTTTACCATATCGTTCAACGGGGATTCAGAGTGCTCCCACTCATCTGTCGGAGGATGCAGTCTCTGCATCTTCTTGCCTTGCGCGATGGCTAGAAGCCAAGCGGCTTTCGGGTGTGGTGTAAGTTCTTTGTTGCTCATACTGCTACTCCTCAATGAATCAAATATTCCCAGGCCATGCCGTTCGGCAATGGCGTGGCTTCCTTCGACACCGCGCATTTCTGCCACTTCTGGGCAAGTGACACCTTGCACAGCACCTTGCGGCGCAGGACATTGCGACCAGCGGCTTGGTCCCAATCGGGGCTGGCGAACACTTCAAGGAAACGGGTGGGTTCAGCCAGGATCGCCAGCGGCTTGTCCTGGTGAATGAGATATTGGTGGCTCATGTTGAAGCCGCCCGTGCTGCAAACTTTTGCTCCCGAATCTCAGCACGGGCGGCAATCTGTGTACCGCGCTCGATGAGTTGTAGAGCGAGGTCATAATTCGGGATGCGAACACCCTTGTAGGTGTGGCTACCTGCCAATTCTTCTGCGGCCCATCCGATCCGCTGGTTCCAGCCCCAGCGGTGGTAGTTGACACCGATTTCGGCGCACTGTCTGACGAAACGCCTGCGTTGCTTAATGTCCACAATGTTACTCCTTTCGTTACGTTGACAATGACTTTGCATCACTGTTTGAGCACATTGTAGCAGTTATTTAGCGCAACATAAATACTTTTGTATTATTTTTTCCGACTCACCGGGCACATGGTTGCCAGCGTGTGCATGTCGATGTAGCCGCACTGGTATTTGTCGTGCATCACCAGGCTGGCCTTCGTGATGGCGAGTGCCAAATCGGTGCGGCATGCCTTGGTATAGCAACCGGCAAGTTGATACAGGTACAGGCGTGAGGTGCCTGCGAGCAGGGCGAACTCGTCCCTCCGCTCATCCACACCGAGATTCCGCAGAATCTCAAGCAGTGGAGTCGTGTGAGGACGGTTGTGGACGTGTGGGTTTTGGGCTTGATCGTTTAGCATACGCTAAATTATAGCGCCCACTCTCAGCAATGTGTAACAGTGCTTGACGTAAAGCTAAACTTTCGCGTATCCTTTGCGAACACTACAGCCGCAAAGGGGTGACACAATGATCAGACTGGTCGAAATACGCAGGGAAAACGGGCGTGCAGCCATTGAGCGCGCGGGAGGTGCCAGCAAGGTGGCCCAGAAGCTGGGCTACTCTAATCCCAGCTTCCTGGTCCAGCAGTTCGGGCCAAACCCCACACGCAGCCCCAGCGAGGGGACCATGAGGAAAATGGAAGCTGCAATCGGCCTGGACGAAGGATCGCTTGACACCGACCCTGCAGCCGCGAGCACCAACGCCGTGAGCACAGAACTGATCGCAACGGTCATCCGCTCTGTGGGCACTGTGATGGCCCATGAGCACATCGGGGCGCTTGCCCCAGACAAACACGCCGAACTGATCGTGCTGGCTGCGTCTGCTGATGCATGGACCCCCTCACTGGGTTCGAAAGAACCCGGCTGTTTAATCTGCTCGGCAGTAGTTTTTACTGTATGTACAATTTTGCTGATCCTTCAACTTCAACAGCTCATCGTCCAGTCCATAGCGAACCACGTCGATACGCTCGCTGCGTTGGGATACAAAGTCACCGGTCATCACGGGGAGCTGGAATGGGAAGAATGCCGGGTTGTTCAGGAGCAGACCCAATGCGCCCTTGGCCTCCGGTGTGGCCAGGAGTGCGGATTCAAACATCAGGATGGCCAGGTTTGGCTCGGCAATGCTCACAGGAGCGGCTTTCTCATAGCAGCCTTTGGCCTCGGAATCCTTCAGGGCTCCCCAGGCGACAAAGGAGCGGATGACGAACCGGGCATAGCAGCTTACGGTTTGCCGGTCGCCGTACTGTTCCTTCAGGCGGTTGATGATCTGCGTCTGGGTCACCTGATCCTGCAAGGCCAGCAGACGGCCGGTCTGCCGGGCCACATTGAACCAGAAGGGATAGACCGCCGAGATCATCCCCCAGTGGACCGCCAGGGCCATGGACGGGTTTTCCCTCAGAAACGCCAGCGAGGCATCCCGGAATGGAATCAACTCGGGGTCAGGAGAGACCCAGATCTTCATCAGATTGTTGACGACAAAGGTCCGGGTCTGATCACTTCGTTCGCCTTCGGAGCCGTTGCCTTTTCGATCCGCGAGGAACTCATGCAGCTCCTGGCGGATGGTTTTGGCGTCGAGTCCCGCCAGCAGCAGATTGGCTGCTTTCTGCATCCACTCGAAACGAATCACCTGTTTGATGCCAATGGCTTCGTGTCTTTTGCCCATCACCGTGTCCTCCTTTCAAACTTCACAAGGGGCACGATGACTTCTTCGATGGCTACACCGCCGTGACCTACGATGGCATCTCCCGTGTTCACGAATGCGTCGCGGCCACCGGCCACCAGGGGGAAATAGGTCTGCATCTGCGTTTTCTTCGGACTCCCACAACTCACGTTGCTCTTCGTGGTGGTTGGCTATTTCTTGCAATGCCTTCTGCATGTCTGGCGAAGCCACAATCAGGCGAGCGTTGTCGATGCTATCGGGCCCGTAGCATTCTGCGATGCTTGCCAAACCGCCATACACGTAAGTTGCGATTTCGCCTGTGTCTCTGTCCAGCCCCTCTTTTACTCTCCATGGTCCTGGTGTGTGACTCATGCTGTACCCCCTTCCTTCATCCGTGCCCTGTAAGCCCTCATGCGCTCGGCGGCAGTCCGGGCCTGCCCTGCACGGGCGAGGTCTGCACGGTTGCCCCATGAGTACATCGGCGTGAACTTGCGCCCACGCTTGTCGTCCGTCCAAGCGCTGATGTGAACCATCCTCGCTTGTCGCATCGCCTTGATCCACGTGGCCACGGCCACCTTGCTCAATCCGACAGCCGCAGAAAGCGAGTCGTAGCTGTGACTTGTTTTCTGCAGCTCTTCGATCATCTTGGCGGTGATGACCGGGTTGTTGCGGCTGGGTGACTTCATTCGGCACCCCCTGTTGCACGCGTGATAGTTTCTTCGCACGCCTTCAGCATTACTGCGTTGGCGGCGGCCTTTTCCTCGTCGCCTTTTTGCAGGTGATGCTCGGTGTACATGCGGAACTTCTCGGCGCATAACTTCAGGGTGGTCACAGCGTCGTCACGCTGCTTCAATGCTGTTTTATGAGCCACAGACAGCCTTGTTATTTCTTTGCTGTAAGTCATCGAGTCACCTCCCGTGCCGCCTGTTGAACGTTGGCCTGCAGCCTAGCGGCGCGTGACTTGTACATATTGGCCAGGGCTAGGTGGTGCTCACCTGCTGCCTGGTGCTCCAGCGCCAGCCGCTCGGCTTCGTAGAGCATTTCCTTCACGACGCATGGTATCAACTTGCGCCCGAAAAACTTTTCCCACATATCTCGACTCCGTGTGTTGTTACGACAGACGCAACTTTAGCACTACTTTGGCGAAAATATCCAATTTCGTGAAAAATAAATAGATTTAGGCTTCACTGCTCAAATTCCGATAAAAGCGTGCTACATTATCGCTTCCCCAGTTGATTGGGGTTCGTAACAAAGTAGTAACCCATTGGAGTGAAACCATGAGCATTGAAAACACCCTTGCGTCTATTGATAGCAGCCTGCAGCAGATCGTCACGCTGCTGACAGCACAGCAATCTGCCTCTGCCGAAGCTCAACCTTCCCAGGAAAAGAAAACCCGCACACGCAAGTCGGACACAGCACCTGCGGTGGCAGACGAAAAAAAGCCCGACGCACCTGCAGCCACGGAACAGCCGACTGCCACTACCGCGCCTACTGCAACAGCGCCAGCGGCTCCTGCATCGGTGCCGACTTCCACGCCCGCAACGCCCCCGCAGGCTGCCAGCGCTGACACGCCCTGGCAGACAGTGCTCGGCGCTATCCAGGCGCTCAACAAGAGCGACAAACCTGGTCATGGCCGCGACGGTGTGCTGGCCGTGCTCAAGCAGTTCGGCCTTGAGGGCAAGAAGGTTCCTCACCTTGAGGGCTTGGGCAAGAACGCTGAGGTGCTGGCGTTCGTCAACTCGCTGCTGAACGCGCCTGCAACCGACGACCTGGGCCTCTGATCGTGGGTTATCACGTTCGCAAGCCGCGTTTGCTTGTGTCATTTAGCGGTGGCCGCACGTCAGGATATATGACGAAGCGACTACTAGATGACTACAGCGCGACGCACGATATTCGTGTTGTGTTTGCGAACACAGGTTTTGAACATGAGAAAACCTTGAAGTTTGTGAACAACTGCGACTTGTTCTTTGGATTTAACACCGTTTGGGTAGAGGCCATTGTTCATCACGGTCTGCGCAAAGGGAACACCCATCGCGTTGTCACTTTCGATACGGCTTCTCGTAACGGGGAGCCTTTCGAGGAAGTCGTTAAGAAATACGGCGTGACAAATATGCAGTTCCCCCATTGCACACGCGACCTAAAGCTCGCTCCGATCTGGTCGTATCTTCGTTCGGTTGGGTGGGCTACAGGAAGCTACGCAACGGCGATAGGCATCAGAACTGACGAACAGCGTCGTGTGCGTGACGACAAGGTTCGTGAAATTGTTTACCCGCTTGTCGATACGTTCCCTACGGATAAGCAGGATGTGCTCGACTGGTGGGATGACCAAATCTTTGATCTGGAACTACTGGAACACCAAGGGAACTGTAAAACGTGTTGGAAAAAATCGTTCTCCAAGTTGGCGCGACTTCACGATGAAAACCCTAATCAGTTCGATTTTTTTGAACGATTGGAAAAGCAATACGGCACGTGTGGCCCTGAGTTTTCAAAGCGCCCAGGTGCGCCAGCAAGGGTGTTCTTCAGGAAGAGTATGTCCATTCCGGCATTTAGGCAGTTGGCATCTGAATTGAGCGCTTCAAAGTTACCCATGCCGAACGTTTATCAAGACGCAGGATGCTCCGAAAGCTGCGAGTTATTTGAAACAGAAGTACCAACAGAATAAAGGATATAGACATGGATAAACTGTCAGGCTATCACGCTCGCAAGCCGCCGTCGTCTGCTCCAAGGTGGGGCGGGCGTGAAGGTTGTACTGCCTCTATCAACGCACAAGACGGATACCCTAGAAGTGGTAACGGGGCATCGCGCACTGGCACCTGTGGCCACCAGATGTGCGCTGAGATGCTTCTGCACCCAGATACCGACCCACAGAGCTACTTGGGCATGGAGATGGTGTTCTGGGTTCACCCTGAGTCTGATTGCAGCGGTGAGGACTGGAGGGGGAGATTCAGCATCATGGCAGACCCATGCGTTGAAATCATCGCCACCCACACCGTCGATCAGGAACTCATCGACCTGTGCATGGTGCATGTCGAGTATGTGCGGGAGCGTGTGGCTCTTACGGGGGCTACGATGTACGTCGAGAACTCCGTACCAATCGACCACATCACAGGTGAAGTCGGTGCAACCGGGTCGTGCGACGTGGCCCTCGTCTACGTGAAAGAGACGGCAGGATTCAACATCAAGTATGGCGGCTACCGCGCTGAAAAACGGGTCATCGAGATCATAGACCTGAAGCTCGGGCGTATGCCTGTGCTTGCTTACGATGTCGTAACGCCTGTGCACACCGACATCATTACGGGCGCTGTGGTACCAGAGGTAGTTGAACCCTATGAGCAACTGGCTATGTATGCCAGTGGGATGATTCGTAAACTTGGTATTGGGTTTGAGGATGTAATCCTGACTATCTCGCAACCGCCGTTGAAAAGCGTAAGCCAGTGGTCGGGTACTGTCGCCCAGTTGCAGGACACCATCGACCGGCTATCGCATCGTGCAACCGAGTGTGACCTGAATCCTACGTTCAGGCCGTCTGCGTCAAACTGCCACTTTTGCCGTGCGTCAGGCAACTGCGCTGCACAAACAGAAGTGGTCATCGGCCAGGCGCTCGTCGGGTTCGATGATGTCGGCCCGGTGGCTCCAGCTCCGGTGCACGAACGCAGGCTCGGTGATCTGTTTGCAGCATTGCCGATGGTGCAGGACTGGTGTTCTGCGGTCATGGATCGCACACGTGCAGCACTCACTGCTGGTGAGGCTGTCGTGCGTTCCGATGGCCTGAGTTACAAGCTGGTCAAGGGCAAGGCCGGTGCTCGCAAGTGGGTCGATGAAGGCAAGGTTGTACAGGCTATCGCAGAAAACGGGATACCTGTTTGGCTCATGTACGAAAGCAAGCTGGTTAGCCCGACCACTGCCGAAAAGTTCGCCGCGCCAAAGAAGGCGAAAGAAGGCGAGCGCCCTCTATCTCCTGCTATCGCTCCAGACCACTGGACGAAGCTGCAGGAGTTGATTATCCAGGTCGAAGTTCAACCCACCATCGTCCTTGAAACAGACCCAAGGCCCTCGCTGTCGATGACAGCAGGCTTTGACGATGTTCCCGACCAACCAAACAGCGATCTTTTTTAACCAGGAAAATCCAAAATGTCTAACTTTGCAAGCTCCAAATCCGTAATCCTCCAGCACGTTCGCATGACATGGCTCGATGTGTTCAAACCCGGTGAAGGCATGAACGGTGGCGCACCCAAGTACAAGGTCAGCGCCCTGATCGAGCCGAACAGCGAGAACGCAACGCTGGCCAAAAACGCCATGATCGAAGCCGCCAAAGGTTTGTGGGCAGGCAACGCAATCAACGTCATTCAGTCGATGGCTGCGAACAACAAGGCCGTTCGCAACGGCAACGACAAGCTCAACGACGATGGCAGCGTGCGTGAAGCCTACAAGGACAAGCTCTACATCAGCACGTCAAACAAGATGAAGCCGCAGGTGGTCGGCCCAAAGAAGTTCAACGGCAAATTCGTCACCATCACCGAAGATGGTCGCGGCATGGTCGATGGTGTTGACGTGACCGACCAACTCGGATGGGAGGTCAAGGTTCCGTACCGTGGGTGCTATTGCAACATCAAGGTGCAATTCGTAGCAGGCAAGTCGTTCAAGGGTGGCAACGGGGAAATCATCCCGAACCAGGTCTACGCAAAGATCGAGGCCGTGCAGTTTGCCCAGGACGGCGAAGCGTTCGGATCAGGCCCAACATCGGCTGATGGTTTTGATGAAGAGGAAGTCGCTGAGACGACCTCTGGTGCCAACGACTTGTTCTGATCGGAGCAGTTATGTACACACCACCTTTAATCGAACTCGGTGCAAACGTTGTCCTCATCGTCAGCAATGAGCACGGAGTAGTCATTGGTCGTTCTCAATATCTCAACGGAGGCCCGCAGTATCTTGTGCGATACAAGCGTGCCGACGGAGTAGACGCCGAGTCATGGTGGGACGAATCGGCACTAAATGTGACCACAACGTAACCCAAATCAAGGGGGAGCCGGGTACTTTCAAGCCGCGTAACGCCCACGCGGTACCCAGCCTCCGAATGCTAGTCTGCTGCGTCCCCCTATAGGACATCTCAGCGCAGCAGACTAGCATAAACCGTGGCCCTGCTCGTAAGTGTATTAGCGGGATTCGGAGGAACGGGTCATCAGTTTTTAAGCAGTATTGAGAGAATAAAAATGAGGCTATGGCTTGACCGGGAGACATACTCCGATGCCGATCTGAAGCAGGTCGGAACCTACCAATACGCAACGCAGGCGCAAGACCTGCTTATCGCATACGCGATTGAGGACGAAGCCCCTCAGGTCTGGGATTGCACGTGCGAACCAATACCGGATGACTTGTGGGCTGCGATGTCCTGCGCCAGCGAGGTGTGGGCGCACAACGCCGCATTCGACAAGGCGATCCACAACGGACCACTACAGGCGCACCTCCCTCGCATACCTCTTGCACGGTGGCGATGCAGTATGGCACAAGCCCTATCTCACGCACTTCCTGGTAGTTTGTCCGAACTTTGTTCTGTCCTGCGTGTGCCAGAGGACATGGCAAAGTTGAAAGAAGGCAGCAAATTGGTGGCGCTTTTTACCCGCCCGTTGCCTGCCAACCGAAAGCTCAGACGGGCCGACCGGACCACCCACCCCGCCGAGTGGGAACGGTTCAAGAAGTATGCATCTAACGACATTACAGCCATGCGCGAGTGCGTGCGCCGTATGCCTACCTGGAACTGGGACGACAGCGCAATTGCGGAGTGGCACTGCGACCAACGGATCAACGAGCGTGGGTTCTTCGTGGATCAGGAGTTGACGCGGGCTGGTGCCCGTGCGGCTGTCGCGGAGAAAGAACGCATCACGCATCGGTTTCGCCAGCTTACCCTGGGGGAAGTTGATCGTCCTTCGCAGCGGGAGCAGTTCAAAACGTTTGTGCTGGAGCGGTTCGGTGTTGCGCTTGAGGACACAACGAAAGACACGTTCGTCCAGATGATAAAGGCAGGCAAGGCACAGGGCGAACTGCGCGAGTTGATGGAATTGTCAATGGCGGCAAACCGGACCAGTACGTCGAAGTATGCAGCCCTCGACCCAGCGGTGCAGGACGATGGCCGTTTTCGCGGAGGGCTGCAGTTCGCGGGTGCCGGTCGCACGCGCAGGTGGGCGGGCCGCTTGTTTCAGCCGCAGAACTTGCCATCGAGGGGCTTGCCTGACGCAAATGACGTTGAGGCGTACATCGAGTGCTTGAAGCTCGGCACACACGATCTGTTTTTTGACGATCTCATGTTGTACGGTGCTGCCGCCCTGCGGGGGGTGGTGATCGCACCACCGGGTAAGAAGCTGGAGGTCGCTGATCTTTCAAACATCGAAGGGCGTGTGTTGGCCTGGGTTGCCGGAGAACAATGGAAGCTGGATGCGTTCCGCGCTTACGACGCAGGCACCGGCCCTGACCTATACAAAGTGACGGCGGGGATCGTCACAGGTGTTGACCCGTGGGATGTTACTAAAGCCATTCGCAACAGCATAGGTAAGGTAACAGACCTCGCTAGCGGGTACATGGGTGGTTGCGCTGGGTATCAAACTTTTGCCCACGCTTATGGTGTTCGGATGGCCGACTATTGGGGCGTATTGCAGAAACAGGTTGCCCCAGAGTTGATTCAAAAAGCGCACAACAATCTTGCTACTTGGGGCGCAGATGGGCCTGCGAAGTTGGAAATCAGCGAAACAGAGTGGTTGGCTAGCGAAGCATGCAAGTTGGCCTGGCGAGCACGCCACCCGGCCACGGTGCAGTTCTGGCATGGGATCCAGAACGCCGCGAAGAATGCGATACGCAACTGGGGCGTGGTGTACCCAGTGGGTCGTCACATCAAGGTGCGCTGTGTATCTTCCTGCGGGCAACGGTGGCTAGTCGTGCGGCTACCTAGCGGTAGGTTTCTCACCTACTTCGGCCCGCAACTTACGCAAGAAGGCGGCATCTCGTATTTTGGCGAATCGACCGAAGAGGGCGGCACAACACGCAAATGGACTCGGGTGTTTACTCACGGAGGAAAAATGACGGGGAATGTGTGTCAGACGATTGCACGTGACATCTTGGCTCCCGCGATATTGACTGCCGAGAAGAAGGGCTATGTCCCGATTTTGACTGTGCACGATGAACTCATCACTGAGGTTCCAGACACGGAGGATTTCTCCGCTCAAGGGTTGGCTGATATTTTAGCAACCAACCCCCCGTGGGCAGAAGGGCTACCTCTTTCTGCCGCTGGTTTTGAAACAAGTAGGTATCGAAAGGACTAGCCGTGAGAGAAAACGCCATCGAGCAGTACCTTCACAACCGGGTAAAAGAACTCGGAGGTGACTACCGCAGGATCGCATGGATCGGGCGCAACAACGCGCCGGACGACCTGCTGCTGCTGCCAGGCATGCACATGCTGGCCGAGTGCAAGCGCCCAGGCGAAAAGCCACGACCGGGCCAGGAGCGCGAGCATGAGCGGCTGCGTGCCGCAGGAATACAGGTGCACGTCGTCAGCACCTTTGAAGAAATTGACGCGCTTTTCAACAATGTCAAACAATGACTTAACAAAGGAAATAAACCATGAAACTTGAATACGTGAAACTCACACCGACGGCCACCGAACCGCAGTAC
>ERZ724515.399-NODE-399-length-16707-cov-5.682080_pt1 | contig 16707 bp, 8 predicted proteins | sample MGYA00376048_ERZ724515 | MGnify/ENA primary metagenome ERZ724515 (study PRJEB28724, sample SAMN07190885) | wastewater metagenome | isolation source: influent of sewage treatment plant in Hong Hong | place: Hong Kong | collected 2016-03-17 ... | reverse complement strand
GACAGGTGTCCTTCCCCCCCGAGCCCGGACACCGTCGCGTCAACCGCGCCAGCGCCGAATATTAGCACCGGGATATACAAAGGCAGAACCAGCAGCGAGAGCAGCACGCCGCCGCCGCGCAGGCCAAGGGTCAGTGCTGCGCCGATGGCGCCGATGCCGGACAGGGCCGGGGTGCCGAGCAGGATGGCGCCGGTCAGCACGAGCAGCGCATCGGACGACAGGTCGAACTGGATGCCGAGCACCGGGGCGATCAAGGCCAGCGGCAGGCCGGAAACCAGCCAGTGAGCGATCACTTTCCCGGTAACGACCAGGCCAAGCGGGTGCGGGGCGAGGGCCAGTTGTTCGAGCGTGCCGTCGCGGTGGTCGTCGGCGAACAGGCGAGGCAGCGAGAGCATGGTGGCGAGCAGGGCGGCGACCCACAGCACGCCGGGCGCCAGCTTGCGCAGCAAGTCGGGTTCCGGACCGATGCCGAGCGGGAACAGGCTGACGACGATGACGAAGAAGAACAGCGCCGAGACGATGTCGGCCTGGCGACGCATGGCCAGCTTGAGATCGCGGCCGACGACGGCGAAGATGATTTTCAGCATCGCGTCGCCATCAGGAAAGCCGCAGTTCGCGCACCGTGCCGGCCGGAATGGCAACCAGCTGGTGGGTGGTCATCACGGCCAGGCCGCCGCGTTGCAGGTGGCCGGAGATGATGCCGGCCAGCCAATCGACAGCCGCTACATCGAGGGCGACGAAGGGTTCGTCGAGCACCCAGAGCGGCCGGCGTTCCTTGACCAGGCGGGCCAGCGCGACGCGGCGCTTCTGGCCTTGCGACAGGTATTTGCAGGCCAGATCCTCGCGTCCGGCAAGGCCAACCTGCTCCAGCGCGTCGAGCGCGTCGTCTTCCGACAAGTCCTCGTCGGCCAGGTGGGCCGAGGCAAGCAGGTTCTCGAGCGGGGTCAATTCTTCCTTGATGGCGTTCAGGTGGCCGAGATAGCACAGGTCGGCGCGGAAATCGTCGCTATTGCGCCGAATGGACTGGCCCTGCCAGCGGATTTCGCCGGCTTCCGGCGGCAAGAGGCCGATGATCATGCGCAGCAGGCTGGTCTTGCCGGCGCCGTTGCGGCCTTGCAGGTATAACAGTTCCCCCGCTTCCAGCTTGAAGCCAAGGCCTGCGAACAGGCGGCGCTCGCCGCGCACGCATTCCAGATTGTCAGCTTCGAGCATCAGGGGAAAAACCGAAATAAATCAGGCGCAAATTATGAACGCGCAAGTGTAGCGGCAGATTGATGATCATCAAACAAAAACGGCCAAGAAAAACGGGGGCCGCAGCCCCCGTCGCTGGCAGCTTGCCGCCTACTTCTTCTCGAACGGCGTCGGGCGCGGCGTGGTGTCGGACGACGGCGGCAGGATCGGCATCTTGAAGTTCGGCTGGTCGCCGGTCAGGGTCTTCAGGAAAGCGACGATCTTGGCGTTTTCATCATCGGTAAACTTCTTGCCCAGTTGCAGGCGGCCCATGATGTCGACGGCTTCCTTCAGCGTATTGGCCGCACCGTCGTGGAAGTACGGATAGGTCATTTCGACGTTGCGCAGGGTCGGCACCTTGAAGTTGAAGCGGTCGGCATCCTTGCCGGTCACCGCGGAGCGCCCCTCGGCCGGGCTGGCGGCCTTGTACGGCTCGACCAGGCCCATCTTCTGGAAGGAGTTGCCGCCGACAGCCGGTCCGTTATGGCAGGCGACGCAGCCGCTGTCCTTGAACAGCTTGTAGCCTTCCAGCTCATTCTTGCTCAGGGCCTTCTTGTCGCCCTTCAGCCACTTGTCGAAGCGGGAGTTCGGGGTGACCAGGGTTTCCTCGAAGGCGGCGATGGCCTTGGTCACCTTCTCGATATCGACCTTGTCGGAACCAAAGGCCTTTTTGAACTCGGCGACGTAACCGGGGATGGATTGCAGCACATCGACGGCCAGGGTGTGCGAGAAAGCCATTTCACCCGGGTTGGCGATCGGGCCGCCGGCCTGTTCCTTGAGGTCGGCGGCGCGGCCGTCCCAGAACTGGGCGAGGTTGAGGCTGGAGTTCAGTACGGTCGGGGCGTTGATCGGGCCTTGCTGCCACTTGTCGCCGATCGAGGTCGGGATGTTGTCGGTGCCGCCCATCGACAGGTTGTGGCAGGAGTTGCAGGAAATGAAGCCGGACTTGGAGAGACGCGGGTCAAAGTAGAGCTTCTTGCCCAGTTCGACCAGGGCCGGGTTGGTGATCTTGGCTGGCGAGATCGGCTGGATCGGTTCCTGGCTGGCGGCATGGATGGCTTGAGCGGACAAGCCCCCGGTCAGTACGATGAGTGCTGCGGAAATAATGGTACGTTTCATTATCATTCTCCCTAAGTTGAACAAGCGGTTTGCCCATTTTCCCTGTCGCGAGTGTGGTAATGTTGATTTAAATCAATGATTTCTATGGGTTTTTGTAATAGGTGTCATAGGTTTTCCCTATAACTCAAAGGGGCATCAGACCCCGTTTGCTGGAGAGCAGAAGTGACCTTGACCGAATTGCGCTATATCGTGGCCTTGGCTCAGGAAGGCAATTTCAGCCGGGCGGCCGAATCCTGTTCGGTGAGCCAGCCCACCCTCAGCGTCGCCATTGCGCGTCTGGAGGATGAGCTTGGCGTCCAGTTGTTCGAGCGCGGCAAGGGTTTCGTGTCGCCGAGCACGGTCGGGGTCCGCGTGGTGGAGCAGGCCCAGGTGGCGCTGCGCGAGGCGGAGAAGGTTCGCCAGGTTGCCATGCGTGGCCGCGACCAACTGGATGGCCCGCTGCGCCTGGGGGTCATCCATACCATCGGGCCTTACCTGTTGCCGCAGCTCATCCACTCGCTCAAGGTGGTGGCGCCCAACATGCCGCTGGCCATCGAGGAGAACATGACAGCCAACCTGGCCGACATGCTGCATGACAACGAGGTCGATGTCGTCATCGTCGCCCTGCCGTTCGAGGTACCGGGCATCGTGACGCGTGCCATCTACGACGAGTCCTTCAAGGTCGTCGTGCCGCGCGGGCATCGTTGGGAAGGGCGGGAGAGCATCGCGCCCGAGGATGTTGCCGGCGACGAGGTGCTGCTGCTGAAGGCAGGCAACTGCTTCCGCGACCAGGTGCTGGGCGCGTGCCCGCAGGTGAGCAGTCCGGAAACCGATGTGCGCCTCGGGCATTCCATCGGCACCATCCGCTGCATGGTGGCCTCCGGGCTCGGCGTTTCGGTGTTGCCCGACAGTGCCCTGCAACACCCCTACAGCAACGATATGATCAGCGTCATTCCCTTTACCCAGCCTGCCCCGTCGCGCCGTATCGCGCTGGGCTGGCGAGCCGGATTCGTCCGTACCAAAGCCATCGATGCCCTGCTCGATGCGGTGGGCAAGCTCAATTCACCTGCCTATCGCCTGATCCTGTGAGCGCCGATCAGTACTTCGGTTTGCAACTGCTGTATCGCGTCGGCCATCTGTTCGCCGGTTAGCCCGAACTCCTCGCGCAGGGCGGCAACGGCCACCTTGTTGCCGGCCTGGTGGTGGCGGACCAGTTGGGCCGCGATATCGTGCATCCGGGTATGCAGCCCCGGAATGCTATGGAAGGCCTCGATGGTGGTGTAGCGCTGGCTGTCGGCGCTGTCCTGCCAGTGCGAAAAGCGGCAGGCTTTCTGGTCGAGCGCGGGGGGGTGGAGGCTGCCCGTGGTGTCATCGAGATAGCTGTGCACGGCGCGCACCCAGCGCTTGTGGTCGACCCCGGCAATCAGCAGGGGCAGGTCGTCGCGCGACCAGTTGAAAGCGGCGGCCAGGTTCCATAGCTCGTCCGGCAGGAAATTCCTGATCCATGCCGGCAGATCTTCCGGCGGCATGGGGCGGGCGATGCCGAAGCCCTGGGCCATGTCACAGCCGAGCAGGAGCAGGACCAGGCCGTGTTCGACGGTTTCCACACCCTCGGCAATGACGGCGCGGCGGAAAGCCTGGGTCAGGCCGATGACGCCTTCGACGATGGCCAGGTCATCCGGGTTGTCGAGCATGTCGCGGACGAAGGACTGGTCGATCTTGAGCAAATCGGCCGGCAGGCGGCGGAAGTAGGTGAGCGAGGAGTAGCCGGTGCCAAAGTCGTCGAGGGCGAAACTGACGCCGAGCTTGCGGCATTCGGCGAACAGCGCGGCCGTGGTGGCGATATCTTCGAGGGCCGCCGTTTCCAGCACCTCCAGCTCGATCAGCCGGGGGGAAACCGCCGGGTAGCCGGCCAGCACTTCGCCCAGGCGCCGGGAGAAACCGGGATGCTGCAGATGGTCGCCGGAGATGTTGATGCTGATCGCCAGTTCGAGGCCATGCTCGCGGCGCCAGGCGTCCATCTGGCGGAGCGTTTCGTTGATCACCCAGTCGCCGATCTCGATCGCCAGGTCGCTGCCTTCGATGGCCGGCAGGAAGGTGCCCGGCAGCAACAGGCCGCGCTCCGGGTGCTGCCAGCGGATCAGCGCTTCGGCACCAATCACCATGCCTTTGCGCATGTCCACCTTGGGCTGGTAGTGCAGGCGGAACTCGTTCCTGGCCAGCCCTTCGCGGATGCGACCCAGTTCGTCGCGGCGGACCCGGGCGCGGCGGTCGTTTTCCGGATCGAACAGGTGGTAGCGGTTGCGGCCGGCCTGCTTGGCGGCATACATCGCCTGGTCGGCGTGGCGGAGCAGGGTGTCGGAGTCGGCGCCGTCGCTCGGGTAGAGCGTGACACCGATACTCGCCGAAATGGCCACCTGTCGCTGCGAGACACGGAAGGGCTGGGTCAGGGCGTTGATGACGCGGGCCATGGCGTGGTCGCACTCGCGGATGTCTTCGAGATTGCCGATGAGCAGTACGAACTCGTCGCCGCCCAGGCGGGCGACCGTATCGCCGGCGCGGACACAGGTTTTCAGGCGCTGGGCGACGTCGATCAGCAGGTAGTCGCCGACCGAGTGGCCGTATTCGTCGTTGATCGGCTTGAAGTTGTCGAGATCGAGGTAGCACACCGCCAGCTGCTTCCCGCTGCGTTCGCTCTGCGCCTTGGCCAGTTGCAGGCGGTCGCTGAGCAGCATGCGATTGGGCAACTGGGTCAGCGCATCGAAATGAGCCAGGTGTTCGAGGCGTTGCTGGTGCTGCTTGATCAGCGTGATGTCGGAGAAGATGGCGACATAGTGCGAAATCTCGCCATCCCGGTTGCGTACCGTGGAAATGGTCAGCTGCTCGACGAAAATCTCGCCGGTTTTCTTGCGGTTCCAGATTTCCCCGCGCCAGTAGCCGTCGACGCGGATCTTGGCCCACATCTCCAGGTAGAAGGCGGCGTCGTGGTGCCCGGACTTGAGCAGGTCCGGTGTGCTGCCGACTGCTTCCTCCCGCGTGTAGCCCGTCAATTCGGTGAAGGTGCTGTTGACCTCGATGATCCGGCCCGACTGGTCGGTGATCATGATCCCTTCGTGCGCGTTGTCGAAAACGCTGGCCGCCAGGCGCTGGCGCTCCTCGGCATGGAGGCGCTCGCTGATGTCCTGCGAAACGCCGATCAGGGCCGGCTTGCCATCCCAGTAGCCACTTGCCACCCGGGTCTCGACCTGCAGCTGCTGGCCGTTGGCGCACAGGATGGGCAGCGGCCAGCTCAGACTGCGCCCGGCGATCAGGTCGGCCATGCGCTGTTCGGCGATGTCGCGCAGGTTTTGCGGATGCACGGCGAGAATGGGCTTGCCCTTGAGCGCCTCCCGGCCATAGCCCAGCGTTTCGGCAACGGCCCGGTTGTAGTGCAGGATGGTGCACTCCATGTCGAGCACGAAGATGAAGTCGGTCAGCGTGTCGAAAATGCCGCTCAGGTTGTGCTGCAGGCGGCTGGATTCTTCCAGGCTGTCCAGACGTTGCAGGGTTTGTCCGAAATAGCGGCCCAGTACTGCCAGCGAATGCTGCGTGGCCGGGGCGATGCGCGAGGTCAGGCGGCTGCCGAGAAGCAGGCAGGCGACCGGTTTGCCATCCACCACGATGGGCAACTGCAGCAGGCTGCGCAGGTCGTCGCCATGCACAGCGGCGTGGTCTACCGGGCAGTCCTCCGGCATGGCCGGGCCGTTGCTTGCCGGGGTGCAGATCACCTGCCCCCGCTCGGCCAGGCGGGCGAAGTTGCTGGCTGGCGCAAACAGCTCGGTCTGGTCAACGAAGGCGAGCGAAAGTCCTTCATGGGCAAGCAGCTTGTAGCTGCCGTCTGCCTGGCGAAGATAAATGCCGCCGGCCTTGAATTCCGGAAAGCGCAGGGCCGATTGCAGCAGGCCGATCACGATTTGCTGCCGATCGGCGTCGCCGGTCAGGCTCTGCGCCAGGTCATGCTCGATTTCGAGGCGCAGCGCGGCATTCTTGCGCTCGGAGATGTCGACTGCCGAGGCAACCAGGACGGGCCGCCCGAAGTAGTCCGCCGTATGCAGGCGAACCTCGATCGGGAATATCCGCTCATCGGCGCTGCGGGCCAGCGTTTCGAAAATCTGTGGCTGGCCGGCCAGGGCGCTGGCGATTTGCTCGTCGATGGCTGGCAGGTCGCACAGGCCAGGCGGCAGCAGAAATTCGTGGGTCTGGCCGACCAGTGCTGCGTACGGAAAGCCGAAAAGCTGCTCGGCGCTGGCATTGGCATACAGAAAGCAATGGTCCGCCGCCTGGATGAGCAGTGCCTCGCTGATGCTGTCGAAAATGCCCCGGAAGGTGTCCAGGCTGCTGCTCAACTCCTGGGCATTGCGCAGGTGCTCGATGATCAGCGCGGTCAGCCGGGCGCCCTGGGTGACCAGGCCGAGGTACTCCTCATGCGGCCTGGCTGGCGTCCGGTAATAGGCGGTGAAAGTGCCGAGCAACTGGCCGTGCGCGCCGATGACCGGTTCCGACCAGCAGGCGGAAAAATCGCCGACCCGGGCCAGCTCTCGGTAATCCACCCAGTTCGGGTGGTGCAGGACGTCGTTGACCACGACGCGCTGGCGCAGGGCGGCAGCTGCGCCGGAAGAAGCGGCTTCGGGGGTGATGGGCATGCCGTCCACTGCCTGTCCATAAGCCGGCGGCAGGCTGGGGGCAGCCCCGAGGTGCAGGCGCTGGCCATGCTCGTCGGCCAGCAGGATGGAGCAGCGCCAGCCGGGCATTTCGGCCTCGAAGGATTGGGCGACCAGGGCCAGTACCCGGGGCAGGGTTTCGCCACCGATCAGGGCGGCGAGGGCTGTGTTGCGCAGGCGCATGGCTTCTTCAGCCTGCTTGCGCTGCGAAATGTCCTGGGCAAAACCCACCGTGCCGAGCAGTTGACCATCATCGTCGACCACTGCGGCCTTGTAGGTCTCGTGCCACACGGCATGACCATCGACGCGAATGGGTTCGACGACCACCTTGTTTTGCCGCGAAGCCATCACGGCACGGTCGTCGGCCCGGTAGGTCTCGGCCAGTTCGGCCGGCCAGATGTCGAGGTCGGACTTGCCGATCATGGCGTCGACCGACAGGTTCGTGACTTTGGCCAGCGCCTTGTTGGCAGTCAGGAAGCGCGACTCGGTATCCTTGAGCCAGACGGGGAAGGGAAAGTTGTCGAGCAGGGCGCGCTGGTAGCGCTCCTGGCGTGCGCTTGCGTCCTGCAGGCGGTCGTGCATACGGGCCAGTGCCTGGCGCTCGCTGATCGCCTGGTCGAGCAGGTCTGTCTTGAGCGGGCTCATCAGTGCATGTTCGGAGAGCAGGCCGACCAGATGCCCATGTCCGTCGACCACGATCAGGTGGCGAATGCGGTGTTCGAGCATGCGCTGGGCAGCCTCGGCCAGCGGCCGGTCGGCGGCGATACGGATGGTCGGGCTGGTCATGACCGCCGCCAGTCGGGGATTGCTCTCGCCCTTCAGGAAGAGGCGAACGACATCGTGCTCGGTGACGATGCCCAGCGCTCGGCTGCCATCGACAACGACGACGCAACTGCCGCCCACGGCGGCCATGCTAGTCAGTGCATCATCGAGGCCGGCATCGGCCGGCAGGCGCGGAAAGGTCCGTTCCATCAGCGTATCGACTGCATTCAGATGCATGAAGAAGTCGGGGCCGAGAAATTTGCGGAAGTCGGATTCGTTGACGATGCCGAGCGGCAGGCCGGCTTCGTCGGTCACCACGATGCGGCGGATGCCGAGGCGGGCGGCTGCGCGGTAAGCCTGGCGGGAGTCGGTGTCGGGCGTGACGCTGTGTACCGGGTGGCTCATCGTCTCGCCGGCCGTCCATTCGGGCGAACCCTGCTGGCGCATGACGCGCAGGATGTCGCGCTCGGTAATGATGCCCACGGCAACGCCGCCATCAACCACGATGACGGACGATAGGCCAGACGCCAGCATCTGCGCAGCAACTTCGCGCAGACGGGTCTGTGGTGAAACTCGGTCGCTTCGGCTTGTTAAAAGCTCGCTTATTGTAGGCACACGCTCCTCCTGATTTTTTATTCTAGAACGACTCGTCGTCAGTCGGTGCTAAACCTGATCAAAAGCCCGGCCCGGAAGCGCGTGCCGTTCGCTCTGCGCCTGATGGGGGGACTTTTACCCTCTCTTCTTTTGCGGGTAGTTCTCGACACGGCTGCCACGCCGGCCTAAGCTTTGCCGATGCGTTGCAAAGCTTTCCATTACATTGGCAAATCCGCCGGGTGGCCGGTCAGGGGCGTTGACCGGCCGTGCTGCCACGCCTGGCGGTGCGTTTCCTTCGGTGACGGGCAATGACCTCGGCCGGGCAGTTGACGGTTGGCGCCCGTTTCGATGGGCGGACGATACGGGAGATAGCGGTCAATTTGCATCGGCCTTCGGTCAGCCGCCTGTTCATCGGCCAGTTGCCCGATGTGGTGATCAAGACCGTGCCCTACCTGTTCACGCTCTGCGCCCATGCTCAACGGGCTGCTGCCGTGGCTGCGGTCAACGTGGCACTGGGCGAGACCTTGCGTGAGCCGGCGCATCGCGAACTGTGGATCGAAGTGCTGCACGAAAACCTGTGGCGCCTGCTGCTCGACTGGCCGGTGACCCTTGGCCTGTCGCCGGCCAAGGATGACTTCATTGCCTGGCGGGCCTTGCGCCAGGGTGATGGCGGCTTGGCTGCCACCGTGACCTTGGTGCGTGGCCCGCTGCAAACCCTGGCCGCTGCCTGCCTGGCCCGGCTGGAGGCGACGGCCGGCCACGCCCAGCCGCTGGCGCCGGCCGTTCTGGCCCCGGAGGCCTGGCTGGCCTATTGGCAAGGCAAGCAGGCGGAGATGCCGCCACTGCCGCAGCCCGCATCGGTGACGGCGCTGTACCGTACCCGGCTGGCCGAGGTTGAGGCAGCGCTGGCGGCACTCGATGCCGGGCTGCCCTTTCCGGTGGCGGCCGCAGGCGAGCCCGGCTGGGGGGTAGGCCAGGTGCGCACGGCACGCGGCGTGCTGACCCATGCCGTACATGTGGTTGATGGCAAGGTCCTCCGTTACCGGGTGCAGGCACCGACCGACGGCTTCTTTGCCGATGCCGCACCCCTGGCCAGGCTGTTGGCCAATCGTGAATTTCCTTCTCTGGATCAAGCACGACAGGCCCTGGATCAGGCGATACTGGCGCTCGACCCCTGCCTGCCCTATACCCTGGAATTGCAAGATGCATGAAATGTCGCTCGCCGAAGGCGTGCTGCAACTCGTCGAAGACACGGCGCGCCGTGAAAACGCGCAGCGTGTGAAGCTGGTCGTGCTGGAAATCGGCCGACTGTCGTCGGTGCAGCCGGACGCCCTGCGTTTTTGCTTCGATGCCGTCACGCGTGGCGGCATCGCCCGGGATGCAGCGCTGGAAATAGTCGACGTGCCGGGGGCCGGCTGGTGCATGCAATGCGCGGTGACGGTGCCGATGCAGGAACTGTACGGCGCCTGTCCGACCTGCGGCAGCCATCAGGTGCAGCCGACGGGCGGTACGGAGATGCGGGTCAAGGAAATAGAGATCGAATAATCAGGAGACAAAATCATGTGTACGGTTTGCGGATGTGGGGCAGGGGAAGTGAAGATCGAGGGCGGGGCGCACGAGCACACCCATGTCCATGAGGACGGTACGGTGCACACCCATACGCATGATCATGGCCATGATCACGATCATGCCCACACCCATGACGATGCGCCGCTCGGCGTTCATTCGCATACCCATCACCATAGCGATGGCAGCGAGCACAGCCACGCCCATGTGCATGAAGGTGAGCACGTGCACGAGCACGGTCACGAACATGGGCATGAACACCATCACCATCACGAGCATGCCGTCGGCGGTGACCTCGACTATGGCACCGGCCCGGCCCGCGCCCATGTGCCGGGCATGAGCCAGGCGCGCATGGTGCAGATCGAGCAGGACATCCTGTCCAAGAACAATGCCTACGCCGCCGCCAACCGCCAATGGTTCGACGAGCGCGGCATCTTCGCGCTGAACCTCGTGTCCAGCCCAGGCTCCGGCAAGACCACGCTGCTCTGCAAGACCATCGAGCTGCTGAAGGGCTCGGTGGCGATCAATGTCGTCGAAGGCGACCAGCAGACCGCCAACGACGCCGAACGCATCCGCGCCACCGGCGTGCCGGCCCTGCAGATCAACACCGGCAAGGGCTGCCACCTCGACGGCCACATGGTCGGCCACGCCATGCAGCGCCTGCAGCCGAAGGACGAATCGCTGTTCCTGATCGAGAACGTCGGCAACCTTGTCTGCCCGGCTGCCTTCGATCTTGGCGAGCATCACAAGGTGGCCATCCTGTCGGTTACCGAGGGCGAGGACAAGCCGCTCAAGTACCCGGACATGTTCGCCGCGGCCGACGTGATGCTGCTCAACAAGTGCGACCTGCTGCCCTACCTCGAATTCGACGCCGACCTGGCCGAAGCCAACGCCCGCCGGGTCAATCCCAACCTGACCATCTTCCGCGTCTCGGCGACCAGCGGCGACGGCATGAGCGCCTGGCTGGACTGGATTCAATCCGGGCTGGAAGCACTGCGCGGCAAGCGCTCGGAATCGATCGATGCGCTGAAGCGCCGGGTGGCTGAACTGGAACGGCAACTGGCGGTGAAGTAGGCGGTGAAGTAGGCGGTGAAGATTAAACCATCTCAACGTTGGGAGTTAATCTTCGGGGCTGCTGTGAGGCTCTTTGCCGGTTCCGCAATTCTGATAGCTGCAGGGCCTCTGGCTGAAATTAGCAGCTCGGCCCTATTAGGGTCTTGCATTTTTACCTCCGTTGGCGTGCTGTTTGCATATGCCGAAATGATGCGTCGTTCATTTCAGGTGGAGATTGACCGTGACATGGGGGGGGTCAAGATTCAGCGCCGTAACTGGAGATGGCGCCTGATTCGAGAGATCTACACCTTGGAGCGCTTCAACCGAGTGCGCTCGATCTTTGCAATGCGCGGAAAGTACCCCAAGGTCCGGGTTGAATTGGTTGAGGGGAAGGATAGTCGCGCATTGACTTTGGCGGTATTGACGCCGAAATCGTATTTGTCCGACTACGAGCCTGATGAGGCAGCACGGCTTCGTCGGGAAATTGTCGAGCTCACCGATTTGATAGATAGTGGATTCGAAGGTGTCATGGTCCCTTTGCTACCGTCCAGTCCAGATTGCCTGGAATGACCAGTCGCATGCTCCGCATCCGCGGCGAGGCAAATCCTACGGTCGAAGGCAAAATTTGGCCAAAATTCAAATTTTCTTGCATGTCCGTGCACCATATTTAAGCTTGCTTTAATATCGTAATTGTCGATTAAGGAAACTTTTCATATCATGCGCCAGACCGGAAGCTATGAGGTCTCCACCACCCTCGGCGAGGAAGTTCGGGCTTTCGTGCCGCATCCACTGCCGCCATGCGAGCCGGCCTTGTCGTCAGCTAGTTTTGAAGCCGCCAATCGGGCGGCTGAAATGGCCCTGGCCCGGCTGGCCGGTGTGTCTGGCCTGGTGCCATCCGTCGATTGGCTGCTCTATGGTGCGGTACGCAAGGAGGCCTTGCTGACCTCGCAAATTGAGGGAACGCAGGCGACGCTGGTCGACCTCTTCGACGAGGAAGCGGGTTTTGCGGTCGTCAATGCCGACGATGTCGAAGAGGTGAGCAATTATCTCCGGGCGTTTCGCCTGGTGCAGGACAACCTGCGCGCCCCGGCTGGCTTGCCGATCAGCGTCCGCTTGTTGTGCGATGCCCATCGTATGCTGCTCGCCGGCGTTCGCGGCAGCGGCAAACAGCCGGGCGAATTGCGCCGTTCGCAGAACTGGATCGGCGGACCGCGCCCGGGCAAGGCGGTCTTCGTCCCGCCGCCGGCCGAGCGGGTGCCGGCATTGCTGGCCGATGTCGAGCGCTTCATCCACAGCAGAGCGGAAGGCGATCTGCCGCCGCTGGTCAGGATTGCGCTGGTTCACGCCCAATTCGAGACCATCCACCCGTTTCTTGATGGCAATGGCCGTATCGGTCGCCTGCTGATTGCGGCGCTGATGGAGCATTGGCAGCTTCTGCCGGAGCCTTTGCTTTACCTCAGCGCCTACCTGAAGCAGCACCAGTCGATGTACTACCAGTTGCTCTCGGGAATAAGGACGCGAGGCGATTGGGAATCCTGGATCGACTTTTTCCTTGATGGCGTGGCAACGGCGGCCGGCGAAGCGGAGCGCAGCATCGTCGCCATCGCCACGCTGATCAATAACGACCGTCGCCGCCTGCTGGCCGCGCCCAAGGCCACTTCTGCCAGTTACCGACTGTTCGAGGCACTACCACTGATGCCCCGGTTCACGGTTGAACACGCCCGGCAAAAGCTCGATACCACCTTTCCCACGGCCAACGCGGCCGTCGGTTTGCTGGCGGAGCTCGGTATCGTCAACGAAATGACCGGACAAAAAAAGAACCGCAGCTACGGCTATCAGGCCTACATCGATCTGTTAACGCAGTAGCGGCAGGCAGTAGCCAGATTCATCGGCCAAAAACCAGTTCCGGCACCACCACTTCCCAGCGTTCGCACTGGCAACGGTCGGCATATTCGGCGCTGCTGTCGCGCTGGCGCCAGACGACGATGGCGTGCACGCGTGCGCTGATACAACGTAGCTCGGTGGGCGGCTTGAAGTTTTGTGACAGGTGACCGATGGCGATGCCGTCCGGGGTCAGCAGGGCGTAGCCGCGTTGATCAGTTGAAAGCAGCAATACATCGCCGACCTTGAGTGCCGCGATGCGGGCGTGGATGCGCTCCCCGAACTTTTTCCGGCCGGCAAAGCCGAGGTCGATTTCCCTCAGGCTTGGGATGACGTAACGGCGATCCAGCCCGGGCGGTTCGGGCAGCCATTCGCTGGCCGGCCGGCGTAGCAGGGCCGGGCTGTCGGACAGGCGGTCGACGAGCGGGTTGCCGATGTCGAGGCGGGCCAGGGTCAGCGTCTGGCGGGCGCGGGTCATTGCGACGTAGTAAAGGCGGCGGGCGGCGTCGGCATCCTCGCCTTTTTGCCCCGTCCATTCGCCATCGAGTACGAAGACATGGTCGAACTCCAGGCCCTTGGCGCGGTGGGCGGACAGCAGGAGCAGGCCGGTTTGCCGGTGGCGGTTGGCGCGGCCCCATTCGGCCAGCCAGTCGCGGAAATAGTCGAGCGTGACCTCGGCGCCTTGGGTGTCGCCGGCAAAGGCGGCAAGCGCGTCTTGCACGCTGTCGGCCCAGCCGTTGGCCGGCCGTGCGGCCAGCCAGCCGGAGAGAATGCCGGACGAGATGAGCGCGCCATGCGCCTCGGCAAAGGCGAGCAGGGCCTGGGTTTCGCGCAGGCGCCAGAGCGGCGGCGCTTCCTCGTCGGCCATGCTGACCGGCAGGCCGCGCGCCTCGCAGGCGGCGCGCAGGGGGTCGAGATATTTCCACTGGCGGGCGATCACGGCGGTTCGGCCGAGGTCGAGCCCGAGCGAGCGCAGCCGTTCGATCTCGGTCAGCACGGCCATCGCCTGTTGCTCGGCGTTGCGCCCAGCCGGCAGGATTTGCACCCGGCCTTGCCCGACGCTGTCGTGGCTCTGCCAGTCACCGCCCGGTGGCGATTTGATGCGGGCGGCGTTGATCCGGATCGGCTGCGTGGCCTTCATGCGGTCACCAGCCGGGGCGATCAAGGCGTTGGCGGCAGCGATGATGTGGGCGGTCGACCGGTAGTTCTCGACCAGGAAGCGGGTTTGCGCCTGGTAGTCGTCGGCAAACTTGCGGATGAATTCGACCGAGGCGCCGGCGAAGGCGTAGATGTTCTGGTCGTCGTCGCCGACCGCGAACAGGTTGAGCCTGCCGTCCTCGTCGCTGCGCTTACGGCCGGCCAGGGCAGAAATCAGGGCGTACTGGGCGGGGCCGATGTCCTGGTATTCGTCGACGAAGATCCAGCGGAAGCCGGCCAGCAGGCGGTCGCGCTGCGCGTCGGCGTCCTCCGGCGGCAAGCCGCGCCCTTCGAGCAGCGCTGTGGCTTCGCTGAGGATGGCGTCGAAATCGTCGTCGCTCTGGGCCTGCCGCTCGGCAAAACTGGCACCGACCAGGCGCATGGCCAGCGCGTGGCAGGTGAGCACGGTAACGCCCAGGGCGTCGTTGCCGATCAGTTCGCGCAGGCGGTGGCGGATTTCCAGCGCGGCATGGCGGTTGTAGGCCAGCGCCACGATGGCCCGCGGGTTCTCGCGGCGGATGCGGACGAGGTAGGCAATGCGATGCACCAGCACCCGCGTCTTGCCGGCGCCCGGCCCGGCCAGCACCAGCGTGTTGGTGTTTTCCCGGTCGTCGGCGACGATGGCGCGCTGGTTGGGCTTGGCCAGCGTTTCGACGATGCTTTCCCAGGATTGCGGCGTGGTTTGCCGTTCCAGTTCGTCTTCGCGCCCGGGCAGCCAGCGCTGGCAGAAGACATCGCGCGTCAGGCTGAAGTAATCCATCGCCAGTTGCAGCGCATCGGCCATCCGTTCGATGCCGCGCTCGGCATACTCGGCCATGATGTGAATTTGCCGGGTCAGCTCGTTGTAATGCAGTTGCAGCGGCTGGTAATTGCTTTTCTCGAACTGCAGCTTCCAGTTGCTTTCCAGCTGCAAGGTCATCGCCGTGCGGAAGACGGCCAGCCCCTTGTTCAGGCGCAGGATGTCCTGTTCGTGCAGCCAGAGCAGGGCACGGTCAACGAGTTTGTCGACGTGTCCGTTTTCAGCGGCGAGCAGGGCATCGCCGGCGACGCTGGCGGCGAGCTTGCCCAGCGTGGTTTCAGCCAGCAGATCGATCCCGCGCGTGCCGCCGGGCAGGCAGGACAGCCAGTGGGCGAGTAACAAGCCGGCAGCGGTGCGGCGCCGTTCGGCGGTCTTGTCCAGCGCTCCCCAACTGCGGTTGAGCGCGACGAATACGGTTTCCGGATCGTTGCCCCGCTTGAGCGTGATGCTGCCGCGCCCGTCCGGGCAATTGTGGTCATTGCGGCCATCGCCGGCCAGCCCCTTGAGGATCAGGCCAAGGCTGTGCGGCAGGGCCTGGGCATGGCCTTCATCTTTCAGGCGCTGGGCGAGCAGCCGCAGGTTGAGCGGGTAGCCGTCGCCGGCAATCGCATCGGGTGCTGTTTCACGCAGTTGGGCGATCAGCGCGGTTTCCAGCGCGCAGGCCGCCTCGAAGCGCTTCTTCGAGGCATTTTCGACGCCGACATGGAGGAAGGCAGTCATTCCCGTGTCGTTGCTGGAAATGCCCAGCCGGTCGAAGAGATACAGCGCCTCGCGCAAGGCCGTGGCCTCGAAACCGGCGCTGACCATCAGTTCGTCGGTAGTGATGCCTTCGTCGGCCGGGGCGACCATCAGAATCTGCAGCAGATTCAGGTATTTTTTCCGCTCTTCTGGCGCCGGGATGCTGCTTGCCAGCTTGCTTTCGGCTTCGGCCAAATCCTTGACCCGCAGCGAGGAAGGGAAAATCTGCACGCTGTTTTCCTCGCGCCGCACGAGGCCGGCTTCTTCCAGCCAGGCGACGGCGGTACGAACGCGGGTGTCGTCGGTGGCGATGTCACGCTTGAAGCTGCCCTCCTCGTCTTCATCCAGTATTTCGCCCGAGGTGGCGACGATGGGCTCGTCGCGGTTCTTCTTGCGCTGAATCTGGCGCAGGGCGCGCAGCACGCTCTGGATGTCGCGCCGCGACAGGCGGGAGTTGGCCGACATGCTGTGCTGGCGTTCGACGTCGTCGGCGGTGTAGAGCAGCACGCAACGCGCCGCCGCCCGGTCGCGCCCGGCCCGGCCGGCTTCCTGCAGGTAGTTTTCCAGCGAACCGGGGATGTCGGCGTGGACGACCAGGCGCACGTCGGGTTTGTCGATGCCCATGCCGAAGGCGTTGGTGGCGGCGATGACGCGCAATTCGCCGGCGATGAATGCTTTTTGCGTGTTCTTCTTGGTTTCCGGCGGCAGGCGGGCGTGATAGGCCGCGGCCGCCAGTCCCCTTTGCCGGAGAAACTGCGCCAGCTCTTCGGTCTGCTTGCGCGTGGCACAGTAGGCGATGACGCCGCCGGATTTTTCCGGCGGTAATTCGTCGGCGATCAGTCGGCCGACCAGGTCGTATTTTTCGCCCGGCGTGGTCGGGATGACGTCGAAACGCAGGTTGTCGCGCCGGGCGCCGCCGTCGAGCACGCGCATGGCGATACCCAGCTTGTCGCGGAAGTGCCCGACGATGTCGGCGACGACTTCCGGCTTGGCGGTGGCCGTTAGGCACTGGACCAAAGGCAGCGTCTTGTCCGGCGAAGCGTCGCGGCTTTCGGCGATGAAGCGGGCGACGTAGCGGTAATCCGGCCG
>ERZ724515.397-NODE-397-length-16739-cov-6.230161_pt1 | contig 16739 bp, 18 predicted proteins | sample MGYA00376048_ERZ724515 | MGnify/ENA primary metagenome ERZ724515 (study PRJEB28724, sample SAMN07190885) | wastewater metagenome | isolation source: influent of sewage treatment plant in Hong Hong | place: Hong Kong | collected 2016-03-17 ... | reverse complement strand
TTAACTTATTCGCCAATTCTTCTTGTGTAAAACCTGCCGATATACGATTTATTACTAATTGTTTTCGTAATTCATCTACCAATAAGGAGTTTTTCATGGTGACTTGATTATTTTTGGCAACCTCATAATCATTCACTTCTTCTTTTAGTTCATTTATTGTACTAAGTAAGGCATTTCTCTCTAAAATCTGTAGGATTTCATTTACGCCATTTAATTCATCATAGGCTTGCTCAAGTCCTGACAAAGAATCTTTCGTGATAATTAATTGTTCATCAGTAAGAATCATTTGTCACCACCTAAAGAGTTGAGATCCCAATTACCCAAATTGATTTTAATGATACCTTTCTGTTGTCCTGAGAACTTTTCCTTTTGGAAAAAATCAATGTAGCTAGTTCCGCAGCGATCCGCTTTACATGAGTGAGGAAAAAATTCACCTTCATATTTTGATTTTTGTGCTTGCCTTTTATTGGAAAAATCTTGGAAAACAGGATCAAGCAGGTTTAAGTCCACCCCTGTGTAATCGACACATGCGTCATAATCACCGGGATTCCCCTTTTGCGTAACATAGCTTCCATCTATATAAATTGTAGAACAACCGGCTGTTTTTAGGTTATCTAAGGCTTTTAAAAGACCGGCGAACTGTTTTATTCTTACGGCGTTATAAACGAATAGAGTCTTGAACTCCGCTAAAGATAACTCATGTATACCAGCTTTCAACACTGCAAAAGGGGCTTCTTTATAAGAAACAAATTTATCAGTCACTTGCTAGCCAACTCATGGTTTCAATCTTAGCCAATCTTAACACTCGACAGTAAATTTGTACCTTCAAATAAGGCGTAATTTTGACTATTACTCTTTGATATATTTGACGTATATCATTGTTTGAAGTATTCGTGAGTTTTGGCTAAAGAGTTTACGATCACTGGTTGGTACAACATCAACTCATAAGCTGCTGCCTAGACAAAAATATCTATTTAATGCCTTTTCTTTTCTGAATATTAGTCAGTAAAACCGCAAGGATAGATTGAGATAAGATACTTAATCAGATTGCCCAAAATCGTTTACAGCACTCGATGTCAACACTTCGATCACTGCGTGAGTGGGAACATTGGTATTTCGACCTAGAAAAAGTTATCTGATGTTTAGTGTCACTTATAAAAAGTAACTCGGAAATGTCCAGAAACGAGTTACGGTGAGTATGAGACTTTATTCCTCTCCCGTAAGCACACCTATCTCCGGTTAATTAGCCGGAGATGTTTAAAGCTAATCTATAGCGTCGTCGAACCGCGAATAATCAATTCACCATTAAACAGATATTGTGCTGGCGGATGATCCGGCTTATCGAGTTTATCTAACAGACACGTCACTGCTTTCCGCCCCATTTCCGACGTTGGTTGTGAAACCGAGGTGATGCCTTTACCGGCCAAGGCAGCCCATTCCAGATTATCAAAGCTTAAGAATCCGATATCGGAACCCCAGTTCAGCCCTAAACGGCTAAGAGCCTGGGCTACTTGTAAAGTCAGCACTCCATTGGCCGCAATCACCGCTTTACGCATGCCACGGTGATTGGCGCAGAACTCCGCAATCAGGCGGTCAATCTCATCGGGTGCCGGCAACACCACCTCATGGCTTTCCCCTTTGATATGCGGATGCTGTTCCAGCATTTGGTGGAAAGTCTGCAGGCGCTCCTGCCGTGCGCTGATATAACGAACCGGTTCTGTCAGGAATAACAACGCTTCAAAGCCTTGCTCAATCAGGTGATTGGTGGCCAATTGAGCGGCTTGCGGATTATCCAGCCCTACCATGTCACAGGGGAAATCATCAATTTTACGGTCGAGTAAAACAAAAGGCAGCGTGGTCGCTTTCAGCGCCTGCAGAAAATGCGCATTGATACCTGCGGAATTGATGATCAGGCCATCCACCCGATAACCATTCAGCAGATTCAGGAATTCACATTCCAACTCAATACTGTTGCGAGCATTACAAACCACGGTCATGAAGCCCTGTTTGATCGACTCAGCTTCAACGCCTTTTAAAACCTCGACCGAAAATGGGTTACTGATATCGGCAATGATTAAGCCGATCAGCCGGGTACGGCCATACTTCAGGCTACGCGCCATCTGGTTTGGACGGTATTCCAGTTCTTGTATGGCACTTTCAATTCGCTGGCGCAAATCATCGGATAAAAGATGAAATTCGCCGTTCAAATAACGCGAAATACTGGTTTTTCCCGCCTGTGCTTTAGCAGCAACATCCCGAATGGTGGCATAAGAACGTTTACGGTTGGTTGGTTCGCTCACTCAAGGCTCCCGGTCTTAACATCAACGATGTCAGCATCGGGCTATATTACCTGAAAAATCCATAACATAACGAGTCGCACGTTGCGCCAGCCGCCAAAACGCCAGCGCATAGAGCAGTGCGGCCAGATCCACCCAGAGAAATGCTGTTTTTAAGGTGATAAACCCGGCAAACAGCTGACTATAGTTAACCCATAAATCCACCAGTGGGATCAAAAATGTGACACCCGCGCAGACATAGAGCAGCTCGCTTCGCCCCTGTGCAATCGGGCGAATAAAGCTGTAAAGCATCGTGATGGCCCATACGATAAAGAATGCTTTCGTCTGTAACGTGGCGATATTCGGGTGCTCGGCCATCACTGCGGAAAAGACAAATAATGCTGAGATAGCAATACAACAACCAATGCAAAAACCGTTGGTCAGTTTCGCCATTACGATACCTTGTCGCTGAATTTTAACTTGCCGGTTTTTCAGCTGAGCGTTGATCCAAAGCTGGTTGCCGGAATAAAACAGAAAACAACCGCCAACACCCAACACGGCATAAAGTAGTCGAATAGCTATGCCACCGAAATCGCCAAAATGCAGGGAATAAAGCCCCATCATCATACCGTGGTTTAATGATTCGTTATCGCCCGTTTGATCTTGCAATAACTGACCGCTAGTTGCATTCAGTACAACCAGTTTACTTTGGCTTAGTTGTTTTTCCTGCTGCGCGACAATCTCAACTTGCACCGAACTATCGCCATAATTTTTGTAGTGCAGCCATTTGGGTGTGAACTCCGTGGCATTAGGCAACTTCCGCAATAAAAGCTCGGCAGGAAGAGATGCTTGCACCACACCCGTTCGCTGTACACTGCTCATCGGCATGAAGGTTTGCCCGGTTGCCGAGTAAAGTTGCTGATCAAAAATAGCGCTGTTAAACAGACCATACAACAGTGCGGATAAGCCCCAGATAGCACCAGTCCAGGCAAATATCAGATGAAAAGGCAGGCTGATCACACCAATCAAATTATGCAGATCAAGCCAATGCCGACGTTCCCCCTGCTTCTTGCGTAATAACCAGAAATCTTTTGTCAATCGTGGCAAATGAATAACGATGCCGGTCACGAGTGCCAAGCCGTAAAGCAGACTGATAACACCTAAAAAAGTTCGGCCCGTCATACCGGGAATGGCTAGTGAGAAATGCACTTCATTGATCAGATGCGCCAGTTCACTCACTTCTTGTTTTTCATCCGCCCCGGATTGCAGTTCTGATTGCGTGACCATCTGCCGACCACGCTTACCCGCTTCCATCCACATAAAACGCAATTGTGGTGCTTGTTCACCCGGCAAAATCATCCAGAACTCATCGCGGGCTTGCGGGTGCAATGCGAGAAAACGATCCAGCCATGATTGATATTCGGCTGGTGACACCGTTGTCTGCACTCTTAATTCAGCTTGCTGCCACTGCGTGACTTCCCCTCGAAACAAGGTGATCACGCCAGCATAAAACGCAACAAACAGCACCATACCGGCGATTAACCCCACCCACGTATGTAAACGACGAAAAACAGAGATATCAGAAGAGGGCATCGCCATGATTAACTAACCCAAAGGAAGTGCTTTAAAGCGAAGAAAAAAGGAATGAGGATCGCATTGGCAGAACCCAATTTGCGCCAGATTTGCTGCGAAGGCCGAGCCAGCGACCAGCCAATGACGCCAACCCACAATGGGAAAAACAACAACAATGCTGGCACCCAAAGTGATTGCCAGTTACCCGGCGGAACATAGGCCAGTAACCCGCACAACACCGCTGATAACGGAAACCCAAGCACCGCGCCTGATAATAAGCGAGACCACATCAGCGTAACCCCGACTCTTGTTTCAAATGCGCAAACAAAAACGGGATCACAATCGCCGCAACCATGAGCATCGCGATCAGAGCAAAAACGCCGGCCCAAAATCCAAACTGGAACAGACAAACCAACAACGCCAAACCAAAGGCCATAGCGGCAGTTGATTTGGCCGCCTGTTTCTGAAGCGGCCAGGCCAGTAACTTGTGCTTCAAGGCATAAAGACAAGTGACAACGATGGCAGTGCAAACCAAACTGAATATAACCATGGTTACTCTCCTGCTGGTTCGCTCACGAAAGCGATCTTACTCACCCCAGAGCGGGAAGATAGCACCATGATGTCAGCGACTTTGCCATAATCAAGATTGCGATCAGCGTGAATATGCAACTCGGGAACTGGTTGTTGCTTTGCGGCATTTTGCAGACGCAATTCCAGCTCTTCACGGCTGATAGCCTCCCCACTCCAGAACAGTTCACCACTGGCTTTCAGTGCCAGTTTAATATCATCATTTTTGATATCTTCTGGCGAACTGCTCGCTTGCGGTAAATCGACCTTCACCGCATTACTCAGCAAAGGTGCTGTGATCATAAATACGATCAGTAGCACTAGCATAACGTCGATCAGTGGGATCATATTGATCTCGCTTTGTGGCTGTCCGCCGCCTTCGTCGGATAATTTTCCAAACGCCATTATGCTTCCCCTGCCTGCAATTCAGTTACCGCCGCACGGGAAGTCATCTTTACCTGTGGCTGTGCCGCTGCTTTGGCGTGTCCCGTTGTTAACAGAGCAAATACGTCATGTGCAAAGCCATCTAATTCCGCCAGATAAACCCGGTTTACACGCACAAAAGCGTTGTAAGCCAGCACAGCTGGTAAGGCAACCGCCAGACCAAATGCAGTCATGATCAACGCTTCACCGACAGGCCCAGCTACTTTGTCTAAAGTGCTCTGTCCGGAAACGCTGATCCCTAATAATGCGTTATAAATGCCCCACACCGTGCCAAACAAACCTACGAATGGAGCCGCTGAACCAACGGAAGCCAGCAAGGTTAATCCGGCTTCCAGACGCAGCGTGCTACGAGCGACAGAACGACGCAGAGCACGCAAGACAAACTCTTCCCGCGACCCCATTTCAACCAAACCCTGCTCAGGGTTTTGCACATGACGTGCCGCCTGCAGCCCACTGATTATCAGTTCAGCACAAGGCTCCGGCTTAACTTGTTTCAATACCTGTTCTTCGACCTGTTTCAGGTTGCGGCAACGCCAAAAAGCATCGACAAAGGCTTTGGTATTCCGGCGCAAAGTCCAACTCTGATAAACCTTTAAAACAATCCAATACCAGGTCGCAATAGACATAAGAAGCAGCAAAACAACCGGAATTAAACCCATTCCTGTCGTTTGGGTTAATACATGGGCTAATCCCATTTGTGTTACTTCTTGTTGTGTTTCCATCTTTTATCAGCTCCTTAATTTGAACGAAACGGGCACAATCACCCAGCCTTCGATGGATTGGTCGCCCCGTTTTGCCGGCACAAAACGCCAGCCTTTTACGGCATTGAATGCCGCATCATCCAAACGGGAAAAACCACTACTTTTAAACAGTTGCACACCTAATGCGTTGCCTTCTGCAGAAACATGAACTTTCAGTTTTACCGTTCCTTCCTCTTCCAGCATCCGGGAACGCCGCGGATAAACCGGCGCCGGATTCGATAAATAAGCGGCATTAAATTTTGGCGCTTCAACCGGCGCAGGTGCGATTTCCGCTTTCGCCGGAGCTGGCTTCAGTTGTTGCACCGGAGCAGAAACAGGCGGCGCTGTTTTCGGTTTGATCTCTGGCTTAACCGGCTTCACTACCGGCTTCGGTTTTTTAAGTGGCTTAGGTTTCACTTTCACCGGCGAAGGCTTTTTCACTTCTGGTGGCGGCAATGGTAGCGGTTCAGGTTCCACCACTGGTTGAGGCTCAATAACAGGATCAGGTTTTGGTTCTTCTACCGGCGTCACCCAACGCACCGTTAATGGTGTCGCTGCTGCCATTTCCGGCTTCACTGCAGCTGATTGATAATTCAGCATGCACGCCAAAACAAACATGTGTAGCAGAACAACCCCACCAAACACCGGCAGGCCAGAGCGATTTTGTGGATAGAATACAGCGTCGTAAATCATTGCTATCGCATCGAATCGAGTAAAAACAATGGCATTATCATATCGCAAAGAAATCTAAATGATAACCATTATTGTTTGCATTGATTGGCAAATCTTTCATTCATAGCTTCAGATGAATTAAATCCATAAAAAATCACTGCCAATCAGAACCAGAGGCGTATCATCTTTGATGGATTATTGGTGATAAGTTACTGGCGATGGATGAACGATGAGTAACAGCAGATTCCAACTTGAGAAGATGCATTTCGCAGTACAATGGCTATGTCTGATCGTGATTTCAGCGTTTTTTGCTTTTGTGATGGAACTGATCAATATGCCGGGCGCGTTGTTGCTTGGCCCCATGCTCGCAGGCATTGTCTGGAGTTTACAAGGCGGTTCATTGCAAGTTCCGCGTAACTTGTTTGTCTCCGCACAAGCCATTATTGGCTGTCTGGTTGCGCAGTCGATTTCCTCTGGAATGCTCCCCACCTTTGCTCAGCACTGGGCACTGTTTCTGTTTATCGTGCTATCGACCATCGCTGCCAGCAGTTTAATGGGCTGGGTGATTAGTAAATTAAACGTATTGCCCGGCACAACAGCCATTTGGGGTTCCTCCCCCGGCGCAGCCGCCGCCATGGTGTTGATGGCAGAGGAATTTGGCGCAGATGCTCGGCTGGTCGCCTTTATGCAATATCTACGGGTGATCGTGGTTGCCAGTGCAGCCTCTATAATTGCGCGTTTTTGGATAGACACTTCGGGCGCAACAGCGATACCAATCACCTGGTTTCCGCCACTACAATGGGCCACGGCTGAAACAGTATTACTGGCCTTAGCGGGCATTGTCATTGCCCGTCTGGCCCGTATTCCTTCCGGCGCCATGCTGGTGCCGATGGTGCTGGGTATGGCATTACAAAGTAATCATTTGCTACATATCGACTTGCCGGAATGGTTGCTCAGTATGGCCTATGCGGTGATGGGCTGGCGCATCGGTCTCGGGTTTACCCGTCAGGTATTGAAACATGCATTCCGCGCATTACCGCAAATTATGCTTTCTATTGTGTTACTGGTTGGTTTTTGCGGCGGTTTGGCTTGGCTATTAGTTCAGCACTTCCACCTTGATCCTTTGACTGCTTATCTCGCCACCAGCCCCGGAGGAATGGATTCTATCGCCATCATTGCCGCCAGCAGCCATAACGTTGATTTGGAATTTGTCATGGCACTGCAGACAGTGCGTCTGTTTCTGGTCATTTTCCTCGGCCCTGCCCTTGCCCGAATCATTGCGCGGAAAACCATCACAGAATCATCTATCGCCGGTTAAGCGTTGTCGGTTACGCGATTGTTTCTGGTGATAGCCGGAAGGTTGTGGTAATTTCGCCGGCCGCGATAAACGAGGATGATTTGCTATGTACGCTGGCCTGGACTTTGGAACATCAAACTCAGCATTAGGTATCTGGGAAGACAACCAGCCTAAACTGCTAACACTGGATAACGGCAGCCGCTTTATCTCCTCGACGGTATATATCGGTAAATCGCAACAATTCATGCAATTGCGCCCACAAGATCAAACTCTGGCCCACGCAATGAGTGGTGACGGCGAAAAGATCTTCGGTAACGATGCGATCACCAAATTTCTGGAATCACCGGAAGATGGTTTCTTCGTAAAATCGCCTAAATCGTTCTTAGGTGCGCGTCTCAAACCACAGCAGTTGCTGACCTATGAAAAAATTGTTCGTCTGATGATGAGCAATATCAAACGTTTGGGCGAAGCACAGACAGCGCAACCGATTGAATCAATCGTGATTGGTAAACCTGTTAAATTTCATGGCACACAAGGTGAACAAGGCAATCAGCAGGCGGTGCAAGTACTGACTTCCGCCGCCACCGACGCCGGTTTTAAACGCATCGAATTTCAGTTTGAACCGATTGCAGCGGCACTCGATTACGAACGTTCGCTGAATGAAAACCTGACCGCACTGATTGTCGACATCGGTGGTGGTACGACTGACTGTTCGATGATCAAAGTTGGCCCGGCCTATCGTGAACTGACCGACCGCAACGAATCGATCTTAGGTTATTCCGGTGACCGTATCGGTGGTCTTGATCTGGATATCAAACTAGCGTTTCGCCAATTAGCACCGCTGTTTGGTAAAGATGAACTGCTGAAAACCGGTTTGCCTACACCAGCGAATATCTTCTGGAATGCGGTTTGTATTAACAACGTCGATGCACAAACCACTTTCTATTCTGCCGTGAATGGTCGTGAAATTCATAAGCTGCTACGCGACGCTCGCCCTGATTCGGTGCTCGATCGTCTGCTGCATATCTATGAAAGCATGCTCAGTTACCACATCAGCCAGAGTGCGGAAGCCGCAAAAATTGCCTTATCATCAACCGAAGTCACTTCCGTTGATATGGCTTATCTCGAAGCAGGTTTACGCACCGACATCAACCGTGAGCAATTACAGACGGCAATCAGTAATGAGCTGAATAAATTCATCAGTTTGATGAAGGAAGTTGAACAGCAAGCCCAGGTTGCACCGGATGTTATCTACGTGACCGGTGGTACTGCGCGCTCGCCTATCGTTGATGCGTATATTCGTGCCGCCTACCCAGACGCAAGAATTATATTTGGTGATCTGTTTGGTAGTGTGGCGTCAGGTTTAACTACTTGGGCACACCGAATTTTTAGTTAAAGTACGCGGCTTACCGCCAATACTGAGAATGTCAGCGATGCACCCAGCGCAGCCATAATTAAGGGTAACTTTTCTTTTGGCACAGACGCGGATGCATCGACATTCCAGATTGAGCGGTAACTAGCCAGTAAGCACAGCACCGCCATCACACTCAGCACCAGCGCAGGCATAACGTCCGATAAGCTATTTGGCCAGCTATCCGCAAACAACAGATACAGCAACGCACATCCAGCCACAAACACGTTTCCGAATAACGACATGATCCAGAGCTTTTTACTCTCGGCAGCCGACAGTGACTGCGCTAGCTTTTGCTCTTTAACCCAGTTCAGCAATTCATTGTTTTGAATACGAACTTGTCGCTTTATGACCAGATAGTAGCCGAAATCCATTTGTGATTTTTTAATGATCTGATAACGAATCGATTTAATAAAACGGATCGCTTCTTTTTTATCATTGGTTTCAAAAACCTGATAGGAACCGGTGATAACATGACGATAAATGACATATTTGCTGTTTGTTTTCTGCATTGACCATGAACTCTCAGCTGAATACGGCGATCCGCGCGCCACTCGTTGCATCAGAATGTAATATTTTTACCACACCAATAGCAACCTGATCTGGTGTTCTCAGCTCGCCAGATTCCTTCCGATGAATGAAATAATCCACAGCGGGAAAATCGTCTTTATGTGAACTGCGAATCAACGACTGCATGTCAGTATCCATCACGCCCGGATCGACATTCAACATAACAAACGGTGACGGCTCACTCTCCTGCTCTACTGCCACCGTGCGCACATAACTTTCTAGCCCCGCTTTTGCGGAACAATACAGCGACCAACCGGAATAGGCTTTTAACGCAGCACCGGATGAAATACTGGCCACGACTTTCCGACATGGGTGCGATTGGAAATGTTTTATTACTTCACTCATGAAAAGAATGGCGCTGGTGAAATTGATATTAATATTGGCTAAAACTGCCATCGAATTTTTCTTCGATGTTGGCCCTATCGGGCTGAGGGACGCGGCATTACTGACCACGACAATCTCATCCCATTGTTTTGTCGCCAACGTTTCCAGATTTGCCGACAGTGCAGGCAACATAAGATCCGGCGAGGAAAAATCCAGTTTGATGGAATAAGCGTGTGGTGCACTGCGAGAGAACTCTACCACCTGATAACCAGCGACAAGCAGCTTTTCTGCTATCGCATGACCTAACCCTTTAGACCCACCGCTGATGATGGCTAATTTCATGGTAACTCCTGTTCCTCGTTATATTGGCCTGCAATCGATTCATCTCTGAAAGCCAAATAAAAATTAAGTTTAGCTAAAAATGAAATTTATTTACAAAAAATATTCCATGACAAGGTTAACTTATTCACACCACCCTTAACTAATCACATACCCACTTTTTATTTCTAAAATAATCATGTGTGATATTATTAATAAAATTCACATTGGCAGATTAGTTATGATTAATGAACAAGAATCATCAATACCCATCTTTACTTATTTAAAGAAACAACATGTATTATCTTTATGTTGCTCATTCAATGATGATATCTGGTGTGCCAACTGCTTTTATGTATTTGACGAAGAAAATATTGCATTTTATTTAATGACGTCAATAGAAAGTCGGCATAGTAAATTAATGTTACAGAATCACCTTGTAGCGGGAACAGTAAACGGACAACCTAAAAACATTTCATTAATTAAAGGCATTCAATATAAAGGGGTTATCTCGCTATTGACTGAAGAAAATAACGCAGATGCCCTGTCTTTATACACCAAGCGATTTCCTATTGCTAAAATAAAATCACTGCCACTCTGGAAGATAGAGATTTCAGAATTGAAATTTATTAATAATATTCTGGGCTTTGGTAACAAAACACTGTGGTACAGAAAATAAAAGTACAGCATAATGTAAATATTACCAATCAATCGGGAACCTGCAATGACGATCAGACTCATGGTACGTGAAGAATTTCCGCTGTTCTGGCCAACCTTTAAAAGCATTATTGAAGCGGAAGAAACTTATGCATTTTCCTCAGACCTGACCGAAGCGCAGGCAGCTCAGCTATGGTTTGATCTGCCGACGGAAACCTATGTTTTTATGGTTGATGAACAAATTGCCGGTTCTTATTACATCAAAGCCAATGCCGCTGGGCCCGGCGATCATGTGTGTAACTGCGGTTATATGGTTAACCCGCAATTTCGTGGGCAAGGCATTGCGGCTCAGTTATGCGACCATTCCAAACAACGCGCGGTAGCGCTCGGTTTTCAGGCGATGCAATTCAACTCGGTGGTTTCAACAAATACCGTCGCCGTCAAACTCTGGCAGAAAGCTGGTTTTAATATTATCGGCACCGTGCCGAAAGCCTATCGACACAAACAACATGGTTACGTTGACACCTATGTGATGTATCAGTGGCTAACAGCTGAATGATCGAATTGTCAGTGTATGGCGGATTGTTTCTCATTGCCCTGCTATCGGCATCTATTTTGCCTTTACAGTCAGAAGCGGTATTAGTGGGTTTGTTACTGAGTGATAACTACCCGGTTGGGTTATTACTCATGGTTGCCAGCGTCGGGAATGTGCTCGGTTCATTACTGAACTGGTATTTAGGTAAATATCTGCAGCATTTCCAGCAGCGACGCTGGTTTCCCGTTAAACCAGAGCAGCTGGATAAAGCCAGCCGCTGGTATCTTAAATATGGCAAGTGGTCACTGTTATTGAGCTGGGTGCCTATTATTGGCGATCCGCTGACTGTCATTGCAGGTGTATTACGCGAGCCATTTCTGCCATTTTTGCTGTTAGTGACTATCGCAAAAGTTTCGCGTTATCTGGTGCTGGCTGGCGTAACGCTGCTATAACAGAGCCTAATACCATTCGCACATTAAATATGCATTTTAAATATCTATTTTTTAACCGATACAGCGCCCCAGTGAACGGGGTTGTGATATATTTTGAGTGTTAACTTTGATGAGCCAATGAGATGAAACTAACCACCTATACCGATTATGGTTTACGCACCCTGATGTTTATGGCCTGCCTGCCATCCGGTGCACGGAGTAGCGTAGTTGAGATCAGCAACTACTACGACATCTCACGTAACCATATGGTAAAGGTCGTGGTGCAGTTGGTCAGTTTGGGTTATCTCAGTTCGGTGCGCGGCAAAAACGGCGGTATTACACTGGCACGATTGCCGCGTAATATTCGTATCGGTCAGGTGATCCGGGATTTAGAAAATAATCTGGATGGTGTGGATTGCGGCTCACCCGGCTGCAAATTGGTGCCGGTTTGCCGGCTGACGCAGGCATTAAAAGTGGGAATGGAAGCTTTTCTCACTGCGATGGATGATTTCACGTTATCCGATCTGGTGAACAACGCCGATCAGATCATTGCGATATTGCAGATCGACGTTGATGCCATTCCCGTTCCCATCCAAAAACTGGCTTGATTGCTTACCAGTAATTTTCCATGGTGATGTGCCCCGGTTCCCGCCGGAGATTTTTTTTCATCCCTTTTTGCTCTAAGGCATGAAAGGTATCTTTCAACATTGCCGGATTCCCGCACAACATGGTTTGCGTGCAAGTTGGTGAAATCACCAAACCGGCTGATGCTTCCAGTAAACCATTATCCAGTAACGCCGGAATGCGCCCTTGCAGAATATCCAGGCACTCTTCCCGGCTCACAATCGGAATATAGCGAAAGCGTGGTGACCATTGCGTCTTAAACGATTGGATCAGCGATTGATAGGTCAGATCTTCTCGCTCACGTACACCATGCACCAGTACGATATTCTGAAAGCGCTGAAACACCTGTTGTTCGGAAAGAATGGACAGAAAAGGCCCGATTGCTGTACCGGTTGCCATCATCCAGAGATCACGCCCTTCCGGTACTTCCGCTAACGTCATAAACCCGCTGGCTTCATGCGAAATTTGCAATTCGTCGCCCGGCTGTAAATTAAACAGGTGTGGCGATAGCCGGCCTTCCGGAATTTTGATCAGATAAAACTCATGGCATTCCGCTTTCGGTGGGTTTACAAACGAATAAGCGCGCCCTACCCGTTCGCCATCGATGATCAGTGATAATTTGCCAAATTGCCCCGCCACATACGGGGCCAAATCGGCTTTTACCTTGATCGAACAGAGCCGGTCATTCCAGCGAATGACCTCATGAACTGTTCCATTTACCCAGTCTGTCATACACGCCCCTTACCCTAACGGAAATAAAAAGCATCAGAACTCAAATGTAACTGAATCGAGACATATCACATAGCTTAGGCTAATTTTCAGCCAACTGCTTTATCAACGCCATACTACGCGTGATATGTTGCCCGCTGGTGACAAAACCAACCAATGCATCATGCCGGAATGCCTGTCCGGTCAGACCATTGTCGTCTTCATCCAACTGCCAGATCAAATCATCACTGCGAACTTCGCCAGCCAGTTGTACCGGATAACTGCTGGTTTTGACATTGACCGGCATCACCGGCCATTGCACCAGTGTTTGTTCGCCAGCCAATGTTTTCGCTAACGCCTGTGCGCTAAGCGTGATCGGCTGCAAATAAGGTAATAACTGCCCATCAATTTCTGCGCAATCGCCCAAGGCATAAATATGCGACGCACTGGTTGCCAGTTGCTTATCGACCACGATGCCCCGGTTTACATTCAGCCCGGCAACTTGCGCCAACGCGATTCGTGGACGCAACCCGGCAGCACACACTACGCTATCAACCACAATCGATGTGCCATCACTAAATGTTGCCAGCAAACCATCACTTTGCCGGTCTAATGATGCCAACGTCGTGTTGAAAGCAAATTTACAACCGGCTTGTGCCAGCACAGAGTGCAGCCTTTCACTGACAAAATCAGGTGTTAGCGAAAACAACAAACGGTCTGTCGGATCGCACAAGGTGATCTGTTTTCCGGCCAGCAGAAAATCATTCGCCAGCTCACTGCCAATCAGGCCGCTGCCCACGATCAAGATCCGTTGGCTGTTCACCAATTGTTCCTGATATTGCTGATAATGTTGCAGACTATTCAGCGTGATGATCGCATCCACCGCATCGCCACTGACGGGCGGCACCCATGCCTCTGCCCCCACGGCCAGCACCAGATCCCGATAAGGTAATTCCCGCTCCGCCAGTTGAATCACCTGTCGTTCAGGGTCAATGGCGTTAACCTGCTGCCCGGTCAGCAATAATGCTTTTAATTCCAATGCGACTTCTTTTGCCGATTTTCGGATCAGATCCGCCGCCGACTGACGTTTACTGACCGCGTGGCTCAGCTGCGGTTTCGGGTAGTCCGCACCATCATCGGCGCAGACTATAACCAGTGGCGTGGCTGGTGCATGACGGCGAAATTGTCGCGCCAGTTGCAGACCGGCATGACCACTGCCGACGATCACGACCGGATGATGTGCTGCCATGATGGTCTCCTTTTACGCCGCTTTAGCGACAGTTTCAGTTTTTGGGTCGAAATCATCTTTCCCCATAAAACAGACCGGGCACAAGAAACTCTCAGGCACATCTTCCCATGCTGTTCCCGCTTCAACGCCTTGGTTCACTTCGCCTTCCGCTGGGTCATAAACCCATGAACAAGTGCGACAAACCATGGATGGAAGTTCGGTTGCGATGGCTGTTTGTTTAGCCTCTGAAGTTGCAACGCCGCCCAATTGTGCAACCAGATTTTTACCGTAGGCTTCGCATTCTTGCAGTGCTTCTTGTGTCGGACGCCACTCAACTTTGGTGCCTTCCAAGGTGTTGAAACCACACTCTTTCAAACGTTGAGTAATACGATTTACCGCACCACCGTTCCAGCCATGGCTACCAAATGCAGCGGCAGTTTTGCCGGTGAAACGTAAACCCTGGATCTCTTCCAGCAATGCGGCGACCTGCGGCAACATCACGTTATTGATGGTTGGTGAACCGATCAAAATCGCTTTCGATTTAAATACCTGCGTCAATACATCGTTCTTGTCTGAATTCGCCAGATTGAATTGTTTAATTGTCACGGTCGGGTCTGCTTTACGAATACCAGAGGCAATTGCTTCCGACATCTTGCGGGTGCTTTCCCACATGGTGTCGTAAATCAGCGTGATCTGATTTTCCTGATAAGAATCGGCCCATTTCAGATATTGCTCGACGATCTGCGCTGGGTTATCACGCCAGATAATGCCGTGTGAGGTACAGATCATGTCCAGAGGCAGATTGAATGACAGCACTTCATGAATTTTCTGCGTCACCAGTTTGCTAAATGGGGTCAGGATGTTGGCGTAATACTTAATACATTCATTATGCAGTTCATTCTGATCAACCAGATCGTTATAGAGCTGATCGCTGGCATAGTGCTGACCAAACGCGTCATTGCTGAATAACACCGCATCGTCGGTCATATAGGTCATCATGCTGTCCGGCCAGTGCAGCATTGGTGCTTCGACAAACACCAGCTTTTTACCATTACCCAAATCAAGGGTATCACCGGTTTTCACAACCTGGAAATTCCAATCTTGATGGAAATGCCCTTTCAGCGATTTCACACCATTGGCGGTGCAGTAAATCGGTGTGTTCGGAATTTTCGCCAGTAACGCTGGTAGTGCGCCGCTATGATCAATTTCTGCATGGTTGGCAATGATGAAGTCGATTTTCTCCAACGGAATTTCATTCGCCAGATTCGTCACAAATTCATCGGCATACGGGCTCCACACCGTATCAATCAATGCCACCTTCTCTTCTTTGATCAGGTAACTGTTATAGCTAGAGCCTTTATGGGTGGAATATTCGCTGCCATGAAATTCGCGCAGTTCCCAATCTTGTTTGCCAACCCAGTAGATATTGTTCTTAACGTGCAAAGTCATGATTTCGTCCTCAACATAATGTGCATTTCATATGCAGTGTTTGCATCTTAGTTTAATATGCATTTTAAATGCAAGTTATAAAGAATGACTTTTTTGACTCTCTTTGGCTGATTAGCCATGCGCGTTAAGTGGTATAGAAATAAATTTACTGTGATATCAATCTGATGGCTTACAAGGTGTAAGCCATCAAAAAAATTGAGGAAGGATAAGAAAGAGGAGAAATGAAAAGAAGATGGTTAAACACGATCAAGTGGCGTTATTTCAACCCCAGCCGCTTCGCCAGTTTATGCAAATTGCTCGGGTCCAGATCTAACCGACGCGCCACATTAGCCCAATTGCCCTGACAAGCTTCCAGCGTCTGACGGATCACCTGACGCTGATAACCATCCACGGCGATCTTTAGCGATACCGCCTGTTCATCATGCACAGCCTGCGACAGCAAAGTCTGTTCTGTTTTAACAATGCTGATCACAGTGGCATCCAGCGCCAGATGTTCTGGCTCCAGCGTGACAATTTCTGTTCTGAGGGCCCCACGGCTGACTGCCCGCAAAGCAGCACGGCTGATCACATGCTCCAGCTCACGCACGTTGCCTGGCCAGTCATAAGTGCATAAAGCCTGCTCGGCAGCGGGTGATAATCGCAGGCTACGAAAACCAAGACGGGCACGGTTTAGCTCCAGAAAATTACCGGCCAGTAACAACACATCGTTACCACGTTCCCGCAGCGGTGGGATCGGCACCGGATAAACCGACAAGCGATGGTACAAATCAGCTCGGAATTGCCCATCTCTTACCTGTTCATGCAGCTGACGATTGGTTGCCGCAATGATGCGCACATCGACTTTTCTCGGCTGATCCGCACCGAGTCGTTGGATCTCGCCATTTTGTAATGTGCGCAGCAATTTAGCCTGCACCGT
>ERZ724515.396-NODE-396-length-16760-cov-19.177552_pt1 | contig 16760 bp, 17 predicted proteins | sample MGYA00376048_ERZ724515 | MGnify/ENA primary metagenome ERZ724515 (study PRJEB28724, sample SAMN07190885) | wastewater metagenome | isolation source: influent of sewage treatment plant in Hong Hong | place: Hong Kong | collected 2016-03-17 ... | reverse complement strand
TCTATTGATTTATTTATGAAGTGATGGAGCAACTATTGATAAAAACTCATCTTTTGTTTTTTTATTTGATTTAAACAATCCTCTTAAGGCTGAAGTTACAGTCGTAGAACAAATTTTCTCAACACCTCTCATTTCCATACACATATGTCGGGCATCAATCATAACTGCAACACCTTTTGGTTTTAAATGTTCATTCAAAGCATCACAAATCTGCTCTGTCATTTGCTCTTGTATTTGTAATCTTCTTGCAAATACATCAACAATCCTAGGTATTTTAGAAAGTCCTACTACTTTCCCATTTGGAATATATGCTACATGAACTTTTCCAATAATTGGCAACATATGATGTTCACATTGAGAATAAAACTCTATATCTTTCACAACAACCATTTCATCATTAGTTGAAGTAAAAAGAGCCTTTTGAATAATCTCTTTTGGGTCTTGCTTATAACCACTGCACATAAATTCAAATGCTTTTCTCACACGACTTGGAGTATCTACTAAGCCTTCTCTTGTTGTATCTTCACCTATATGTTCTAAAATTTTTTTTATAGCATTTTCAAACTCTAATTCACTATTCATTAAACATTTTCCTTTAAAATTCATTATATTTTTTAATAAAATCCACTATATCCAACCTTTTTTCTTAAAAATTAAAATAGGAGTAATTGAAGCTAAAATCATAAATCCTATAGAAAATAAATATCCATATTCCCAATGCAATTCAGGAATAAACTCAAAGTTCATTCCATAAATACTAGCAATTAGCGTAGGTGGTAAAAATATCACATTTACAATCGTAAAAATTTTTATAACTTTATTTTGCTCAATACTTAAAATACCAATAAAAATATTTTGCAAATAATCTAATCTTTCAAAATTAAAATTAGTATGTTCAATTAAAGACTTGATATCTTTTAACATAATTGGTAATTCATTCTTATCATCGACAAACTTTTGAGATTTTAAAAGCGAATTTAATATTCTTTGTTTATCCGTTAAATTCTCTCTAATTTTCATATTTAAATCTTCAAATGTAGAAATTTTTTCAAGAATTTCTTCATCATCATTTGAATAATCTGTAAATACGTGTTTTCTAATTTTAGTTATCTCTTTTGATAAATTTTCAATAGTATCTGCATCTGCATCAATTCTAATATCTATAATTTGACAAAAAATAGAGTAACCTGTTTTGAATTCTCTTGGAGAAATTAAAAGTTTTTTTGTAAATGTATTAAAACTTTGTAATTTTTTATATCTCACAGATATTAAAAGATTCCCTTGTAAAATAAAAGATACTGTTTCATTGAAAGCTGAATTATTATCATTTATTAAGAAATAACTATTAATTTCTATTCGATTATTTTCTTCCCAATATCTAGAACTTAGTTCTATCTCTTCACTCTCTTGTTTTGTAGGAAAATGCATATCAAACATATCTTCAACTGCTCGTATTTCTTCAATTGTAGGAAGAAGCATATCAATCCAAATTACACTATTTTTATCTTCATTACTGTCTAAAAACTCTATTCCCTCAACGACATTAAGTCTATTTCCTTTTTTTATATAACAGTTAATCAAGAGTACTCCTTTTAAGGGTTTATCATATTTCCCATATTCCAAATTGGCATAAAAATCGCTAATACTATCCAGAGAATTAATCCCATTATAATCACTAAAAAGATGGGCTGTATTAGAGATGTTAATAAATTTATTTTTTCATAAAATCTATTTTTATAAATCTTCTTTATTTCATCTATTGTAATACATAAAGAATTAGAAATCTCTCCTGTATTTATAAGATTTAAAACTATATCATCAAATATTTGTGTTTTAAAAAAAGAAGCATTGATACCTTCTCCATTTTGTAGTGAACTATCAATTATAGATATTTTATCTAATAGATATTTGTTTTTTAATAAAATTTTTGAAGAAATTAAAGCTTTATGAAATTCATAATTTGATTTTAGCATTATATCAAGGAGTAAAAAGAATCTATAAAATTGCATATAAAGATAAATATCTTTAATAAGATATAGATTTTCTACCACTATTTTATGTAAAAAATAGTTAAAATTCTTGTTTTGTTTATACAAATAAGTTACAAAAAATATCCCTGAAGCAATACTCAAAAACAAATATATAATATAATTAGCAAAAAAATATTCTGTTTGTAATAAAATCTTTGTTGCAAGAGGGAGTTCACCTTGACTTTGCAAAAATATTATTTTAAATTTAGGGATAACAAAAGTAAAAATAGAAATAAGAGAAATAAAGAAACTAAATAATAAAATAATTGGATAAGAAATAGATTTTAAGAAACTCTTTTTTATCTCTTGATTTTCTATTAATAATTGACTTAAAGCTTTTATATTTAAAGCTAAACTTCCATTATCTTGTGAAATTTCTAAAAAAGAAATAATAATATAATTTATATGAAATCTTTTCAAGTTTTCAGTAACTGGTTTTCCATTAGATAAGCAATATTTAATTATTTGCAAAAATTCAATAATATTAGCATCTTTTTTATTTTTTATTAAAATATCAAGAGCATCAGAAATATTTATATTCGCTTGGAGCATTAAATTTAATTCATAAAAAAGTAAATTTATTTTCTTATCATTTATCCTTTTTTTTCTTTTAAAATCTATTCTAAAATTTTCTTTTAATTCACAAATATCAATTATATTTTGAGGGAGTTTTTCATTAGATAAATTTTTAGTTTCTACAATAACCTCTTCTTTATTATTTCCATTCTGATAGATAATTTTGTATTTCCTCATTAATAACTAACCACTTTATATACTTCATCCATCGAGGTCATATTTAGTGCAACTTTTTGTTTTCCATTGTCTAAAAGAGTTTTGAAATTTACAGATTCTAAATATTCTTTAAACTGATTTATATCAGCTTTTTTAAATATTAAAGATGAAATTTTCTCATCAATTTTTAAAACTTCTGCAATTGATGATCTATCATAATATTTTGTAAAATTACATTTTTTACAACCCTTTGAATTACAATATTTACAATAATTTAAAACCAATCTTTGGGCCATTATAAGTTTCAAAGTACTTGAAATCAAAAAAGGATCTGCTTGTAAATCAATAAGTCTTGATATTGTTTCAACTGAACTATTTGCATGAATACTAGCTATTACTAAATGCCCTGTAAGAGAAGCTTGTAAAGCAACATCCAATGAAAATTTATCTCTAATTTCCCCTATAAATATTATATCAGGATCTTGTCTTAATATATTTTTTAAGACAACTTCAAAACTAAGTCCAATTTTATTATTTATTGGAATTTGACAAATAGAATCTATTTTATATTCAATCGGATCTTCAACAGTAATTATTTTCTTTTCTTCACTGTTTAACTCTTTCAAAATAGAGTACAAAGTCGTAGTCTTACCACTTCCTGTTGGACCTGAAATTAAAATCAAACCTTGAGTTAGCTTTAAAGCTTTTGTCAAAATATCAAGTAAATCTGAAGATATTCCCAAAGTTTGAAGATTTTTATCAATATTCTTATTATCTAGAATTCGTAGAACTATAGATTCAGATTCAAGTGTTGGCATAGTTGAAACTCTAAAATCATATTTTTTATCATTTATATTTAAAGAAAACCTTCCATCCTGAGGGAACCTAATTTGTGTTATATCAAGATTTGAAATCAATTTTATATAAGAAGAAATAAATCTAAAAAATTCTATTTTAAAACTAAAAAAATTCTTTAATCTTCCATCAATCCTAAATTTAAATAAAACTAAATCTTTATACTGTTCAAAATGAATATCACTTGCTCTTAATTCTATTGAAAATAATAACAATTCATTTAAAAAAATATCTATAAACTTTTCAAAACTATTTTGAAAGATTGATTTTGAAGCAAGAGAAAAAAGATAAATTTTTCTATCTAAATTACTTAAAATAAAATATAATTCTAATTCTTCTATTTGTTGAAAACTTATTATTTTAGAAAAATCACTTTTTATATTACTTAGGTTTGAACTATTACAAATAGCAACCTTTAAAGAAATATTATCTTCACAAATAGGAACTATTTTATTTTTTATAAAATATTCTTTATCATATTTTTCAAATAAAGAGTAGTCAATTAAGGTTTTTAAGATATTGTTCATTTTCTAACTCCAATTTTATTTTTTGGGCTTTATTTTCTAATAAAATATAATTCCTATCGATTTTAACAAGTTTAAAATCATCAATTTTTTCATCTTTTTTAACCCATATTTCATTTATAAATGCATAATCTTGGATAATAGCTGTAAGTTTATAGTCATTATTTTTTATATTATTGAAAAAAAGATTTTTTTGATTTTCTGAAATAGCTTCTATTTTTTTAAATTCTTTTATAAAAAATCTACTTAAATCAACATCTAAATCAAATAAATACTCATCTGAGTTATTCTTTTTATTTAAATTTAAAAGTGTTATTTTAGTAAAATTATTACTATTTTCAATATTATTTATTAAATTAACAATTGAATTCTGAGTACCATTAGCTTTTATTTTTATACCATTTTTTTCTTTATTAATGGAATGTATAAAGATATTGTTTTTTTGAGAATACTCTTCAAATTTTGTAAAAAGTTCAAAATATGATGCTGTAAATTTTTTATTTAAATATTCATTTAAATCTATTTTAGGAACTATCTCAAACTTTAGATTTTGATTCTCATTTATAAAAAAATAGTATGAAAAATACAATAGTATTAAAGGAAGTAGATATAATTCTATTTTTACTTTTATAGAACTATTCGTAAATTTATTATCAAAATATTCTAACATTTATAACTGCTTCATAAATATTTTTATTTTCAATATAATTTATAGAAGAACTAAGTAATATATCCTTATTCTCCTCAAAAAATAGATAAAATGGATTTCTCTGAGATGCAGTCATTGTAATTTTTATACTATTTTCTTTAAACTCAAAACTATTTAAAGTTAAGTCATATTTTGCAATACTTTCAAAAATAGGTTTAATTTTATTCTCTAAACTTATAAATTTGAAATCATTTTTAATTCTTTCTAATAAAGTCGCTTCTTCTTTTTGAAGCTGTCCTTTTTCTTCAAATTCATTATTTAAATTAAAAAAAACAAAAAGAAAAAATAATAAAGTTATATAAAACAGATAAATTCTAAAACTATAATCATTTCTTAAATTTATCATTTTCAAAAGATTCTTTTTATTATTCTTTAGGTATTTTATTTTTAAATCTTCTAAATAGTTTTTTTCTATTTCTTTAATACTTTTAATTTCTAAAAAAAATCTCTTATTTATATACTCTAAAAATTCATTATTCTTTATATTTCCATCAATATTCTGGAAATAATAACAAATACCATTTTTATATAGAGTGAAAAAGTTATTACAAATATATAAATTATATTCATTGTATTCATCCTTTTTATCAAAGAATTGCTCAAAAACCTGAAAATCAAAATATTTATACTCTTTTCCTAAAATAAATATTTGATATTGTTTTAATTCTTTTATATAATTTAAATAGATTCTATCTTTGCTTGTAAGATGCTTATTATTTAAAGATAAAGATGTAGAGATAAATTTCTTAAGATTTTTTATATCAATCTCTTCAGAAACTTCTATCTCTAAAAAATTAATTTGACTAGTAGAAGAAAAGTTTTGCATAGGAACTCATTTTATAATTTTTTTAATTACTAAAAAGTATATTAAAAATGAGCTTAAATATAATAATTTTATTTATTATATTTTAAAAAGTTACATCATAACCTAATTCTTTTAATCCTTGTTTATCTTTTGTCCAACCTTTTTTTATTGATACAAAAAGTTCTAAATAACACTTTTTACCTGTTAATTTTTCTATTTTTATTCTCGCATCTTTTCCAATTCTTTTTATAGCTGTTGCACCTTTCCCTATTATCATACCTTTTTGAGTTCCTTTTTGAACAATAATAGTTGCCTTAATAACATCAACTCCTGCTTTTTCTTCAACTTTATTTATTAAAACATCTGTTTCATAAGGAATTTCATCACTAATATTATCAAAGATAGATTCTCGAATAAACTCTTTAAAAATATCTCTTAAATGTTCTGTTGTCATAATTTCAGGGTCAAACAAATATGGATGCTCAGGAAGATGTTTTACAACATCATTTAGAATATCAGCTTGTTTTGTTTGTTTTTTTATAGAAATTGGAATAATTGCTTCATATTTATCACTATATTTTTCATACTCTTTCATTTTCTCTAAAACTTCAGCATTAGAAACAAAATCTATTTTTGTAAGTAATAAAATATGTTTTACACCCTTTTTATTTTTTACTAAAAAGTCTTCATAGTGTGAAACTTTATCAGTAATTGGTGCTAAAAATAGAATTAAATCACAATCACCCATAGCTTTTAAAGCTTCATCAAGCATAAATTGATTTAATAGTTTTTCTGTTTCATGAATACCTGGAGTATCCACAAATACAATTTGATCATCATTGTGCATTACAATAATATTTGATCTTTTTCTTGTGGCATTTGCTTTATGTGAAACCATCGCAATTTTTTCACCAACAAGCCAATTTAAAAGTGAACTTTTTCCTGCATTTGGTCGCCCAACAACAGAAACATATCCGCATTTTGTCATTATTTACCTTTATTTATTAATGGAGAAATGATACCATATTTTTATTCCAAAGGGCTTTAAAAGGTCATTTTATCTTCTTCTAAAATTCAAGCTTTGTAATAAATCATTTTTAGTAATAATCTCATTATCATTTAAATCAGCAATTGTTCGAGCAACTTTTAAAACTTTATTTATACTTCTAAAAGTTAAATTATAATTTAATCTCGCTTTTTCTAAAATTATAAGAGATTCTTCATCTAAAATACAATATTTTTTAATATCTTCATCACTTAACTTTCCATTTAATTCTTTTTGTCCTCTTGTTTTTTGTTTTATAAAAGCTTTTATAACATTTTCATGCAACTCTTTTGAATTTACTATATTTTTATTATCATTAAAACTATCATTCATAACTAAATATAAATCTATTCGGTCTAAAAATGGTTCACTTAACCGATTTTTATATCTTTGAATTTCAAGTTCATTACATCTACACTCTTTAACACTTGATAATAAATTTCCACAAGGACAGGGATTCATTGCTGCTATAAAAATAAATTTTGTTTCATATAAAATTTTATTATTTACTCTTGAAATTAGTATTTTATTATCTTCAAGCGGTTCTCTCAGTGCTTCTAATACAGATTTTGAAAAATGCGGTAACTCATCAAAAAACAAGATTCCATTATTACTTAGAGCAATTTCACCCATTTTCGCATTTGAGCTTCCTCCTCCAAAAATTGATGATTTTGTACTAGAATGATGTGGTGAACGAAAAGCTCTAATAGGAGAAAAATCTACCTCTTTAAAATCTAAAGCTTGAAGTTTTGCCTTTTCTAAAATTTCCTCAAGATTCATTGGTGGTAAAATGTACTGTAACCTCTTTGAAATCATAGATTTACCACAGCCAGGACTTCCTTCTAGAATTAGATTATGATTTCCAGTAGCACTTATTATTGCTGCATATTTCGCCATTTCTTGACCAATAACATCTTTGAAATCTTCTATATAATTTGTCTCATAAAAATATTTCTTTTCATTTATAATTAAAGTATTATAAACAAATTCCTTTTTTTCATATAAAAATTCCTCTTTTTTATTTGATTTTATAAAATTAATGGCATCAGATAAATTTTTTATACAATAAATTTCTAAATTTGGGATATTTGCCAACTTTTCTGCACTTGCTCTACAAACTAAAACTTTATTAACTAAACCTTTTTTTACTAAAGACAAAATAATTGGAAAAATTGAATTTGTATCTTTTATATTTCCATCAAGTGCTAATTCTCCAAAAACAAAGAAATCATCAAAATTGATTTTTTTATCATCAAAAAATGCAATTTGTAAAGCAATTGCTAAATCAAAATGTGTACCTTTTTTTGCAATTTCAGAAGGTGACAAATTCACTGTAATTTTTAAAGGAGGGAATTTAAAACCATTAGTTAAAAGTGCAGATTTTACCCTATCCTTTGATTCACTTATACTTGTACTAATCATTCCTACAATTGTGAAATTAGGCATTCCTTTTGTAAAGGTTGATTCTACGTCAATACTTATTGCATCTATTGTATCTAAAGAAGCAGATTTAATTATTTTCATTTTTAGAACTCATATAATAATTTTTTAGATTATATAGTAATTTCTTTAATTAAAACTTTTTTTCAAATTCACTTGCTATAATATCTAAAAAATCTAGGAATTATAACTATGTCATCACTTATGAACTGCCCTGAATGCAATCATCAAATATTATCAAGACTAGGTACAATATGCCCTAATTGCGGTTATACTATAGGATATTTTAATGGAGATAAAAAAAGAAAAATTTACGGTAAGTTTTTTGCTTTAACGGTTTTTATACCTTTTATTTCATTTATTACAATATTATTTGCATCACAAAATAAATACACTATGATTATTGGTATTGCTATATATTTTTATTTAGCAATCAAATCTTGTCCTTTATTATTTAAAGATATTTTTTTTACAAAATTTGAAAAATTCTTTTTTTGGTTAATTTGGATTTTAGCAAATAGTTTAATATTCTCTTTGATTTATAATATTTTAAGTAAGGGTTTTGAAAGATAAAAGTATCAAAAAAAGAAGTAAAGGTTATTTTTTATCTTTATTCTTTTTTTTCCACTCTTTTTCAAATTTTTTTCTTTTTATTATTGATAAATTTTCAATAAATAAATGCCCTGATAAATGCTCCATCTCATGTTGCCAAGCAACAGCTAAAAAATCTTCACACTTCATAATTTGTTTTTTGCCAAATCTATCAAAGTATTCAACTACAATATGTTTAGCTCTAGTTACATCCTCACTAAATCCAGGAACACTTAAACAACCTTCTGTAAAAATTTGTGTACCATCTTTATGAGTAATAACAGGATTAACTGCTTCAATTAGATCATTTTTATCTTGAATATCTTCTTCATTTGGTAGATTTATAATCAAAACATTTAAAGGAGCGGTAATTTGAATAGCAGCCAATCCAACGCCACCTTGAGCCATCATAGTATCATACATATCATCTAAAAGAGAGTGCAATTCGGTATCAAATTGCTCTACATCTTTTGACTTTAATCGAAGTAATTTATTTGGATAAGTTATAACTTCTCTAATCATAAAAACTTTCTTATTTATGCTTTGCTATAACTTCGTCAATTAATCCATAAGTACAAGCTTCATCTGCACTCATAAAATTATCTCTATCTGTATCTTTTTCAACTTTTGAAATATCTTGACCTGTTTGTTCTGCAATAATTGCATTCAAACTATCTTTCATTCTTTGAATTTCTTTTGCTTGAATTTGAATATCAGTAGCTTGACCCCTTGCACCACCTAAAGGTTGATGAATCATTATTCTTGAATTTGGTAAAGAGTATCTTTTTCCTTTTGTTCCAGAACTTAATAAAAATGCTCCCATAGATGCAGCTTGACCTATACAAATAGTACAAACATCAGGTTTAATATAATTCATAGTATCATAAATTGACATACCACTTGTAATTACTCCACCTGGAGAGTTGATATATAAATAGATATCTTTATCTGGATCTTCAGCTTCTAAGAAAAGTAACTGTGCAACAACTGTTGAAGCTACTGCATCATTTATTTCTCCACTTAACATAATAATTCTATCTTTAAGAAGTCTTGAATAAATATCGTAACTTCTCTCCCCTCTTCCTGTTTTCTCAACTACGTATGGTATATAACTCATAATAACCTACTACTTTCCTAATTTTTCATCTAATAATTTAGATATAACTTTTTCTTCAATCATTGACATTTTAATAGCTGGTAAATACCCTGCTTCTTGATATTGTTTTACCATTTGTTGTGGATTTTGTCCCATTTGCATTGCTTCATAATATAAAACTTGCATAACTTCTTGATCAGATACTTGAACATTTTCAGCTTTTGCTAAAGCATCAATAATAAATGTAGCTTTTACAGAATTTGTTGCATCTTCTTTTAATTCATTTCTAATTTCTTCTACTTTTGAAGCATCTTCTTTTAATGTATTAATTTCCTCTTCACTCATTGCTCTAATTTTATTATTTAAAGCATAATTAATTTCTTGCTCAACTACAGATTTTGGTAATGCAAACTGAATTTTTTCAACTAAAGTTTCTAAATATGCAGGTTTTAACTCATCTCTATAGTATGAAACTTTTGCTTCTGCTTTCATTTGTTCTTGAATTCTATTTCTTAAAGTATCCATTGTTACATTTTCTTGATTTGGTAACATTCTTTGAGCAAACTCATCATTTAGTTCAGGAGTTACTCTTTCTTGTATTTCATGTAATGTTACTTTAAATGTAGCTTCTTTTCCTGCTAAATTTTTTGCTTGATAAGATTCAGGGAAAGTTACAACGATATCTTTTTGTTCTTCATATTTCATACCAATCACTTGTTCTTCAAATCCTGGAATAAATGAACCTGAACCTATCTGTAATGGATATTTTTCTGCTTTTCCACCATCAAATGCAATACCATCAACAAAACCTTCAAAATCAATAACAGCATGGTCACCATCTTTTACAGCTCTTTTTCTAGTAATTTTTTCTAATGGAGCTGAAGATTTAGCAATTTCTTCTAATCTTGCATCAATTTCTTTTACATCAATTTCTTTATCCTCTACAGCTGGAACTAATAATTTATAATCACCTAAATCAATATTTGGTTTACAAGCAACAGATAATTCAATCTCAATCGAACCATCTTCTTTTTTATCAAATTTACTAACACTTGGCTCACCAATTAAATCTTCATTTTTAATTTCTAATGATTTTAAACCATCTTTTAAAACTTTTCTAATTGCATCAGCTTCTGCATCTTCTATTAATTTATCTGCAAATCTTTGTTTAACAACGGCTACAGGTATCTTACCTTTTCTAAAACCTTGGATATTCATAGTTTTAGAAGCTTGTTTTGCAACTTTATCTAAGTTTGCTTCTATAATCTCTTTTGCAACAGTTGCAGTTATAACCACATTTGCTTCGTCAACTCTATTTGCATTAAATTCCATTAAATTCACTCCGATTATTATAATTTTAACGCAGATTCTACCTAAAAATTACTAAGGCTTTTATAAAACGGTTATTTTGAAAAAAGTTGATAAAAAATTTATAAAAAAAAGAGGATATTTCAGTAAAAAATCAAAAGATTTAATAATCTTTTGATTTTCTCATTTGTAAAAGTTCTTTTTGAACAGAGATATTTATTTCTTCATTTGCATCAAAATCTAATGAATAATTTCTTCCATCATAATCAACTGAATTTAAAATAATTTTTAAAGCTTCTAGTCTGGCTTTATGTTTATCATCACTTCTTACAATATGCCAAGGAGCTGATCTTGAGGTTGTTCTTCGTAACATTTCATATTTTTTTTCAGAGAATTCATCCCATAAATCTTGAGCTTGCATGTCAACTTCTGAGAATTTCCATTGTCTTAATGGATCCTCAATTCTTCTATCAAATCTTCTTTTTTGTTCTTCTTTAGAAACAGAAAAATACAATTTAATTAAAATCATTCCTTGTCTCACTAAGTCTTGTTCAAAATTCACAATATCTTCCATAAATATTTCATGCTCTTCAGGTGTACAAAAACCAAAGATTGGCTCCACCATTGCTCTATTATACCAACTTCTATCAAATAGAACTATCTCCCCTCCTGTTGGGAAATGCTCTACATATCTTTGCAAAAACCACTGATTTCTTTGTGTTTCTGTTGGTTTCCCTAAAGCTACAACCCGATAATGTTTGTTATTCATATATCTAGTAATTCGTCTAATTGCCCCACCTTTTCCTGAAGCATCTCTTCCCTCAAAAAGAATAATCATTCTTTTGTTCTCTTTTTCTAGCCAATTTTGAAGTTTTATAAGCTCAATTTGATATTTTTTTAAAGCATCTAAATCATAAATTTTCTGAATACCTTCACTTAAAACCTGAGGATTTAATTTTTGATAATCGCCTAAAATAGATTTTAGTACTTGATTTTCATCCTCTAATTTTTTCAATGATTCGCTATCTTTTACTAACAATTTTGTTTCCTGTCCTATTTTTTTATTTTCAGGTTTTAAAGAAATTGAATCTTTAAATTTTTGCATCAAAACAGTTGCATTCTTTAAATCTAAATTATCTTTTTTTGTATAACCCAAAACCTTCACATATCTTTTTTTATCATGCTGAAATCTTGCAATATATTTTTTACCAAAATCAGGATGAGTCTCTTTTGAAATATACAAACCACTGTATGTCGTTTTATCAAAATCATTTAAATTCATTAAGACAACCTCGCAAATTTATTATCTTGTTCCATATTCTCTATTTCTTCTATACCACTTATTAAAATCAAATTATCAATTTCAAAAATTTCTTCATCAGTCTTATTTTCATACTCAACATTTGATAGAATGTGCCTAATACAATTTAATCTAGCCTTTTTTTTATTATCACTTTTAATTATAGTCCATGGAGCAATATCAGTATTTGAAGCCATTAACATAGAAAATTTAGCAATTGTATATTTATCCCACAAATTTTGTGACTCTTTATCAACAGGAGAGAGTTTATATTGTTTTAGAGGATCTATTTCTCGTTTCTTAAATCTTTGTGCTTGTTCTTTTTTTGAAACTGAAAAATAGAATTTCATCAAAACAATTCCAGATTTTACAAGCATTTTTTCAAATTCTGGAACCTCTCTTAAAAATTCATGATGTTCTTCAGTAGTACAAAATCCCATTACTGGTTCAACTCCTGCTCGATTGTACCAAGACCTATCAAAAAAAACAATTTCACCTGCACTTGGAAGATGCTTTGTATATCTTTGAAAATACCATTGTGTTCTTTCTATATCACTAGGTTTTTCTAAAGCAACAACTCTAGCTCCCCTTGGATTTAAATGTTCTGTAATTCTTTTAATAGTTCCACCTTTTCCAGCGGCATCCCTACCCTCAAAAATCATCAAAATTTTCAAACCTCTTTCTTTCACATGATTTTGAAGTTTTAAAAGTTCAATTTGAAGTTTAGTCAACTCTTGTTCATATACTAAAGTCTCTTCCCTAACCCAAATTTGTACTTTTTTTACTCCTTCTTCTTCTTTTTTTTCTAGTTTTTTTCTCTTTCTAGTTTTATCTTTATAGTCATGTTTTACTGATTTCTTAGTATCAATCTCTTCCATATCTGAAAATTCATGATTTATAATATCTCGTTCTTGTCCCACCATTAAATCTCCTATGAAAGTCTCATTTTGTAATCATTATATCCAAAGTTTTTTACAATTTGATAACATTCATTATTATGTTTTATAACAATTGATGGTAATTTTATTCCATTAAAGGTAGTTGTTTTCACCATCGTATAATGAATCATATCTTCAAAAATGATTTTATCTCCAACTTTTAAAGGTTCATCGAAAGAGTAATCTCCAATAATATCTCCAGCTAAACAAGTATTTCCACCTAGCCTATAAGTATGTTTTTTTTCAAGTGCCAGTCCAGAATTTCTAATCATTGCACGATAAGGCATAGCCAAAGTATCTGGCATATGAGCTTCTGCACTTGTATCTAAAATAACTAAATTCATACCATTATTTATTACATCAAGTACTGTTCCTACTAAATATCCTGTTTGCCAACCAACAGCTTCACCTGGTTCTAAATAAACTTTTAGATGTGGGTATCTTGATTTAAAATCTTTTAAAAGTTTAATTAAACCCTCAACATCATAATCAGCTCTTGTAATATGATGACCACCACCAAAATTTACCCATTTTAGTTTGTCAAAATATTGAGAAAAATTCTTTTCAAATGCGGCTAAAGCACCCTCTAAAGCATCAACATTTTGTTCACATAAAGCATGAAAATGAAATCCATCTAAAAATTCTAATTGTGATTCATCAAAATTTGCTTTTGTAGTTCCAAGTCTTGAAAATGGTGCGCAAGGATTATATAAATCTACTTCTACGCTTGAGTATTCAGGATTTAATCTAATACCTAAAGATGCTTTTCCGAAAGCTTTATCTTTATATCTTTTTAGTTGAGTAAAAGAATTAAAAACTAAATGATTTGATAATGAAATAATTTCATCAATTTCGTCATCTTTAAAAGCAGCAGAGTAAGTATGAACTTCTCCTCCAAACTCCTCTTTTGCTAAGATAGCTTCATGAAGCCCTGATGCACAACAACCTTTTAAATATTTTTTACATAAATCAAAAGTTGACCAAAGAGCAAATCCTTTTAACGCTAAAAGAATATTTACATCTGCTTCATCCTGAATTCTTTTTAGAAGTTTTAAATTATTTTCTAAAAGCTTTTCTTCACATACATAACTTGGGCTTGGTAGTTTGTCAAAACTATCTACTATTAAATTATTAGTCTTCAAGTGGCTCAAAATCCTCTTTTTTTACACCACAAGTTGGACATTCCCAATCTTGCGGTAAATCTTCAAATGCAGTTCCTGCAACAATTCCAGAATCTGGATCACCCAATGCTGGGTCATAAATATAATCACAAATCGTACAAATATACTTTTGCATTTTAAATCTCTTTAATAGATTATAGAACTAGATTACAGTTCTAAAATTTTCCAAGGTAATCCTTGAGTCATTAACTCATCCATAAATGGTTTTGCATCAAACTCTTCTATATTAAACACCCCTTGATTTTTCCAGATACCTTTATAAAGTAATTTAGAACCAATCATTGCTGGAACTCCTGTAGTATAACTTACAGCTTGAGCTCCTGTTTCTTTATAACACTCTTGGTGATCACAAATATTGTAGATGTAAACTTTTCTTGGTTTTCCATCTTTAATACCTTCAATGATACAACCAATATTTGTTTTACCAACAGTTCTTGGTCCTAAACTTGCAGGATCTGGTAAAAGAGTAGTTAAGAATTCGATTGGAGTAATCATCATTCCTTTATGTTCAACTGGCTCAATTCCTAACATTCCAACATTTTGTAAACAATTCATATGTTGAATATAAGCATCACCAAATGTCATAAAAAATCTAATTCTTTTTAAACCTTTGATATTTTTAACTAATGACTCTAACTCTTCATGGTAAAGTAAATATGAAGGTTTTACACCAACTTCTGGATAATCATGGTCAACTCTGATTTCTAATGGAGTTGTTTCAATCCACTCTCCATTTTCCCAATATCTACCATTTGCAGATACTTCTCTTAGGTTGATTTCTGGATTAAAGTTTGTTGCAAATTTATATCCATGATCTCCTGCATTACAATCCATAATATCTATTGTATGAATTTCATCAAAAAGATTTTGTTGAGCATAAGCACAAAATACTCCAGTTACACCTGGGTCAAAACCTGAACCTAAAAGAGCCATAATTCCAGCTTCTTTAAATTGATTATCTCTAGCCCATTGTAATTTGTATTCAAATTTAGCTTCGTCTGGATGTTCATAGTTTGCAGTATCTACATAATCAACTTTACATTTAGTACAAGCGTCCATAATTGTTAAATCTTGATAAGGTAACGCTACATTTAATACTAATTTTGGATTTACTTTTTCTATTAACTTTACTAATTCATCAACATTGTCAGCATCAACACTAGCTACATCTATTTTTACACCTTGATTTTTTAAAATATCAGCAGCCATAGATTCACATTTAGAAACTGTTCTTGATGCTAATGTAATCTTTTCAAAAGTGTCAATATTCATTGCACATTTAACAGTTGCAACTCTACTTACTCCACCTGCCCCAATAATTAAAATACCTTTTTTGCTCATTATTCACTCCGATATATTTTTATGTATTTATTGTACTATTTTTAAATATAAGAATGAATAAAATAGTTTAAAATTACCATTTAGTAACAATTTGATTACAATTAACATAGTTTTAATAATTGCTTATGTAAACTTCGAATTCAACTTATGGGGAAGTTTTGGCTTCGATTAGAGTATTTTGATTTTAGTTGCATGTCGGTCTGAGCATATCGTTAAGCGGCTCAAAAAAATGTTTAAATGCAAACAATAACACATATATGCCTCAAAGGGTTGCAGCTTAATTAGCTCCCCTGTTTCTTAATTGAAACGGGCATTGCTTCACCTACAGATTAGCTGTTAGAGTAGGGTTTGAAGTATAACAAAACAAACAGATATATCTTGATAATTATCTTTTAAGTCAGGACTAATAAATAAAAGATCGTTTATTTAAAGTTTAGTTGTACTTTATTTAAATTAAATCAAACTACTAAAAAGCATGTATAGATATTAAAGTCAGATATTTTAAGACACGGGTTCGAACCCCGTCTTCTCCACCAAAGTCCTTCAAACACCGACTACATTGGTCTTACAAACACTTTACAATGTAATTACAATGTGAATATTAATCAAGATTTAAGTAATCAAATTATAAAAAAGAATGATAACAGTTTATTAAATATAAAAAGATATTTAAAAAAATATGATTTATTAAATAATAAAAATCTCACAAAAAGAAAAGATATTTACTATTTTACTTTTTATTTATCAAAAGATAAAAATATTTCTTATACTTTAAATACAAATGACTTTTTTTTAAGTAATATATTAAAATATAAAATATTATTAAAATTAAACGGGGAATTTAAAAAAATGGGATTTGAAGAAT